>VFQS010002487.1_pt1 | contig 15103 bp, 12 predicted proteins | sample 3512361 | NCBI WGS metagenome assembly VFQS01 (sample SAMN10412375, study PRJNA504923) | tailings metagenome | isolation source: Relicate 1 Philex TSF3 active mining | place: Philippines
TGCCCGCATCGCCGCCTCATCAGGCGCGATGTACAGCGTGCGTGCTTTGGCCGCGCGTGTCAGGTCGGCAAGCAGAAGCGGCGCAAAACCCTGCGGCACCGACGCGAGCGTCAGCGCGTTGCGACTGGTTGTGATCCGCTGCAAATCAATCATGATGTTTGGGTGCTAAGCCCCTCAGGCAGCGTGATGAAATTCAGCTGCATCAGTTGCTCCATCAATGGCCCTGCAAAGGCAGGATCGGGCGGCGCAGTGCCGAGTGCCCACGCCATGATGTCGACATCTTCCTCTTCAATCAAACGTTCGAACCATTCATATTCGGCTTCGCCCCAGTTGGCCGAACATTGGTCGAAAAAGCCGCCGACCATGGCGTCCGCTTCGCGCGTGCCACGGTGATGTGCACGATAATGCAGTTTGCGACGATAGGGGTCAGCGTCCATGTAACGCATCCTTTATGCTGGTGGCGTGAAATGATTATCGGGTTATAAGCGGCCCTAGTCATGCGTCCCGATATACTCAATCCGTTATTTGCAGAAGTTCGCGCCATGAAGGGCGTCGGCCCTGGTCTGGCAAAGCCTCTCGAGCGCCTTGGGCTCGAGCGGGTGAAGGATGTGCTGTATCATTTTCCGGCCAACTGGACCTATCGCAAAGCGGTTTCCGTGCTGGATGTCGCCGATGTCGGCAGCAACATCATTGTCACCGTTACAGTCATGGACCACCGCAACAGCAACAACGCCCGCGCACCGTTGCGGATATTCGTTGCGGATGTCGCTGGAAACTATCTGACGCTCACTTTTTTCGGCCGAAATGGTGGATGGGCGCGCAAGCAACTGCCCGTTGGGGAGAAACGGATCATTTCGGGCAAGCTCGAACGCTATGGCGATGAATTGCAAATGGTGCACCCTGATCATGTCGTTCCCATCGACAGCGATACGTCACCTGGCCTTGCCGAGCCGATTTATCCGCTATCGGATGGACTGACGAACAAACGCATGGGTCAACTTGCGGGGGCAGCATTGCAAGATGTGCCTGACCTGCCCGAATGGATTGAACCAAGCTTGGTCGCTGGGCGGAACTGGCCCAGCTGGGCAGCAGCGATGGGAACTGTGCACCGCAGGGACGACCAGTCGGTGCGTGACAGGCTGGCCTATGATGAACTGTTCAGCAATCAGCTCGCCATGTGGCTTATCCGCGCGGCGATGGACAAACGTATGGCCGTGCCCGTGGCAGGGGATGGCTCGTTAATCTCGCTGTTGAAGCTGCCATTTGCCCTCACGGGTGCACAAAAGCGGGCTATTGCCGAAATTGAGGGGGACTTGGCGCAATCACGGCCCATGTTGCGCTTGCTTCAAGGTGATGTCGGCGCAGGCAAGACGATGGTTGCGCTCATGGCATTGCTGCGTGCGGTGGAGTCGGGGATGCAGGCGGCGATGTTGGCGCCAACCGAAATTCTGGCGCGCCAGCATTATGCCGGCCTTCAAAAGCTGTTGGCGGGGATGCCCGTGAATATTGCAATCCTGACGGGCCGCGAAAAGGGCAGCCTGCGCGAAGCAACGTTGATGGGGCTGGCGGACGGTTCGATCCACATCCTCGTCGGCACGCATGCGATTTTCCAAGAGGCCGTGACCTATAAATCGCTCGCCGTGGCCGTTATCGACGAGCAGCATCGTTTCGGCGTTTCCCAGCGGCTCATGCTGTCGCGCAAGGGCAGGGGCGTTCCGCATCTGCTGGTCATGACGGCAACGCCTATTCCGCGCAGCCTCGCGCTTGCGGCTTATGGTGAAATGGACAGCTCGATCCTTGATGAGCTTCCGCCCGGTCGTACGCCCGTTGAAACACGCGTCATGTCGCAAGACAGGCTTGCTGAATTGATTGACGGCGTTGCGCGCCATCTCGCCGCCGGGAAACAGGCATTCTGGGTTTGTCCGTTAGTCGAAGAAAGCGACAAGAGTGACCTTGCCGCCGCCGAACAGCGCGCAGAAATGCTCCGCTTACGTTTTGGACCGCAGGTTGCGTTGGTGCACGGGCGTATGCGGGGCGCGGAAAAAGACGCGGTTATGGAACGCTTCGTTGCGGGTGAGAAACGGTTGTTGGTGGCGACAACGGTCATCGAAGTCGGCGTTGATGTCCCTAATGCCAGCCTGATGGTTATCGAGGCCGCGGATCGTTTCGGCCTTGCGCAATTGCATCAACTGCGCGGGCGCGTCGGTCGCGGGTCAGAGAAATCGGTCTGTATTCTGGTGCGCACGACGCAAATTGGTGAGACGGCGCGCGCGCGTCTTGCGCTGATGCGCGAAACCAACGACGGATTTCGTATCGCCGAGGAAGATCTCAAGCTGCGCGGCGCCGGTGAATTGCTGGGAACGCGTCAGTCGGGCGACAGTCCGTTTCGCGTTGCCACGCCAGAGCAGGTGCGTGAACTCATCGGCGTTGCGGCTGATGATGCGCGGCTTTTGTTGGAACGCGATGGCGGGCTTGATGGTCCGCGGGGGCAGGCAGCCCGTGTGGCTTTGTATTTGTTTGAACGAGATGCCGGTGTGGCGACGTTACGCGGCGGTTAGCGCAGCTTTGGCGAGATAACTTCAAGCAGCCCAAGAAAATCGGGCAAGCGTAACACGCGTTCAAACTGAAAACCGGCCCGCTTATCAGACGTCCAGATAACCAGTGCCTCGATCCTGCCGATGACGGGCAACCGAAGCTCGACGCGTTCGCCACGTTCGAAGCCAGGGTTATCGTCAATCATGAAGCCATGCGCGGAGACGTTGATGATGTGAATGTGCGTGTCGCCGCGCCATTTGCTCTCGGCTATGACGGTGTGGTTCGCGCGGTGACGGGCCGCCATGCGGAAATCCAGATCAGGGTTCGGAACTGCTTGTGCCATATTTTGTGGCCTCGTGCGGTTATTGGTGTTGAATAATCACCGTACCGCCAAGTTCCAAAGATTTGGTAAAGCCACGCTTCACAATTTTAATAATGCGCTTATCCGAAGCGAATGAGGCCGTGCTTTTTCTTGCCAGCAGAAATTTTCACAGGCTCTGATTGCGATGAAATCATCGCATTTTCGTCAGTTACAGCCGCGTCGGCAACCCGTGCGCCGCCGCCTTGAATCATTCTGCGCGCTTCTTTTTTGGATGCCACGAAGTTTAGCGCCACCAACGCGTCAATCACCGAAATCTCTGTACTGACGTCAATCGTCGGCAAATCCCCGCCCGACGTTCCTTCTTCAAAGGTTTTACGCGCGGTTTCAGCAGCAAGCGCAGATGCCTCGGCCCCACGGCACAATTCGGTCGCCGCGTTCGCCAGTGCAATCTTGGCGATGTTGATTTCGGAGCCCGCAAGCGATTCCAAGCGTTCGATTTCGTCGAGCGGCAAATCGGTGAAAAGGCGCAGGAACTTGCCGACATCGCGGTCATCCGTATTGCGCCAGAACTGCCAATAATCATAATCAGGCAGCTGTTCACGATTAAGCCAGACCGCGCCAGAGACGGACTTGCCCATTTTCGATCCATCGGCTTTGGTAATAAGCGGTGTTGTCAGGCCAAACACCTCTGCACCGTCCATCCGGCGCGCCAATTCCATGCCGTTGATGATATTACCCCATTGGTCCGATCCGCCCATTTGCAAACGGACGCCCATCGTCTTGCTGAGATGGCGGAAGTCATAACCTTGCAAGATCATATAGTTGAATTCGAGGAAGGTCATCGGCTGCTCGCGCTCAAGCCGCAGTTTGACCGAATCGAATGTCAGCATCCTGTTGACGGTAAAATGGGTGCCAACCTCTTGCAGCAGCTCGATATATCCAAGCTTACCCAACCAGTCATGGTTGTTGACCATAACGGCATCGGTCGGGCCATCGCCAAAGGTTAAAAACTGCTCAAACGCCGTGCGTATCGACGATATGTTGGCTTCGATGGTTTCATCGGTCAGCATCTTGCGGACTTCGTCTTTGCCCGTCGGATCACCAATACGCGTCGTGCCGCCGCCCATGACCACGACGGGTTTATGTCCAGCCTGCTGCAATCGGCGTAGCAACATGATCGACACCAGATTTCCGACATGAAGCGATGGCGCAGTCGCATCGAAGCCGATATATCCCGGAACAATCTCTTTGGACGCAAGCGCATCAAGCGCCGCCGCGTCGGTTGTTTGGTGGATGTAGCCGCGTGCATCAAGCTGGCGAAGAAGATCAGATTTATAAGCAGTCATAGCGCGTTCGCGCCTAGCATGGAGTTTCGACATTGGCCAATATTTCGATGACGGAAACGGTGCTGCAATGTCATCCGCTGAGCGAAATGGGTTTTGTAGGCGGAATAGCAGTGCACATTGATCGCGCCGAAGACGGTCGTTTGCAGATAAAATACACGCTGTGTGGGCTGATCGAGGAGATACGCTTCCCAGAAGTTACGCAACCGGAACGCACGGACGGACTTTGGAAAAACACATGTTTTGAATTGTTTTGCGGCCGCGCCGATGACGGCAGCTATGTCGAATTCAACTTCGCGCCGTCGAGACAATGGGCGGCCTATGCCTTTACCGGATACCGGGAAGGCATGACGGAGCTGGCCTGTGCGCCACCGCAGATAAAGTGCACGGCGCGGGAGGGCGTATTCGAAATGACGGTCACAGTGGACCTGCCCGAATCTTTGCGCGCGGTGGATGTAATGGTCGGGTTCAGTGCCGTTATCGCGGACAAGGACGGCCGTACCGCTTATTGGGCACTCGCGCACCCACCGGGGAAAGCGGACTTTCATCATAAGGATTGCTTTGCCCTGCAACTGGAGGCACGAAGCGCGGCATGAAATTTGGAATTGATCGTCTCCTGTCGGAGCCAGAACTTCGCAAGCCATTGGCGGGTAAACGTGTCGCGTTACTGGCCCATCCAGCATCGGTGACAGCAAACCTGACGCACGCACTGGATGCGTTGGCCGCGCTCGACGATATCAATATCACCGCCGCCTTTGGCCCCCAACATGGTCTTCGGGGTGATAAACAAGACAATATGATGGAGTCACCCGACTTCACCGACCCTGTGCTCGGCATCCCGATATTCAGCCTCTACGGTGAAGTACGGCGCCCTACCACCCAGTCGATGGGGACCTTTGACGTCATCCTGATCGATATGCAGGATCTGGGTTGCCGGATTTATACGTTTATCACGACGCTGCTGTATGTGCTTGAGGCATCTGCCGCGCATGGCAAATCGGTTTGGGTGTTGGATCGCCCGAACCCTGCAGGCCGTCCCGTAGAGGGACTGACGCTGCAAAAGGGATGGGAGAGCTTTGTTGGCGCGGGCCCGATGCCGATGCGGCACGGCATGACTTTGGGTGAGATCGGGCATTGGTTTATCGATCATTACAAGATCGACGTCGATTATCGCGTTATTGAAATGGCGGGCTACGAACCAGACGCAGCGCCCGGATATGGTTGGCCTGCCGATCGGATATGGATCAACCCAAGCCCCAATGCACCCAACATCAACATGGCGCGCGCTTATGCGGGTACCGTGATGCTTGAAGGGGCAACATTGTCAGAGGGCAGGGGAACGACTCGTCCGCTGGAGATATTCGGCGCGCCTGACATTAACGCGCGTGATGTAATGGACGAAATGCGTGCGTTTGCGCCGCAATGGCTGAATGGTTGCACGCTTCGGGAAATTTGGTTCGAACCGACATTCCACAAGCATGTGCATCAACTATGTCATGGTGTGCATATCCACGCAGAAGGTCCATCATATGACCATGACGCGTTCCAACCGTGGCGCATTCAGGCATTGGCGTTTAAGGCCATCCGGCGGCTCTATCCCGCATATGATCTGTGGCGCGACTTTCCGTATGAATATGAATTCGGCAAGCTCGCCATTGATGTAATCAACGGCGGCCCTGCATTGCGTGAATGGGTCGATGCATCCGACAGCACGCCCGAGCAACTGGACGCAATGACCTCAGCTGATGAACAGGATTGGCTGCAGAAACGCGCGCAATATCTGCTATATTAGTGGCCGTGTTTCCGGCTTAACTCGCGCATCGCGTCATCAAGACCTTCCAGCGTCAACGGGTACATCCGGTCATTCATCAATTCCTTGATGATTTTGGTCGATTGTGAATAGCCCCATTGTTTTTCGGGCACGGGGTTAAGCCAAACCGTCGCCGGATAGGTGTTCGTAATCCGGTTCATCCAGACAGCACCGGACTCTTCGTTGAAATGCTCCACCGACCCGCCGGGATGCGTGATTTCATAAGGGCTCATTGACGCGTCGCCGACCATGACCACCTTATAGTCATGCGGGAATTTGTGCAGAACGTCCCACATCGGGGTGCGCTCGCTAAACCGGCGCTTATTGTCTTTCCAAACGCCTTCATATGGGCAGTTGTGGAAATAGAAAAATTCTAAATTTTTGAACTCACTCGTGGCTGCACTGAAGAGCTCTTCGCAAAGTTTGATAAACGGATCCATGGACCCGCCAACGTCAAGCATCAGCAGCACCTTTATCGCGTTACGGCGTTCGGGGCGCATTTGAATGTCTAACCAGCCTTTGCGTGCTGTGCCATTGATGGTGCCGTCAATATCAAGCTCTTCAACCGCGCCATCGCGGGCAAAGCGGCGCAGCCGGCGCATCGCGATCTTGATATTGCGGGTACCCAGCTCGCGCGTGTTGTCCAGATTCTGGAATTCGCGCTTGTCCCACACCTTTACGGCACGCTTATGCTTGGATTCGCCGCCAATGCGGACGCCTTCGGGATTATAGCCCGAATTGCCATAAGGAGACGTGCCGCCGGTTCCGACCCATTTGTTGCCGCCTTCGTGGCGCTTTTCCTGCTCCTCAAGCCGCTTTTTCAGCGTCTCCATCAGCTCGTCCCAGCTGCCCATTTTTTCGATCTTCGCCATTTCCTCAGGCGACAGATATTTCTCTGCAATCGCTTTCAACCAATCGGCGGGTACATCGACGTCGTTCTGGCCATATTCTGTAAATATGCCTTTGAAAACCTTGCCAAATACTTGGTCGAACCGGTCCAAAAGCGCTTCGTCCTTCACCAGTGTCGCGCGGGCCAAATAATAAAATTCTTCTGGGCTTTGGTCGATAACATCCGCATCCAACGCGGCGAGCAGCGCAAGATGCTCCTTCAATGAAGCGGATATACCGGCGGACCGCAACTCTTCCATGAATGAGAAAAACACCGGCAGGCTCCTGTTTAATTGACCAGTTAAAGCTTTTGGCTGTTTCGAAACGCCCCGTCAACAACCGGCGATTAACTCTGTGATAACCATATTGCGGTAGGCCCAGTTACAAACGACAGAACAAGGTGCCAATCCCATGAAAATGGAAAAAATTGCATTGGGTGAAAATCACTGGATCCATGAAACCGCAAAGATATGCGGTGAGGTTACCGTTGGCTGTGCCGAAGCTGCAGGCGTGCTTGAACAGGCGCTACAATCGGCAGACTGGCTCAAGGCAAGGCACGGCGAGATGACCGAGCTGACGCAAGCACTTGATGCGGACATCGCGGAGGTTGCGCAGGCGACCCGAGATGCACGGATTTTGGCGGAAGCCGCTGTCGCAAAGCTGAAGACGGGGCACGACACGGTTCAGCTATCGCTGGCGAGCTTTTCAGACCTCATCAGTCTCATCATGAGCCTTGGTTCGCATATCACCGGTTTTGCAGCAGCGATGGAGCAAGTGAAGCGGGTATCTCAATCGATTGATTCGATTGCGCGCACGACCAACATGTTGGCGCTCAATGCTGCGATTGAGGCGGAAAAGGCGGGTGCCGCTGGGCAGACGTTCGCGGTCGTAGCGGCTGAAGTCAAAAAGCTGGCGCATGATACGCGGCGCGCTGCGGTGGAAATAACCGGAACGGTGAACTCGCTTTCGCATGAAGCCGCGAAATTTGTCGTGGAAATTGAGGAGGGTGTATCGACAAGTGGCGCCGCGCAAGAGCAGTTTGCGAGCCTAGAGGAGCTCATTTATGGCGTGAGCGATGTCGTTGCCAAGGTGGGTGATCACAATCGTGAGATTGCAGACAGCACCGCACAAATTCACCGTGGACTGGTTGATTCGCAAAATGTGCGTGATGCGGTCGAAGGCGCCAAAGGAGAAATGTTTGCCGCTGTCGTGCGTGCGCATAGCCAGATCGGTGGTCTGGAAATGCAGGCAAACAAGATGTTTGACCATATTGTGCACAGCGGATTGTCAAAGCGCGATAGCGAATTTGTCGAGCTTGCCCGCCAAAAGGCCGAAGAAGTGAAAGCATTGACCGAGGCCGCAATCGCGGATGGCACGCTGACGCTAGAGGCGTTGTTCGATACCGATCTGCGTCTCATCGAGGGCAGCAATCCGCCGCGCTTTACATCGAAGCTTACACCATGGGCGGAACAACATTGGCAGCCATTTATTGAAGCCGTCAAAGACAGCAATCCCGAGGAAATAACATCGGTGGTGTGCAGCAGCCTTAAAGGCTTCTTACCCGTCCAGTTGAAAGAACTCTCGCGACCACCCACGGGCGATATCGCGCATGACACGAAATATTGCCGCAACGGCCGCGTCATTCAGGACCCGGTGGATATTCCGGCGAAAACAAGTGAGCAGGATTATATGATGGCCGTATTTCGCCATGAAGGTGACGGCCATTCATATAAGGTCATGCGGAACGTATATGTTCCACTGCGCATAAATGGACGCCGTTGGGGCGATTTCGAAATCGCTTACAGCGTCTAAATAAGGCGCAGCTTAGCTGTTTGGACGCCGTGCCATAAAGGCCAATCGTTCAAACAGCATCACGTCCTGCTCATTCTTAAGCAGCGCGCCGTGCAGCGGCGGAATGGCCTTGGTTGGGTCGCGTGACTGCAAAACGTCGAGCGGCATGTCTTCGTGCAGCAACAGCTTTAGCCAATCGAGCAATTCGCTCGTGCTTGGCTTTTTCTTAAGGCCGGGGACGTCGCGAACTTCGTAAAAAATGTCCATGGCCTTCGACACCAGCATTTTTTGGATGCCGGGGAAGTGGACATCAATGATGGACTGCATCGTCGTGCGATCAGGGAATTTGATATAATGGAAGAAACAACGGCGCAGGAATGCGTCGGGCAGTTCCTTTTCATTGTTCGAGGTAATGATAACGATCGGGCGCTCGACCGCTTTTACGGTTTCCTGCGTTTCATACACAAAGAACTCCATGCGATCGAGTTCCTGAAGCAAGTCGTTCGGAAACTCGATATCGGCCTTGTCGATTTCGTCGATCAAAAGAACGGGCAACTGGGGCGCGGTGAACGCTTCCCAAAGCTTACCCTTCTTGATGTAATTTTTGATGTCGTGAACGCGCTCATCACCCAATTGGCTATCGCGCAAACGGGCAACGGCGTCATATTCATACAGGCCCTGATGCGCCTTGGTCGTGGATTTGATGTTCCATTCAATCAGCGGCGCATTCAGCGCAGCTGCGATTTCCTGCGCCAGGACGGTTTTGCCGGTGCCGGGTTCGCCTTTAACGAGAAGCGGGCGGCGGAGCCGCGTGGCTGCGTTTACGGCAACTTTCAGATCATCAGTTGCGACGTAATTATCAGTGCCTTCAAAGCGCATGGACGAACCCCGTTTGTTAATCGATCGATTAATTCGTTAAGTGTGCCCACCGCGTTATGCAATATAATAGTTTACGCCCGGGGGCTCGCATTTCGTTTTGCAACGTTGGCCGAGCCGGATTGCCCACACATTGTTTCCGCCATGGCTACCGGAAACCCGCACATAAGCGAGGGGATCCGGTCCATAACATCAACCGTTCAGAAATATAAAAATCGGCAGCCCGCCCCTTATTGGTCGAGGAAGCTGCGCATTTTGCGGCTGCGGCTTGGGTGCTTCAGCTTGCGGAGCGCTTTTGCCTCGATCTGACGAATACGCTCGCGGGTAACGCTGAACTGTTGACCAACTTCTTCCAATGTATGGTCGGTGTTCATGCCGATACCAAAACGCATGCGCAGCACGCGCTCTTCGCGCGGTGTCAATGACGCCAGAACGCGGGTCACGGTTTCCTTCAAGTTCGCCTGAATAGCGGCATCAACAGAAATGATCGCATTTTTGTCCTCGATGAAGTCGCCCAGATGGCTGTCTTCCTCGTCGCCAATCGGCGTTTCGAGCGAGATAGGTTCCTTCGCGATCTTCATGACCTTGCGCACTTTTTCCAGCGGCATGGAAAGGCGTTCGGCCATTTCCTCTGGCGTCGGCTCGCGGCCTTGTTCGTGCAAGAACTGACGGCTTGTGCGCACCAGCTTGTTGATCGTTTCGATCATATGCACGGGAATACGGATGGTGCGGGCTTGGTCTGCAATCGAACGGGTAATTGCCTGACGAATCCACCATGTTGCGTAGGTGCTGAACTTGTACCCACGGCGATATTCAAATTTATCGACCGCCTTCATGAGGCCGATATTGCCCTCTTGAATGAGATCAAGGAACTGAAGGCCGCGGTTGGTGTATTTCTTCGCGATGGAAATAACGAGGCGCAGATTGGCTTCGACCATTTCCTTCTTCGCAATACGCGCTTCGCGCTCGCCCTTTTGCACCATGTTGACGATGCGGCGGAATTCACCCAGCGACATGCCGGTATTCGCCGCAATGTCGGCCACTTCGCTGCGAATACGCTCAACGCCTTCGGCTTCGTTCGTTGCGAAGGCCGTCCATTTTTTGTCGAGGTTTGCAACATCGGTCAGCCAATTTTCGTCAAGCTCATGGCCCATATAGCTGTCAAGGAACGCCTTGCGCGGTACCTTGTGCCGTTCGGCCAAACGCAGCATTTGTCCACCAAGCGCGGTTAAGCGACGGTTGAAGGAATATAATTGGTCGACCAGATATTCGATCTTGTTCGCGTGGAACTGGACGCTTTCGACTTCCGCAGTCAATTCTTCACGTAATTTGTGATATTTATTTTCGGAAGCTGAGGAAAACTCTTCACCAGCGTTCAACGCGCGCATGCGCTCAAGCTGAATGTTCGAGAATTTCTTGAACAAAGATGCGATCTTGGCAAAACGCTCCAAGGCTGCAGGCTTCAACGCCTCTTCCATCTGCGCGAGGCTGAGGGTGTTGTCTTCTTCCTCTTCTTCAACCGGGCGTGAACGCCGTTCGGTCAAATCATCGTCATCGTCACTCGCCGCTTCTGGCTCGTCGTCGACCTCGTCCTCTTCCTTGTACGAGACACCAGCGGTTTTTTCGCTGATTTCCCCGTCGCCTTCTTCTTCCTCGTCGTCGGTCAGCGTTTCAGGCGCTTTCGACAACATGGCGTCAAGATCAAGGATCTCGCGCAGTTGCATTTCGCCGTCGTTAAGCGCGTTTGACCAGTCAATAATGGCGTGGAAGGTGATCGGGCTCTCGCAGAGGCCGAGGATCATCGTGTCGCGTCCGGATTCAATCCGCTTTGCAATGGCGATTTCGCCTTCGCGTGACAGCAATTCAACCGCGCCCATTTCGCGCAAATACATGCGCACTGGGTCATCGGTACGTTCGCCGGTTCCGGTTTTCTTGACCGTGCTGGTCAGCGAGCGCGGGTCGTTTTCAGAAATATTGTCGACGGTTTCGACTTCTTCCTCTTCCTGCTCATCCTCGCCATCTTCGCCGGCTTCGTCATTCTCGACGATTTGCACGCCCATGTCGTTGATAGCGGACATGACATCTTCGATCTGTTCCGAAGACATCTGATCTTGCGGCAAGGCAGCATTTAATTCGTCATAGGTCAGGAAACCGCGGCGCTTTGCCTTGGCTAACAGTTTTTTGACGGTCGCATCGTTCAGGTCAATCAGCGGTGCATCACCGCTTTCGACCATATCTTCTTCATTCTCATTTACGCGACTTGCCAAAATAATTCCCCGATACTGTCATAAATCGTCCGCATCCCGCCTGAAAAATGCGATAATGCGATCGTCAAATGCCTTTTTTTCGTGTCGCAACCTTTGCTGTTCGGCAAAAGTTTCTTCCGTCATCTCTAAACTCGCCAACTGTGTAGCGCGTTCCAGTGCTTCTTCGAGCGCGGGACGCTGCTTCATCAGCCTGATTGCTTCACCCAAATCTTTTGAAACGCTGGATAATCCGTCGCCCTCCGAACCGAACTCCCCACGGTTGAAGGCAAAGACCTTGCCATTGCTGTGGAGGAGCGTCGATGCGACATTATACAACTTCTCGTCCAATATGGTAATTAGCCCGTCGGTATCAAGCGATTCTTTGGCAAAAGATTCATTCAGCATGATGTTGAGCAAAGCGGCGTGATTCGGGTCGCTCGGAACGAAGTCACTCAATGCTTCATGATGCTGCCGTATCATCGATGGATTACGCAGCAATGCGCCAAGCACACCTTGCACCAGGAAATCCGATCCCTTTGCATTGAAACTTTTGGTCTCGGCGCTCGGCGGTAATATCGGCGGCTTTCGCCAGTCGCGTTTTTGCGTTTTGGGGAAATATGTCGGTGGCGCGTTGCGGGGGCGTGCAAAAAGATTATCGAACCGTTCGCGAAACGCATCCGCATAATGCCGTTTAATTTCTCCGTCCGTGATCGTTGCCATATGCACACCAAGGCGCTGTTTAAGCCCCGCACGGTCCTCTGGCGTGTCCAAGGGAGATGCTGACACCTCCGCCTTCCACAATCGCTCCACGAGCGGCTCAGACGCCTCCAGAAGCGCCGTGAGGGCCTTGGCGCCTGATGCCTTCACAAGGTCGTCCGGATCCTGCCCATCGGGCAGCGTCACGAACTGAAGGCTGTGCCCAGGTTTTAGCAAGGGCAGGGCACGTAACGCCGCACGCATGGCGGCTTTTTGGCCAGCTGAATCGCCGTCGAAGCACAGCAATGGTTTTTCGGTCATGCGCCAGAGCATCTGGATTTGCTGCTCGGTCAGTGCGGTGCCCAGTGGCGCAACCGCGTCAGCAAAGCCGGCCTGCGCAATCGCAATCACGTCCATATAGCCTTCGACCACGATAACGCGGCCCGTCTGGCGCGAAGCGGGCGAACATTTGTCCAGATTGTAGAGCGTCCGCCCCTTGTCGAACAACGGTGTGTCGGGCGAATTGAGATATTTGGGCTCACCATCGCCCAATATCCGGCCGCCAAAAGCAATCACGCGGCCGCGCGGGTCGCGAATGGGAATCATCAGCCGGCCGCGAAACCGGTCGTAAGGATCTTTGCCCTCAACCGCGATCAGCAAGCCCGCCTCAACCAGCATCGCATCGCCATATTGCTTCAGTGCTGATTTCAATGCTGTGCGATTATCGGGTGCAAGTCCGAAGCCAAAATCGCGGATGGTTTTTTCGGTGAACCCACGCTTCTTCAAATAGGCCCGCGCACCTGCGCCATCGGGGCTTTGCAGTTGCGCAACAAACCAGTCCTGCGCTGACGTCATCACGTCATACAGGCTGTTCGCTTTTTCGGCGCGCTGGGCGGCTTTGGGATCGGGGGCAGGGACCTCCATTCCCGCTTCGGCGGCCAATTCTTTGATCGCGTCCATGAACGACAGGCCGCGCTGGTCGGTCATCCACCGAATGGCATCGCCATGCGCAGAGCAGCCAAAGCAATGGTAGAAGCCTTTTTCATCGTTGATCGTGAAGCTTGGCGACTTCTCATTATGGAACGGACAACATGCCTTAAACTCGCGCCCCGCCTTGGTGACCTTTACGGTGCGGCCAATCAACGCGGAAAGCGTCGTCCGCGACCGCAGTTCATCAAGCCATTGCGCGGTGAGGGTCATATTTTCGTATTCCCCTCCCGTAGACGGGAGGGGTTAGGGGTGGGCAGCGACATTTCCGTCAAAGCCCGACCGATTGTAGCCAGTACATCTTCCAAGTTCTGCAGCACATCCATGTTACTAAATCTGATCACACGATATCCCTGAGCCTCGATTAATTCTGTTCGAGCGCAATCATACTCGACCTGCAAGTCATGGGAAGAGCCATCAACTTCGACCACGAGCTTTGCAGACCTACATACAAAGTCCGCAAAATAAGGACCAATCGGTATTTGACGGCTAAATTTGAACCCGTGCAGTTGGCGCTTCGACAGGTTTTGCCATAATTTTATTTCAGCGGGTGTGCCCTGTTTTCGCAGTTCACGCGCGCGTCGCGTATCTCTGGCGTTGAATGCTCGTTCCATTGCGCTGGATGCCCACCCCCAACCCCTCCCGCCTGCGGGAGGGGAGTTATGTTGCCCAAGTTACGACAACGCCGCCTTCACAAGGCCGCTTGCCTTGCTCATGTCGAGTTGTGGGCCGTGGCGTTCTTTTAAGGTCGCCATGACACGGCCCATGTCTTTCAGAGATTCTGCGCCAAGTTCGGCCTTGATGCCTTCAATGGCTGCGCTGGTTTCGGCGTCGCTCATTTGCGCGGGCAGGAAGTCTTCGATGATCGCAAGTTCGGCGGCTTCAATCGCGGCCAGCTCATCGCGTCCGCCCTGTTCATACAGCGCGATAGATTCGCGGCGTTGCTTGATCATCTTTTGCATGACCTCAACCACCATCGCGTCATCATCGGGTTGCTGCGATGCGGTGCGCAGTTCGATATCGCGGTCTTTGATTTTGGCAAGGATCAGGCGAACGGCGGCGAGCCGGTCTTTGTCTCCAGCCTTCATCGCGGTAATTTGGGCGGCCTTGATGGTATCACGAATCATAATGTTCTTTCCGAATATGTATTTTGCGCAGATAGCCAATCCGCGCCAAACCGTCACCCTGAACTTGGTTCAGGGTCTTAATGTCATTTCATCCACAAGTAAGATGCGGAAACAAGACCGGCATGGTGAGTTTGAGATTGACGCATCCCCCCGCCGTCTCTAGGCGCAATCCCTTAGCGACATTGCTGTAATCCGTCTCACAGGAGCGACCCCATCATGGCCGACCCCATTTCTTCGCGCGCGCCTTCTGGAGCGACGGGGGTATTGGTTCTGGCATCCGGGGAAGTCATCTGGGGCAAGGGCTTTGGCGCAGAAGGCCAAGCGGTTGGCGAAGTCTGCTTCAACACCGCTATGACCGGATATCAGGAAGTCATGACCGACCCGTCTTATGCGGGGCAGATCATCAACTTCACCTTCCCGCATATTGGCAATGTCGGCACCAACCCCGAAGATGTTGAGGCGCTGAACCCGCATGCCTTGGG
>VFQS010002489.1_pt1 | contig 15093 bp, 12 predicted proteins | sample 3512361 | NCBI WGS metagenome assembly VFQS01 (sample SAMN10412375, study PRJNA504923) | tailings metagenome | isolation source: Relicate 1 Philex TSF3 active mining | place: Philippines
CGTGCCCGTCGATCGGGCCGATGTAGTTGAAGCCGAACTTCTCGAACAGCGTGGCGGGCACCACCATGCCCTTGGCGTGTTCTTCCAGCCGCTTGGCCAGCTCGAACAAGGGCGGTGCATTTTTCAGCACATTCTTGGCCCCGGCCTTGGCCGCCGAGTAAAAACGCCCGCTCATGAGCTGGGCCAGGTAGCGGTTGAGCGCCCCCACGGGCGGGCTGATCGACATGTCGTTGTCGTTCAGGATCACCAGCAGCTTGCACTCTTCGACGCCCGCGTTGTTCAGCGCCTCGAAAGCCATGCCGGCCGTCATGGCGCCGTCGCCGATCACGGCGATGGAGTGGCGCGATTCGCCTTTTTGGCGGGCCGCCACGGCCATGCCCAGAGCCGCCGAAATGCTGGTGGACGAATGCGCGGTGCCGAAGGTGTCGTATTCGCTCTCGTCGCGGCGCGGAAAGCCCGACAAGCCGCCAAATTGGCGCAGCGTAGGCATGCGGTCGCGCCTGCCTGTGAGGATTTTGTGCGGATAAGTCTGGTGACCCACATCCCAGACGATGCGGTCTTCCGGGGTGTTGAAGACGTAGTGCAAAGCCACTGTCAACTCCACCGTGCCCAAGTTGGAGCTCAAATGCCCACCGGTTTTGGAGACGTTGTCCAGCACGCAGTGACGCAACTCGTCAGCCAATTGGGGCAAATCGGTGCGCTGCAGGCGGCGCAGGTCGGCTGGGGAGTCGATGGTCTTGAGCAAATCGGTCATGTCAGTTGTTTCTTTCTACCACCATGGCGGTGAGCGCGCGCAGCGCGGCCAAACGGGCCTCGGGCAAACCGGTGTCGGCCAGCGCCTGCATGGCTTGCTGGGCCAGGGCATCGGCATAAGCCTTGGCCGCCTCCAGCCCCATCAGGGCCACATAAGTGGGTTTGTCGGCGGCTTCGTCCTTGCCCGCAGTTTTGCCCAGCGTGGCCGAATCGGCCGTCACATCCAGCACATCGTCCACCACCTGAAAGGCCAGACCCAGAGCCTCGCCAAAACGCTGGAGCGCCGCTTGCACAGGGGCAGAAACGCCCGGCACACAGGCCGCGCCCATTTGCACGCTGCACAGCAGCAGCGCCCCGGTTTTGAGGCGGTGCATCTGGCGCAATTGGTCTTCAGTCAGGCGCTGGCCAACGCTGGCCAGGTCAATCGCCTGCCCCCCGGCCATGCCCTGGTAACCGGAAGCCCGGGCCAGCAAGCCCACGCAGGCGCCCTGCACAGCCGCAGGCACGCTGCCATCCAGAGGTGTCAAAAATTCAAAGGCCAGCGTCTGCAAGGCGTCGCCCGCCAGCAAGGCCTGGGCCTCGCCAAACTGCACATGCACCGTGGGTTTGCCGCGCCGCAGCACATCGTTGTCCATGCAAGGCATGTCGTCGTGCACCAGCGAATAAGCATGGATCAACTCAATGGCGCAGGCGGCATTCAGCGCTGCCGGGCGGCTGGACGCATCGCCCACCGCCTCGGCCGTGGCCAGCACCAGCAAGGGGCGCAGGCGCTTGCCACCGTCCAGCACCGCGTAGCGCATAGCCTGGCCCAATGCCGCAGGTGATTCGGCCGCGATACCGGCCGACAAAGCGTGTTCCACACGGTCCAGATGCGGCTGCATCCAGGCTTTCAAGTCCAGACTCATGCGCCACTCCAGGGTTTGAGTTGCCCGCCGTCCAGCACCTGGATCTGGTCTTCCACCGCCTTGAGCTTGTCGCGGCAAAACGCCAGCAAAGCCGCGCCACGCTGGTAGCCGGTCAGAAGCTGGTCCAAAGGCATTTGGCCCGATTCAAGCTGCCCCACCAACGCTTCCAACTCCGACAAAGCCGCTTCGTACGTGGCGGGCAGGGGCGCTACCGAGGTGTCAGCGGCGTCGGAGGGGATGGCCTTGGGCATGGGGAGTTCCGAGGAAAAAACCCGATTTTAGGCCTTAAGCCTTGGCAAGACTGACACCGGGCAGCGTCAAGTCGGCAAGACGGAGATGCCCTGATTTTAGAACGGCTTGTGAAACAGCCCACGGCAAGGGCCACCCCCCGGGGTAGAATCGCGGCTCATCGGCAGGGTTTCCCTGTCATTTTTTTGCGCGGTTTTCCTTGAATTCAGCGCTTTGTCCCTGCCCCTTCATAGGGGGAGTCTCTAGGTCAGGTCACCCATGTCTGATTTAAGTCTTCAACTGCAGCAGGCCGCAAGCCAACTACCAGTTTCCACTTATTTCGATGAAGCGCTGTTTCAGCGCGAATTGAACACGCTCTTCCGGCAAGGCCCCCGCTATGTGGGCCACCAGCTGGCGGTGCCCCACCCGGGCGACTATTACGCCCTGCCCCACGAGGCCAAAGGCCGCGCCTTGGTGCGCAATGCCCAAGGGGGGGTCGAACTCGTCTCCAACGTCTGCCGCCACCGCCAGGCCGTCATGCTGAACGGCCGGGGCAACCTGCAGACCCAGCAAAAGGGCAGCGCTGGCGGCAACATCGTCTGCCCGCTGCACCGCTGGACCTATTCGCCCAGCGGCGAGCTGCTGGGCGCACCCCACTTTGCGCACGACCCCTGCCTGAACCTGAACAACTACAAGTTGCAGGAATGGAACGGTCTGCTGTTCGAGGACAACGGCCGCGACATCGCCGCCGACCTGGCCGGCATGGGCCCCAGAGCGCTGCTGAACTTTGAAGGCTACGCCCTGGACCGTGTCGAGCTGCACGAATGCAATTACAACTGGAAGACCTTCATCGAGGTCTATCTGGAGGACTACCACGTCGGCCCCTTCCACCCGGGTCTGGGCCAGTTTGTCACCTGCGACGACCTGAGCTGGGAGTTCAAGGAACACTATTCGGTGCAAACCGTGGGCGTGTCGGGCGGCTTTGGCAAGCCCGGCTCGGACACCTACAAAAAGTGGCACGAGGTGCTGCTGAAGTACCGCAACGGCCAATTGCCCGAGCGCGGTGCGATCTGGCTGACCTACTACCCGCACATCATGGTCGAGTGGTACCCCCATGTGCTCACGGTGTCGACCCTGCACCCGATCAGCCCCAGCCAGACGCTGAACATGGTGGAGTTTTACTACCCCGAAGAAATCGTGGCCTTTGAGCGCGAGTTCGTCGAAGCCCAGCAGGCCGCCTACATGGAAACCTGCATCGAAGACGACGAAATTGCCGAACGCATGGACGCGGGCCGCAAGGCCCTGCTGATGCGCGGCGACAACGAGGTCGGGCCCTACCAAAGCCCCATGGAAGACGGCATGCAGCACTTCCACGAGTGGTACCGACAACAAATGAAAACCCTCTGAAGCGCTCACGGATGCAAGCCTCCTGGATGATCCTGGCGTCGCTGTTTTTCGCGACGATGAGTGTTTGCATCAAATTCGCCTCAGCGCACTTCCACACCTTTGAGCTGGTGTTTTACCGGGGTGTGATCGGCATTGTTTTCATGGCCGCCATTTGCCGCAGCCAGCGTGTGCCCTTGCGCACGCCCATCCCGCTCATGCACGTGTGGCGCTCGGTCATTGGCGTGGCTTCGCTGACGGCCTGGTTTTATGCCATTGCCCACTTGCCCCTGGCCACCGCCATGACGCTCAACTACATGAGCGGCGTGTGGGTGGCCGCCTTTTTGGTGGGCGGCACCTTGGTCATGGGCCGGGTGCAAGACATGACACGGCAAGGTCCGGTGGTGCTCACCGTGATCGCAGGATTTACCGGTGTGGTCATGATCTTGCGGCCCACCATCGAGCAGAACCAGCTGTTTGCCGGCGTGATCGGTCTGCTTTCGGGCTTGGGTGCAGCGCTGGCCTATATCCAAGTGGCGGCGCTGGGCCGCATGGGCGAGCCCGAGGCCCGCACCGTGCTGTATTTCTCCATCGGCACCACCCTCACCGGCGCTGTGGCCATGCTCTTCGTCGGCCCCAGCGCCTGGGTCTGGCCACAGGCCTGGTGGTTGCTGCCCATTGGCTTGCTCGCCGCCCTGGGCCAGCTGTGCATGACCAAGGCCTACAGCAGCGGCGCCACGCTGGTGGTGGCCAATTTGCAATACTCGGGCATTGTGTTTGCCGCGTTGTATGGTCTGTTTTTGTTTGGCGACCAGATTCCCCTGATCGGCTGGGCGGGCATGGCCTTGATCATCGCCAGTGGCATCGCTGCCACCGCCTTGCGCAACCGCACCCTGCCCCGCGCCCCGGCCGAAGACCATTGAACGGAGACCTTTGCCATGTACAACTTGCTCATCACCGCCGCCCAATTGCAAGCCCTGCAGGCCCAGGGCACGCCCTGCGCCGTGCTGGACTGCAGCTTTGACCTGATGAAACCCGAGCTGGCCGATGGTTTTTTTGTCAGCGAACGCATCGCAGGCGCCCTGCCCGCCCACCTGGACAAGGACTTGAGCACGCACCAACCAGGCCAGGCAGTCAACGGCGGGCGTCACCCCCTGCCGCAGCGCGAGATCGTGGCGCAGTGGCTGGGTGGTTTGGGCATTCACAACGGCATGCAGATCGTGGTGTACGACCGCAACAAAGGCCACTACTGCGGCCGTTTGTGGTGGATGCTCAAGTGGCTGGGGCACGAGGCCGTGGCCGTGCTGGACGGTGGGCTGCAGGCCTGGAAGGACGCGGGCGGCGCCTTGGCCTCAGGGCCAGCCACACCCGTGTCGTCCCCTGCCCGTTTTGAGCTGAAAGCGCCGCTGCGCCAACTGGTACTGACCGATACGGTCTCGGCCGCCCTGGGCCAAGCCACCCAGACCGTGGTCGATGCCCGCGCCGGGGCCCGATACCGGGGCGAGGTGGAGCCACTGGACCCGGTGGCGGGGCACATTCCGGGCGCTTTGAACCGACCCTTCACCGAGAACTTCACCGAAGACGGTCGCTTCAAAAGCCCCGAGCAGCTGAAAGCGGAATGGCACCAGGTGCTGGCAGGCCGCCCGGCCAGCAGCGTGGTGCACCACTGCGGCAGCGGCGTCACGGCCGTGCCCAATCTGATCGCCATGGAGTTGGCCGGTTTCGGCCCCACTGCCCTGTATGCGGGCAGCTGGAGCGAATGGTGCCGCACACCCGGGCTGCCCTGCGCCCAAGGCTGAGACAGCTGCGCTTCAGTGGTTGTGCCCGGCCACAGCGCTGACCAGCACCACCATGCCAATGCCCACGCCCAACCACAGGATCTGGGCGGCTGTTTCTTGCGCGGACAGGCGTTTTTGCAATTGGGGAATCAGGTCGGCCAGGGCCACATACACAAAGCTGCTGCTGGCCACCACCAGGAAAAACGGCAGCCAGTCGTGCAAGGCATCCACCAGCACATAACCCACGGCACCGCCAAAGGCCGTGATGGCACCGGCCATGGACACCTTCACGATCGCGGCCTGGCGACTGCTGCTGCCCCGGCGCAACACCGCCAGATCGCCCATGTGGTGGGGCACTTCGTGCGCCAGCACGGCCAGCGCAGCGATCACCCCCAAACGCATGTCCGCCATGAAGGCCGAAGCGATGAGGATGCCGTCCCCAAAACAATGCACGCTGTCCCCCGCGAGCACCGCCCAGGCTCCCCGGGGTGGCTCGCCAGGGGTTGACTTGCCGTGAACATGCGCCTGGGCGTGGGCTGCTGGGTGCGCATCGTGGTGATGCTCGTGGTCGTGGTGACCATGTCCGTGGTCGTGGCCATGGCCATGCTCGTGGCCGTGGTGCCAGAGTTCGGCCTTGTCGAGCAAAAAGAAAAACACCAAGCCCACCAACAAGGTCAAAAACAGCTCGTGAGCCCCGGCCTCGCTCTCGAAGGCTTCCGGCAACAAATGCAGGAACGATGTGGCCATCAACGCCCCCGCCGCCAGGCTCAGCATGTGCTGGGTGTAGCGGCTCAAGATGCCAAAACTCAGCCAGGCCGCCACCCAGACGCTGCCAATGCCCGCCACCAAAGTCCCCACCAGAATCGCCAATAAAGTCATCTTGTTTCCCGGGACGTCATGCATCCCAAAACAAACCGCCCCGAAGGGCGGTTTTTAAAGTCCTCGCCCTGAAGGGCGGTTGTTGCACGCCAACAATCAGGCCACGCCGTTGCGTTTGAGCCAGGCCAGCAAACGCTGCCAGCCGTCTTCTGCCGCCGCCTTGCGGTAGCTGGGGCGGTAGTCGGCATGGAAAGCGTGCGGGGCCTCAGGATAAACCACAAACTCGCTGGCTTTCGCTGCCGCGGGGCCTTGTGCGAGTTCGGCTTTCATCTTATCAACCGTGTCAAGGGGGATGCCGGTGTCGGCCGCGCCGTACAAACCCAACACCGGGGCCTTGAGCTGCCCCACCAGGGCCAAGGGGTGCGCAGGCGTTTGCGCTGTGGCGTTGCCCACCAGCCGGCCATACCAAGCCACGCCCGCCTTGATCTTGGGCTGGTGTGCGGCGTACAGCCAGGTGATGCGGCCGCCCCAGCAAAAGCCGGTGATGGCCAACTTGTCGGTGTCACCCCCATTGGCGGCTGCCCAAGCCACGGCGGCGTCCAGGTCAGCCATCACTTGCGCATCCGGCACCTTGGAAATCACCTCGGCTTGCAGCTTGGGAATGTCACTGTAGCCCTTGGCGTCGCCCTGGCGGACGAACAGCTCGGGCGCGATCGCCAGATAACCGGCCTGAGCCAGGCGCCGGGTGACGTCGGCGATGTACTCGTGCACCCCGAAAATCTCGGAAATCACCAGCACCACCGGCAAACCGGTCTTGCTCGCAGGCGCACTGCGGTAAGCGGGCATCTTGAAACCGTTCACGTCGATGGTCACCTCGCCCGAGATCAGGCCTGTGGCGGGGGTTTTGATGGCCGTTTGCGCCATGATCGGCAAAGCTGCTGCGGCATAACCCACGCCCAAAGCGGCTTTCAAGGCGCCGCGGCGTGTGGCACCCGAGGCACCGATGCGTCCACCCAGCAGGGCTTGCGTGTCTTCAATCAGGTTGTGGTTCAAGGGAGTCTCCTGTGTCTTGCCGTAAAAGGGCTCACATCTTGGCACAGGCGCTGCAGGCCTGCACAGGGGCTGCGATTTACACTGCCGCCATGTCCGACACTTTGCCCGTTTTGTATTCGTTTCGTCGTTGCCCGTACGCCATGAGGGCACGCCTGGCGCTTCACGCCAGCGGCTTGGCGTACGAGCACCGCGAGGTGGTGCTGAAAAACAAACCGGCCCACATGCTGGCCTTGTCGCCCAAAGGCACGGTCCCGGTTTTGTGGCTGCGTGCTGCGGCAGGCGATCAGGTGCTGGAGCAAAGTCTGGACATCGTGCTGTGGGCCCTGCATCAGCACGACCCGTTGGGCTGGCTGCCCGGCACAGAAGCCGCCATGGCCGACGCTTTGGCACTGATCAGGCACAACGACGGCCCCTTCAAACAGCAGCTCGACCGCTACAAATACCCGAACCGATCAGGACTGGCCAGCGGGGGGGCCGACCGCGATGCAGCCGCACTTTGGCTGCACACGCTCGATGCACGACTCCGTTCTCAGCCATTTCTGACAGGCGATCGTTTCGGCCTGGCCGATGCCGCCATCGCCCCCTTTGTGCGTCAATACGCCCACACTGACCCCGGCTGGTTCGCACAGCAGTCCTGGCTCGCATTGGCCGCATGGCTGGCGGCTTTTGAAGCCTCTGCGCTGTTTGAGGCCGTCATGCACAAACACGCGCCATGGCAAGACGGACAGGGTTCATGAAACAGGCAAAAACCGCCTGGAGATGGACACCAGGTCAAGCCGGGTGTGACGCCGTAAAGTAGGTCCACATGCTGCTGCAGTGGGTCAGGTCCACATGCTGCTGTCATGCCCGCGAACGCGGGCATCCATGCTGGCCTGACCACTGAGCCTGTCTAAAAGATTGCCACCTCACACAGCTGGACACCAAGTCAAACCGGGCGTGGCGCAATGGGACAGGTCAGTGCGCCTGCTCCCAGTTCGGCCCAAAGCCAACTTCAGCCAAAAGCGGCACCTTCAAATTCGCCACGCCCGCCATGATGCGCGGCACCTCGGTGCGCACCCACTCGACTTCTGACTCGGGCACCTCGAAGACCAGTTCGTCGTGCACCTGCATGATGACCTTGGTGGCCTTGCCTTGTTCGTCCAGCGCTTTTTGCACCGCGACCATGCTCAGCTTGATCAGGTCGGCGGCCGTGCCCTGCATGGGCGCGTTGATGGCGGCGCGCTCAGCCCCGGCGCGGCGCGGGCCGTTGGGGCTGTTGATCTCGGGCAGCATCAGGCGGCGACCAAACACCGTCTCTACATAGCCCTTGGCTTTGGCCTGTTCGCGGGTCTCGTCCATGTAACGTTTGACCCCTGCAAAGCGCTCGAAGTAACGCGTGATGTAGTTCTTGGCCGCCGTGTTGTCGATGCCCAAGGCCTTGGCCAGACCAAAAGCGCTCATGCCGTAGATCAGGCCGAAGTTGATGGTCTTGGCGTAGCGGCGCTGCTCGCTGCTCACCGTGTCGGGTGTCGCGCCAAACACCTCGGCCGCCGTGGCCTTGTGCACGTCCAGGCCTTCGTGGAAGGCCTTGAGCAAGGCCGCGTCGTCGCTCAGGTGCGCCATGATGCGCAGCTCGATCTGGCTGTAATCGGCGCTGGCGATCACGCAGCCTGCGGGGGCCACAAAGGCCTCGCGCACCTTGCGGCCCTCGGGTGTGCGCACCGGGATGTTTTGCAGGTTCGGTTCGTTGCTCGACAGGCGGCCTGTCACGGCCACCGCCTGCGCGTAGTTGGTGTGCACCCGGCCCGTGCGCGGCAAGGCCAGCTGCGCCAGCTTGTCGGTGTAAGTGCCTTTGAGCTTGCTCAGGCTGCGGTGCTCCAGGATGCGGGCGGGCAGCGGGTAGTCTTCGGCCAGTTTTTCCAGCACCTCTTCGTCGGTGCTGCGTGCGCCCGTGGCGGTTTTCTTGATGACGGGCAAGCCCAGCTTGTCAAAAAAGATCTCGCCCAGCTGCTTGGGGCTGGCCAGGTTGAAAGGCTGCCCGGCGATCTCGTAGGCCTCGGTTTCGAGCTGCACGATGCGCTCGCCCAGCGCCTGGCTTTGCGCGGCCAGCGTGGGCGCGTCGATCAGCACGCCGTTGCGCTCGATGCGGTAGAGCGCTTCGCTGGTCTGAATCTCCAGGTCGTAGACAAACTTGAGGCCCGCGTGCGCCTCGATCTGCGGCCACAGCGCCAAGTGCACGTCCAGGCACTGGTCCGAGTCTTCGCACGAGTAATGCGCCGCTTTGTCCACATCGACTTGTGCAAACGGAATCTGGTGCGCACCCTTGCCGCACAGGTCTTCGTAGGTCACGCCCCGGCGACCCACATGACGCTCGGCCAAGCTTGAAAGGCCGTGTGGCTTGTGCACTTCGAGCACATAGCTTTCCAGCATGGTGTCGTGGGCATAGCCCTGCACCTCGATGCCGTGGTTGGCGAACACATGGCGGTCGTATTTGATGTTCTGGCCCAGCTTGGGGCGGGCCGGGTTTTCCAGCCAGGGCTTCAATTTGGCCAGCACATCGGCCAGCGGCAGCTGCTCGGGCGCACCCGGGCCGTTGTGGGCCAGCGGGATGTAGGCCGCCTCGCCGGGCGTGACGCTCAGCGAAATGCCCACAATCTCGGCACGCATGGCGTCCAAAGAAGTGGTTTCGGTATCGATGGCGGTGAGCGGGGCTTGCTCGATGCGGGCCAGCCATTGGTCGAACGTGGCCCAGTCGAGCACCGTGTCGTATTTGAGTTCGCCTTGCACCGCGCTGGCGGCTGTGTCCAATTCGGGCAATGCCGCGGGTTCTTCTTGAGCCGCGCCGAACAAATCGCCCATGCCCGTGTCTTTGGGTTGGGCTGCTTTTTTCGCCACAGGCGCAGGCATGGCCCCACCCAGCGATTGCACCAGCCCTTTGAAGCCGTATGTCTGATAAAAATTCAGCAGCTTGTCTTTGTCGGGCGCGTGCAGGTGCAGGCTGGCCAGCGACGGCAAACCGGGCACCCAGCCGTTCAGGTCGCAGTCGGTTTTCATGGTCACCAGCGCCCGGCCCTTGGGCAGCCAGTCCACCGCCTGGCGCAGGTTTTCGCCCGCCACGCCCTTGATCTCGTGGGCATGCGCCATCAAGTTGTCGAGCGAGCCGTATTCGAGCAGCCACTTGGCCGCTGTCTTGGGGCCGACCTTGTGCACACCGGGTACGTTGTCTACCGGGTCGCCCACCAGGGTCTGGTAGTCGATCATCAGAGACGGCGGCACACCAAACTCTTCGGTCACGCCCGCCACATCGCGCACCTTGCCGTTCATCGTGTCGATGATGGTGATGTGTGCGTTGACCAGCTGGCTCAGGTCCTTGTCCCCGCTCGACACCGTGACCTCGATGCCCTGCTGGGCGGCGGTGTGGGCCAGCGTGGCGATCACGTCGTCGGCCTCCACGCCGGGCACGTCCAGCACGGTCCAGCCCATCAGGCGCACCAGTTCGTGGATGGGTTCAATCTGCGTGCGCAGGTCGTCAGGCATGGGGCTGCGGTGGGCCTTGTACTCGGGGTACAACTCGTCGCGGAAGGTTGGACCTTTGGCGTCGAACACGCAGGCCGCGTAGGTGGCCGGCACATCCTTGCGCAGCCGCTCCATCATGTTGATCATGCCGCGGATGGCCCCGGTGGCAGGGCTGCTCGGGTCACCCGGCACCGCCCGCAGGTCGGGCATGGCGTGGAAGGCACGGTACAAATAGCTGGAGCCGTCCACCAGCAAGAGGGTCGGTTGGGATGTGTCGGGGGTGTTGTCGCTCATCCCCCGATTGTGTACCGGGTTAATGCTTTTTCGTCTCCCACCAGATCGGGACCCGGGTTTGCGCCGGGGCGATGTGGCAAAGCGAAGCGCCTCTGAGCTCCGGCGCAAACCCGGGTCCCGATCCCCCAACCTCGGCGCAGGCCCCACACACCATCGACCCACCAACAGGCAGACCCGCCAAGGGCTGGGTGCGCAGGGCCTCAGAGGCGCTTCGCTTTGCCGCATTGCCCCTGCGCACCCAGCCCTTGGCGGGTCATTATTGAGTTTTCGCCCTCTACAATCGATGTTTTCCCACCCACGCCAGCACCACTTCTGGCTTTTGACCCTCTTCCCATGGCGGTATTCACCGAAGTCACCGAAACCCAGGCCAACGACCTGATGCAAGCCCTGAACCTGGGGGCCTTGACCGAATTGCGCGGCATCGAGGGCGGCATTGAAAACACCAACTACTTCGCCACCACCGAACAAGGCGAGTACGTGCTCACCCTGTTCGAGCGCCTGACCCACGAGCAGCTGCCGTTTTACCTGTTTTTGATGAAACACCTGGCCGGGCGCGGCATCCCTGTGCCTGACCCGGCCGCCAACCGCGATGGCGATGTGCTGCACACGGTGAGCGGCAAACCGGCCGCCGTGGTCAACAAACTGGCAGGCAAAAGCCAGCTGCAGCCCCAGGCCGTGCACTGCGCTGCCGTGGGCGACATGCTGGCGCGCATGCACCTGGCCGGAAGCGACTACAACCGCAGCCAGCCCAACCTGCGCGGCCTGCCCTGGTGGAACGAAACCGTGCCCGTGGTGCTGCCTTACGTGGACGAAGCTCAGGCCGCCTTGCTGCGCAGCGAACTGGCCTACCAAAACCATGTGGCCGCCAGCGCCGCTTACGCTGGCCTGCCCCGTGGCCCGGTGCATGCCGATCTGTTCCGCGACAACGTCATGTTTGACGGCGAGCAGCTCACGGGCTTTTTTGATTTTTACTTTGCAGGCGTGGACACCTGGCTGTTTGACCTGGCCGTGTGCCTGAATGACTGGTGCATCGATTTGCCCAGCGGGGCACACCAAGCCGAACGCGCCCGGGCCATGGTGCAGGCCTACAACCAGGTGCGCCCCCTGAGTGCCGCCGAGCGCGACTTGCTGCCTGCCCTTTTGCGCGCAGGGGCTTTGCGTTTCTGGATTTCCCGCCTGTGGGACTACCATCTGCCCCGGGAAGCCTCCATGCTCAAGCCCCACGACCCCACGCATTTTGAGCGCGTGCTGCGTGCCCGGGTAAAACACCCTGTTTTGGCCTCTGCCCTCGTCTGACACCATGAATCTGCAAATTGTTCCTGCCCGCACCGGCCTGCATTGGGCCACCCAAGGCGTGCGCACGTTCTGGCGGCAACCCCTGGCCATGTCCGGCTTGTTTTTTCTGTTCATGGCCACCGTGTCGCTGGTGTCCATCGTCCCTTTCATCGGTGGTGCCTTGGCGCTGGTGCTGCTGCCAGCGCTGACCGTTGGAATGATGGCCGCAACGCGCACTGCCATTCAAGGTAAATTTCCTATGCCAAGTGTTTTATTTGTTGCTTTTAAACCCAACCGAAATCGCCAAGCAATGTTGAGATTGGGCGGTTTGTATGCTGTGCTTTTTTTAGTGGTCATTGCCGCCTCCACGCTAGCCGATGGAGGCACGTTTGCCACCGTCTATTTTGGCGGCAGCCCCATGACTCCCGAAGTAGTAAACACTCCTTCATTTCAGGCCGCTTTGTGGATTTCGATGGTGCTCTACATTCCCGTATCAATGATGTTCTGGCATGCACCAGCCCTTGTGCACGCATACAACATCAATCCAACAAAAAGTTTGTTCTTCAGCTTCGTGGCGTGCTGGCGCAACTTGAAGGCATTTGCCGTTTACCTGCTGGTCTGGATCGGCATTTTCACCGGCTCAGGCATTTTGGCCTTGCTGATCGCCAGCTTGCTGGGTGATCCCCAGCTGATGATGGCGGTCCTCATGCCCATGGCCTTGATGGTGGCGGCCATGTTCTTCACGTCCATGCTGTTCACCGTGCAGGACTGCTTCAGCGCCAGCCCCGAAGAGCCGGTTTGACCAACGCGGCTTCCTCGGCCCTTGACTGTGCCTCAGTGGTGGTGGCCGTGCGCCCCATGCGCGTGGCGGTGCGTCACCTCTTCGGCTGAAGCTGCACGCACGTCCAGCACTTTCAGGCTCAGCGTCAGGTGCTGCCCGGCCCAAGGGTGGTTGCCGTCCAGGATCACCTTGTCGCCCTTGATTTTGAGCACATTGAACACCTGCTCGCGCCCATCGGCCGTGCGCCCACGCAGCTGACCGCCCACTTTGACACCGGGCGGAAACTCGCTTTTGGGGATGGTCTGCACCAGGCTCTCGTCGCGCTCGCCAAAGGCATCGGCCGGTGCCAGCTTCAAGGTGGTGCTGAAACCCACGTCCTGCCCTTCCAGCGCGGCTTCGATTTTGGGGAAGGTGTTGTCGTAGCCGCCGTGCAAATACGAGGTGGGCTCTTGCGCCTTGTCCAGCAACTGGCCTTGGGCGTTGGTCACCTTGTACTGCATGGTGACGACGGTGTCTTGGGTGATTTTCATGGCGTCTTTCAAAAGAGACATCGGGTTTAAACCACGGTGAGTTTGGCCACGCTCAGCGCCAGCCATTTCACGCCGTGACGCGGGAAATTGACCTGGGCGCGGGCGTCTGCGCCCACGCCTTCCACCGCCAGCACCTTGCCCTCGCCAAATTTGGTGTGGAACACGTTCTTGCCTGCGGTGATGCCGTGCTCGGGTTCGGCTTTTTGGACTGGCACAGGTGGGCTTTTGTAGGTGTCGGTGCTCAGGCTGCTTTGGCCCCAAGCCGGACGGGCATGGCGGTTGAAGGCCGGGGTTTGCGGCCAGCCGCCGCCCGATGTGCTGGAACCCCCGCCTCCTGAGCTGCCCAGATTGGAGAAGCCGCCGTTTTTGGGCGTGACCCACTTGAGGCACTCCTCGGGCAACTCGTCCAGAAAGCGGCTTTTCAGGTTGTAGCGGGTCTGGCCGTGCAGCATGCGGGTTTGCGAATGGCTCAAATACAAACGCTTGCGGGCACGGGTAATGGCCACATACATCAGGCGGCGCTCTTCTTCCAGCCCGTCAAAATCGTTCATGGCGTTTTCGTGCGGGAACAGGCCTTCTTCGAGACCGGTGATGAACACCGCATCAAACTCCAGCCCCTTGCTGGCGTGCACCGTCATGAGCTGCACCGCGTCTTCGCCCGCTTGCGCCTGGTTGTCACCAGCTTCGAGCGAAGCATGGGTGAGGAATGCGGCCAAGGGGCTCATGATCACGCCGTCTTCGCTGAACTCGTCAACCGTGCCCAGGTCTGCGTTTGTTGAGTCGCTCAAGCCTTGGCTGGCCGGGCTTTGCGACAAGGCTTGCGGCAAAGCCACCGCGCTGCGGCCAAAACCCTCTTGCGTGACAAAGCTCTCGGCGGCGTTGACCAGTTCTTCCAAGTTCTCGACACGGTCCGCACCTTCTTTTTCAGTGCGGTAGTGGTTCACCAGGCCGGTCTTGTCGAGCACCAGATCGATGATCTCGCGCAGCGTCAGGCCTTCCGTCTGCTCGCGCAGCACATCGACCATGGCCACAAACGCCGCCAGATTGGCCCCGGCCTTGCCGGTGGTGGCGCTCACTGCGTCGTGCAGCGAGCAGCCAGCGGCGCGGGCCGCGTCTTGCAGTTGCTCGATGGAACGCGCCCCGATGCCACGCGGCGGAAAGTTGACCACCCGCAAAAAGCTGGTGTCGTCGTTGGGGTTCTCCATCAGGCGCAAATAGGCCAACGCGTGCTTGATCTCGGCGCGTTCAAAAAAGCGCAAACCGCCATACACGCGGTACGGAAACCCGGCGTTGAACAGTGCGGTCTCCAGCACCCGGCTTTGCGCGTTGCTGCGGTACAGCAGGGCAATTTCCTTGCGCTCAAAACCGTCTTGCTTGACCAGCTGGCGCAGCTCCTCCACCAGCCACTGGGCCTCGGCAAAGTCGGACGGCGATTCGACCACCCGCACCGGTTCGCCCGCGCCCTGATCGGTGCGCAGGGTTTTGCCCAGGCGCGTCTTGTTGTGGCTGATCAGCTGGTTGGCCGAGTCCAGGATGTTGCTGAAACTGCGGTAGTTCTGCTCCAGCTTGATCTGGTGCTGCACCTGGAACTCGCGCACAAAGTCGGCCATATTGCCCACACGTGCCCCGCGAAAGGCGTAAATGCTTTGGTCGTCGTCACCCACCGCCAGGATGGCACCCTCGCTGCCCTCACCCGGCAAGCCCACCAGCAGCTTGAGCCAGGCGTATTGCAGCTTGTTGGTGTCCTGAAACTCGTCCACCAGCACATGCCGAAAACGGCGGCGGTAATGCTCGCGCAC
>VFQS010002490.1_pt1 | contig 15082 bp, 14 predicted proteins | sample 3512361 | NCBI WGS metagenome assembly VFQS01 (sample SAMN10412375, study PRJNA504923) | tailings metagenome | isolation source: Relicate 1 Philex TSF3 active mining | place: Philippines
CCCCAAAACCCCAAAACCCCGTCGTATTAGACAATAAATCTGAATAATAATTATATAAATAAAGAAATGATGTTATCTATACGGTAGACGGATACAATGATCGCATCATTATCGTCTTTAACGAAATAGAATCCAAGTCGATGGAAAATAATCCTGATCATAATGGCCACTTATATGATCTAGTTTTCACAATAAGCTTGTAAGTAACTCAGATTAATACTGATGATCAAATAAATAGGTGCTGTTGATGAATATGCTTTCTCTGCAACTGAGTGTCGAAGTAATTAGAACAATACTTTCGCTTAATCTTATAGAGTGTGAGGAAGCCTTGTATGGATGTGCCATGTGCACGACCGAAACAGGAGGTGCAGGCAGCTTCCTTGTTTGCACTCTGTGCTAAGACGGGTTGTACTTGATGCGCAATGACACCTTTTCAACTTAATATCCAGCAAAGCACTCCTTTTGTGTGCCTGATTGTCGTGCCATCCACCAGTCCTTTACTAACGCTGACAATGGCCTCTGTGAATGTATCTATAATCTTATCACTTATGATTTTAGGGGCCGGAGAATATTGTACACATGCAGATCAATATTAAGGATGTCAGCTCGCACCAGCAGGACCTAATTGGAATATTTAATTGCCCAGTGCCTCAACTCATCTGCAGGCTTTAACTTTTAAAGAAAACATATGTAATACAGATTTGCTGTTGACTTGACGTTTATAGACTCTCCTGATACCTGCAAGGGTACAGCTGCAACTGTTGGTGGTGGCTGCCCTCCATGTGTCTATGGGAAAACTCTTCCAACTTGTGGGACTATTACGGTGACGTAACCGTTCTACGAAGTTGGATTGTACTACGACTCCGCTGGGAGTAAATGGTCTAGGTGCAAAGATGGGTACGCGGACTTGTTGGGTCAGGCGTGTGTCCACAAATGTCCTGCTGGATAATATGGATATGTAAACACTGCACTTACTACTTCTGCCGGCGGTATTACAGTATCCTCATGCTACTCATGTCATACAGACTGCAAGACGTGCGTGGGCTCAGGAAATGACAAGTGTCTCTCTTGCTCTTCTGGAATGAAATATGTGGAGAGACTTACCCATAGCTCAGGCAACTTTCCGCTCGAATGGGGTACCTGCAAAACGAAAGCACTTACAAATCAAGCTTTCACAGTATTGGTGGACAATGATACTCCAAATTACAAGCAAAACGAATATTAGGCCACAACTCCTTCCACATCAGTTTATGGCATAGTGGGTGGTAAAGCACCAATGAACAATTTGATTGATGGAATCGCAAAAGCTTATGAATTGGGTGCCTCTTGCATCAGTGCCAAAGTCACCATTTTGATTTAAGATAAAGCTAAAACTGGAATTCATTCGATGAGGCGCATTGATGAGACTGTCAAAACACCTGAAATACGCTATATACCTACTATGTGGGATGAGTCTCAGATGACTGAGATAGTAATAAAGCCGTAGACTGGCCTTTCAACTCAGACCATCATCATGAGAATGAGGGACAAGTATCAGTTCAAGGTGGGCACGAGCCTGACGCTGCAGCAACTAAAATTCGAAATGCTCGACACGATCGTCTACTATGATCAATCCTCCGACAAGGCAGATTATTAGTAACTCTAAAAATTCGACACTATCAAGGAACCGTGTACTGTCACTGCTGGCGTTCTGACTAAATGCAATAAAAAAACAAACTTTAATATTCCGAGAGCACCGTAAGCTACAGGTTTCATAATAACTGTTATCGTTTAGGAAGGACGATTGCCAGGTGGGTGACGGGTTAGGAGCAGGCCTGTTTCGCTTCAATGTTATGGGAGTCCCTACTGGGAGTAGCGCTACAATAACTACGCCGGTCTTGACCTTAGATGTAAGAACGATAAGCGCATTAAGAATATTATAGAATGTGATCTTCAACTAACCCTCTTACAATTTTAACAGTTTTATCGAGTTGAACAACGTGTGGGGTAAGATTGTTATCAAGAACTCGTAGTTCTTGGAGTTCAATACTTGCGGGGCGGTTATTCGCAATAAGAGATTTATTTATGATAGCGTTAGTAACACATTAAGTAGTCTTGTTACCTATCAAGACTACTTCAAGTGGCGACACAACAAGATTCTCTTTGACGAATACACTCGCATGTTTACGCCGAGTGGAGTCAATCCCGTGAGTTGTGAGACCACAGGATGCTTCTAGATCTTAATTGAAGGATCTACATTCAGTAATTTTGGATCTGTAAAGCCTCTACTCACAGTACCAGTGGCAGTCAATCCAGACTAAAAAATGCAATACACAGGGCAAGTCCTAGACCTTGACGGCTTTAACGGATAAGTTGGAATATATGGCTCCACTTTCAACAACATTGCATTAAAGTATTCTTCATGCAGTGTTGCTAAGACTATGCTCACAGTCGACCCTGTAACTGTGATACCAGATAAATTAGCAGGTTTCGGTCCCAAGTCGAAGTACCAGATAAAATCGGTCATTTCGATTGTGAATCAACAGCTACCGGTTAACTTCATTGGCAATTTTTTCAACAGCAACTCTGGGACTAAGGGAATCATTTATCTTGATATGCTTGAAAGCCTTACACAGGAAAGAGCAATCTTTTTCAATAACCAGTTCAAAAATAATGCGGGCTATGTTGATAGCAATGTGATCTTCATCCGAGCAAGAACCTCAAAATCAATTAATGATCCAGCTGGTCAGGGCACGATCACTAGCACACCGAACCATTGCAGTGGTTATTCCTTTGAAAAGAATCTCTTTTAAAACAACATAGGTTGTGTATTGACAGCTGGCAGTGCCATCAAGTTTGAGTGTGTAAACACCTTACAGACTGGATCAAATTTCATTGACCAGATCACCACTGACCTGGTACCTTTTTCATAATGGGTGTCAGATCAATACAATGGCCTAAGCAATGCTATGATGCCAACACTAGGTGGCTCTCTACCTGTCTCTACCTATGCATATTCTGTAACATCAACTTCGACTACGTACACATAAGCTGATATGAACTTTTTGATGTTCAAACAGAATTAGTTCTATTAGAATTTTGGCTCGGGAGGTCGAGGTCTAGTCGACATCTATGGTGTCCCGAGGATTAAATTCGATTAAGACGATTTTTAGAACAACGGTGATGCACATAATCAAATAAATGTAAAGATCAATCCGACTCCGGTCGTTAAGAATCCAGCAATAATCTCTGCAACAGAAGTGCTAGGTGATGCAACTCAAGCAACCAATGCTGGATTTTATCCAGTTGCTAGTTTGATGAAAGCTCTCATTAGTGTTTAAAGGGGAGCTTACATCGATCTTACCTCAGTCAAATTTAAGGCAAATTGGCTTCTAGAGAATGGAGTCTGCAATGAACTTAGGGCACAATTGCTATATGTGTCTGAGTATGCAGGTGACATAATGTTGAATGGTTTGACAATAAGTGATCACAAGGGACTCAAACAAAATGCTTACATAACTACAGGGAGTCCAAATCTTAATTTAGGTATTGGAACTGTCAGTACTTATCAGGCATTGGGTGGAGAGACCCCACTTTTCAGGTTTGCTCCCTCAGTAATGATAGCCACTTTCAACGTTAAAAATTTCTAAATGTCGACTGGTTCCTACGTAGAGAACCCAGCTTGTGCAGCGAATAGCTATAACTACCTTTTTGGTTTCTCAAATACTGGAGCTAAGGTCAATACATTCAATTTCGGCGACCTTTTGGGTACATAATCTGTGATTTCTAATTTTCAATGCAAATAATGCACTCAGCCTCTCATTCAGCTAAGTGAGCTTTCTTAGAAATAGATGGTTTCCAATATCAAATTTTCTACAATAAATGATCAGATAAAAACTGGAACTGCGGTAGCTCAAAATCCACTAATCGCATTCTAGTTGTACAGGCCCTACAACTCACCCAGTGGCAGCTCAACCTATGCTGTACCCACTATTACAATAACCAAGGTTACTGTTGAGTTCTACTATCCTGGCGGAAATGGCGGCCAAGTATTCAATTTCAAAAGAGTTCCATATCCCGACCCTCTTGTCCTTGATAAGACGAATACCCTTGATCCTGCTACTGAAACTCAGATAACAATCGACTAATCGACATTCAATACAATATATGGCAGCGGAGACGGTGTTTTTGCTACGGCTGATGTCGATAACATCATAATGTAGATCAAAAACACCTAGTTCACTGATCTAAAGAATACTGCGCCAGGTTCTTATGGACTATTGTATGGCAAAAGTCTCGGTCAGCTCTCTCTTTTCAATGTGTAAACGACTGGGCTAAGCAACTTAGTTTCTTCGACAGCAGGTGTGACAACTGGTGGAGGCCGCTTTTTATACATTGATCAACCCAATGCAGCCTTTTCTCTCACCATCTCGGGTGCATCTAACATTTTATGTGCTTAAAACGCCTACGTCGCAACATCACCAGAAATAGTCAACATAATGGCCGCTACTCCCATCCCAACCCAAGGTTCATGCTTTGAAATGATCAGTGACACTGTTCCATTCTCTGTCACAATTGATACAAACACTTTCTAGTATTGCTATGGTGCGAACTAAGGCGGAGTATTCTCAATTAGAACAAAGACGGCTCCGGCTCTTCTACCGGCAACGCAATACAATCAGGTAATGCTAAAGGGCAACACCTTCCTTGGGAATGCTGCTCTATAGGGTGGGTCAATTTTCTGCCAAGCTTGCAAAGTTACAACCGACGGAATCGACCTTAAATGGTCCAATAACTAGTTTAAAAATGACTATGCTCTACAAGGTGGCAACATCTATCTCCATAATATTTACTAGCTGATGAGTGCTACAGACTACATGACCTTCGAAAACCACTATCATTCTGGGTCCACAGCTAAGAACTAGGGTGGAGGGATTTACTATCTTGAAGAACTATAGGAAGTAAGATTAAAGTTCATTAAATCTGCCTCATTAACACAACTTTCTGAATACTCAACCCTTACCACAACAACTCTTGAGGGTGGAGCCTTCTACCTTAGTGCAGTAAAATATATTGAAATCTAAATATTGGACACCACTTTTGCAACTAACAGTGCTGGGACCAGTGGTGGAGGTTTTTATTTAGCAGGAGCTGCTGATAAGGTCGATGTGACTATCACAAATGCATAGATAAATACCAACAAGGCTAAGGGTGGCAGTGGAGGCTTCTTTTACACGCCGATTACCTCACTTGATTCCACAGTCACAGTCGTTAATAGTGCCTTTACGTCAAATATGGCTTTTAATGACGGTGGCATTTTCTATCTTGCAGGTACCTCCTTGGCTAATAAGGTTCTTAAATTGACAAATATACCCGCATTGGACACTCAGGTGACCACCAATGGTAATGGAGGTGTCGCCTACATATCTGGTTTCTCATCAGATATACTAGTTGAAAATACTCCTAATCAACCAGCGCAGGCGACTATAAATTCGAATAGCGCGGGATAACACGGTGGACTGTTTTATTCTCTGATCGATGTCACTTCAACAAAGGGCTGCATCTTGAACTTAAATAGAGTTTCCATCAAAGGAGGAAGTGCCACCACAGGCTCAGGAGGTCTCTACAGCTGCGAGGGTGGTGGACCAGGCATTATTAATTTAAAAACTTCGAAGGTAACCTCTATCACTGCTGGTTAATCTGGCGGTGCATTCTACATGAAGATGACTCAGGACATTGCAATGAAGATAGAACAGATGGCAACCTCAGAAACCATATACAATGCTATTTCATCGATCGTTGCCACTGCTGGATCTGGAGGCCTCGCTTATCTAGAGACAGCTGGTAGTGTGACTGTTGACGTTGGTGTCAAGACAGATATTAAGACTTTGAAATGTGGCCTTCAAGGTGGAGTGTTTTTGCTTGGTGGAGCAATTACTAACACTCTCAATTTCTTGAACGATGTCTCTGTCCAATATTTGACAAGCTAAGAGGGAAGTGCTGCTGTGTTCTGGGGTACCGATAACTATCTCAAGTCCGACTTCCAATTCAAGCTCATCGGCTGTCTTGCCTCAAAGAATGCAGGGTGCTTCAAATTGTAAGGCACGAATATAAATGATGTCATCTTGGATGGAAACACTGCTTCCCCAGGTGGTTCCTCACCTATAATGACTGATCACAAAGCAAGCACTGGTGATGGAGGATTCATATATATGATGGGAAAGGTTTAATCTCTGTCCATGTAGCAATACAAATCTCCAGTTAGCGGAATATGCGGAGGCAGGGGAGGAGTTATTTTCAGCGATCCTCAATCTGCTGGTGCAACTGTCAATATTATCATTAACTCTCCAGCGAAAGGTACGTTCATTATATCCCCAGTCCAAGCCGGCCTCCTGGGCTCTTTCTTGTATGCAGCAGGTACCACTTTCTACCCTACAGTTAATGTCAAGGTCTAAAATGTATACTTCCAATGTGAGGGCGGAAAAATAACTGAAACGGCTAATGATATCTGCCAGAATTAAGTTCTGTATGGAGCAGTGTATGACAATTTGAAGTCCGCGTCGCCAGTAACAATAGGCGGTCTCTTCTATTTTGAGCCAGGTGTCAAAGCGGGTAAAGTCGAGTCCAACAATAATGAGTTCAAAAAGTGCTACAACACTAACTATGGCACCGTTTGGAATATTCCCAAGGACTACGTTTTGGAAGATGATGGGTCAGTCTACAATGGAAATGCTGGTAGGGCTGGCATGATCTACTGTGACCAGTGTATCGTGATGCAGACTTCTGCAAAGTATGACTGCAACATGGCAGGATAAGCAACAATTTTGTATATGCTCACTGGAGTTGATGGCGGGACTCAAACCTCGGTAACTATCTCAGATTCAGTTATTAAAGGCGGCCGATCATACTACCCAGGAGGTGGAATTTACGTCGGAGGCAGCAACGCAGGTTAATTAATCATGAACAACGATGGTATCATCTAGTTTTTTGAGTCTGAATCACATGGTGGTTTCTTCTACGTTACCAATCCCCTTGTCACACTTTAAAAAGCTGAAGGAACTAATTTCAATCATCTCAAATCTTTCGATCATGGAGGATACATCGAGGGTACTACCTTGAAGGTGCATTCATCTTTTGCAGTTGACTGTCGCCTGGGTAATATCACTGATGTAAAAGCTGCTCTTTATGCTCCCACATTTTCTGGCTCTGGTGGGAGCCTTAATGTTAAAGGATGTGATGTTACTTGCGGAATAGGCGCGGTAACTATCAAGGAGTAATAATAAAACCTTATAAAAACCGCCGGCCTATACAGCTTGTATCAAATCAGTAACCTGGTCGTAGTTGCCGAGGGAAACACCATCAGAAATTGCACTGCTGAAGACGGAGCTATCTTTAAATTTGATGGCTCTGATTTCACCGACTACAATTCACTTTTTGAAAACAACGGAGCTGAACGCGGTGGAGTCGCGTATTGCTATAAGTGCAAAATGCGTTTTGTCAATTCAACCTTCCGTGGTAACTACGCCAACCAAGGCGGAATATTCTACATCTAACAATATGGAGAGCTTTTGCTAGAAAACGTTACAATAGAATCGACGCGAGCGCATATTGATGGAGGAATAGTTTATGCAAATGGTACAAAGGCCGACATGCAGACGCAATCGACGAATAACTATGTGACAGCACAGTCGACCGTTCAATATGTTGAGTACATAAAAATCACTATCAAGATGAATGAGGATAAGAATTTCACGGGGCTTGAATCACTGAAGAATGGTGCAGGAGTCTACCTTAAGAATGGGATGCTTATTGTGGATAACATGACTATAAGTATGGCTAACGCGATGAAGGACGGGGGTTTCATATACTCCGATGGACATGTCGAGATTTCTATAAGCAATTCAACCTTCAAAGGGTTGACTGCTGATCGCGGGGGCTTTATGTTTTCCAACGATTCTGAAGGTCTGCCAGCCTTGTCAAGGCAACTATTTTTGAAGTTCACAACTCTCAATTTTCTTCAAGGCCTTACTGCTACAACTGCGGGAGGAGGTTTCTACTTGAATAACTCAAACATGGATTTGCTTATTAACACTCCTATAAATGTTTATGACGCCAAGACTACGGTAGGTCACGGTGGAGTGTTTTACGTTGAGAGAGTTAAGTCCATCGATTTCAAGTAGATTGTCAACACTGATATCGGCAACTATACTTAGCTTACTGTACCACACCCAAGTTATGGGTCTTTCATGTATTCGAAAGCACTCAATTTTAATATCGAGTTGCAAAATTTGTTGATTCAGTGTCAGAGTGCACCGCCAGTGACAACTTCTGTAACTAATTTTTTGAATTTCTTAGAGAACTCAATCATATAACCAAATTATGGTGGTGCAATCTATGTAACAGATGCAATGCTAGTGAAAAGTTAAGCTAATACTTTCTAGAATTGTTATCAGACTAATGAAGGCGGAATATTCCATATTACTACTTAGGTCAATGCGGCTTCACCTTCAACTTATACCAAGCTACTAGATCTTGGAAATAATTTGTATTAAAACAATCAAGCAGATAAAGGAGGCATAATATACTGCGATAAATGCTAACTTGAGATGGCTCCAACGCCGGGACCAATCATTGTTTAGGATAATTGGGCAAGACAGGGCGGTGCAATTTTCATTCAAGAAATATACCAAGGGAAAATTGGAGCTGCTTAATTTATAAGAAACACTGCCTCGATACAGGGCGGTGTGTTTGCTATTGTAAACAATATGGTCAGCCCGCCCAGAAGCACGGTGGTCTTAGATTCTACTATAATTGAAAAATCAACTGCAAAAAGCCCTCTTAATGGTTGGGGTGGCTCTTTTTATTTTGAGACAACATAACTTGACAGCTTTACTATCTTGAAAAGCACGATAGATGGGTCCATTGCAAACATGCAAGGAGGTGTATTTTATGTTGAGATCATGACAAATGGTCTGATCTAGGTAGACTAAGCTACAAAAATTAACAATTTCTTTGTGTCAAAAGATAAATTAGGCAGCCTTTATTATTCTAGCACTGAGACAACTGTAACATTTAGTATCCTAAATTCTTTTATAACATGTAATACCACTGCCAATTGGGCAGATGTATTAGCTGCTGTCAACTCAGTCAAGTCTTATAGAGCTGGTTCAATTTACATGGAAAATTCGTTAATGGGAGTTGTCTCAAGCAACAATAACTACGAGAATTGCTCTCTAGCAGAGGACGGTGGAATTTATTACATTGTCGATTCGAAAGTGATCGACACGAACTCTCGCTACATTCTCAGCTCTGCTTTGTATGGATCGGTAATGAAGTGCCGAAATTGTGAATTCTATTTTACCTCAAGCACTATTGATGGATGCTATGCTGAATCTGGCGGTGCCTTTATGATCGAAAATGATGCATAGGGAGTCGTAATGGGTACGAGCTTCCGTGGGACAAAGGCAAAAAACCAAGGTGGGGTGATGAATGTCGTGCAGTCGGGATTGGTTACTCTATCTAATACTAAGTATATTGTGTTTGACAGCTGTCCTCTCATTTAAGGTAATAGCGCACAGTAGGGCGGAGTTTTCTACCTAAACCAACCAAAGACACGAGTAAGAGTTGTTCGATCTAAAATCTCACAATCATATGCCAGCGATCGTGCAGGAGTGATCTATGTGCAAAATGCCCAAGAGGTAACCTTGGAGAATTCTCAAGTAGTCAACATATTCTCTAACAAATCTAATGTTCTATATTCGACCAGTACTTAGCTGTAGCTTAACATTCTATCTTCAAAGATCATTTGTAATACAAGTTACGTAACTTTTGATAATGTTGATGAATTTAAAAAGCAAAATGTACCGTTCAATAGTACCAACAGTTTTTATATCAGTGGCAACTAACAAACAAAGATTAATAGCTAAAATTCTGAATACTCATAATGCGGAATGTTGGAAGATGGAGGTCTTTTTAGGTTGGAAGGTAAGGTTAACTTTTTTGATAAAGGATCGTAATACTTCGAAAATTCGGGTGTTGAAGGTGGAGTTTTCTCTTGTTCTTAGTGCAATATTACTCTATAAAATACTGTTATGAAGAAAAATTTAGCCAAAAGAGGCGGTGTAATCAAACTCGAAGCTTCTGGAAACTTTACATCGATGGAATCAAGCTTCTTTTTAAATTAGGCTGTAGAAATTGGTGGTTGTGTATTCGTTACCACTTAGTCCCTCTTTAACATTATTGACTCATAATTCTTTTCTAATTTCGCCAATTTATCATCCTCTATTGATGTGCTTGGCTCTTCATCTTACCTAGCTAATCGAATTACTCGATCTTAATTTCAAAATAATACTGCTATCAAGAATACTGTATCATTCAAAGAGTCAAAAGCAGTGATAGAAGATACAAAGTTTAAGGATAACTATTCGACTGAAAGATCAAAAAATTTATTCGTTGCATTTTCCGAGGTTAACATTACAAGATGCTATTTTACCAGCCCGGAGTACCCTTTCCCTTAAAAAATGCTGGCAAAAGATCGAACCATGGGCGCCTTCATCTTTATCATCTTGGATGTCAAGATAATAATATCAAATTCAATTTTCACTAGCGGTCTAGCTCGCTATGGCGGAGCTATCTATATTTCAGGTCAAAGTGATATCACGATAGACAACTGCCAGATCATTAAAAATTAGGCTTAAATCTATGGTGGAGCAATTTTTGCGAATGGTTTTAGAAGCATCAGAGTAATCAATGGAACAAGAATCCTCGACAATAGAGCTTAGCTTTAGGGAGACGACTTTTACCTTTCAAATACTGAAGACACACTCGAGCTAAATGGCATCACAGTATAAAATGCATACGCAAAGAATTCTCTTTACGCTGAGCAAGTTACTTTGGTACTTAAGAACGTCAAATATCAAAACATGCAATTTAGTCCCTCGTCAATAAAAGGAGCAGCAATTTAGTGTTTTGGATGCAGGAAGATTGATATTTAGGATTCTTGGTTTAAAGGGATCAAAAGCTAGGTCGGTGGAGCCTTACATCTCACTGACATGCCGACAAATAAGAGGCTAACTGATGGTCCTGACAAATACAGAATTGTAAATACAATGTTTGAAAGTGTTCAGTCAAATCTAGGAGGTGCCCTTTATCTTGACCATCCTCAATACTTTTAAATCGTAAATTCAACTTTTCTCAACGTGAGAGCTCTCAATCGCTCTTCTGATGTACCAAGTTCTAGCCAGGCCGGTGTGGGTGGCTCCATCTACTACCACTGCTCCATCGTGGACCCCTAGTGTCAGCTACAAATTAGTGGAAACACCCTGTTCCAGTATAACTATGCAGCAATTAAAGGTGGAGCGATCCATTACACTTACTATGAGCCGAAGATGGGCCCTAATGTCACTTTTGAACTTAACCGTGCGGGATGGTACGGCAACAGTATATCTTCATATGCACAGTAGCTTAAACCCGTGACCGGAAAGATGTTCAATAATACCATTAGGAAGATCGACAATCCTCTTACTTATTTAGAGTTCTAAGAGTTAGTACGCTCCTATGAGTCGAATAAGACAGCTAGGCTGAGAAATTAATCACCAAGGAAGCTAGAAGTTTACTAAGACGATGAGCCCTTAGTTGATATGTTTTAAACGATCGATAAAACGAAGTATACGGCCACTGACCAAAGGAGTGGAGGAACAATTCCAGATTTTCAGCTAGCCCTCGTCGATAAGTATGGATAAATTGTAAGTGACTTTGATTCAAAAATAAGAGTCACCGTTGATTCAGAATACAACGTTAAAGATGATCAGACCAGAAGGTACACGCCAGTTTTGGAAGGAACAACTTAGTTTACTTCTTATGGAGGAGTATCTCTGGTGAGCAACCTAGGTTTTTCAGGGGCCCCTGGTTACAAATATCGCCTCGCCTTCTTATCAAGTGGTATCGATGAGAAACTTCCAGAGAATGTTTTATTCAAAGAGAGATTCAATGAAGACTCTATTGAATTCGATTTCTTCCTAGAGCTTCGTGAATGTGAAAAAGGTGAGTACTTTACTCTGGTCGGGAAATGCATTTGGTGCGAGCCATCAATGGGATATGCTTTAGTGAAAATGAAGGAACCTGGAGAGTGCAAACCTTGTCCATGGGATCGTGGAAACTGCAAGGGCGGATACAAAATCGGTCCATTACCAGGATATTGGAGGAAGAGCAATACCTCAGCAAATATGCTTCGATGCCCAAATCCTAAAGTTTGCTTAGGTTGGGTAGAACCCACATGGAATGAGCTTGGATAGTGCGCTGAAGGTTAAACGGGAGTGCTTTGCGCCTAATGCATGCCAGGGTATTCTTTAACTGGTCTGGCTCAATGTGCAAAGTGCCCAGAACTTACCTCAAATATTGTAAAGATGGTGGGCATCACACTTTTGATCATCTTAATATTTGCATTGATGGTTCGGTCTACTTTAGCTGGGGCTACCCAATAAAAGAACAATACAAGTATCTATATGAAGATCTTGATGAATCACTTCTAATTGATTCTATTAGTGTCGTCTTTCAACTTTTAATGGCCAAAACAGATCGAAGTTTTCTTCTCTGCAGCCTCGCCAGTATCAGAGGCAAGCTCGCAGATCGTCTCAATTGATTGCTTCATGTCTGCCAAAGCTTCTTTTGCTTCTTAAGCCGACAGCTTTTTCAAGACTTACTTCCTCAAATTACTTATCTTTGCTCTGATCCCCTTCATTCTCGCTTTAATTAGTTGGGCCTTCTGGTGGGTTCAGAAATTGTTAAAGAAAACTAACTTTGAAGGCGGCAAGTTCGTGGCCACTTTAGTCATCTCTCTTTTCACTATTCATCCCAATATTGTTCAAACCATGTTCAATGATTATAACTGCAAAGATATCGATGGCGACATGTTTGTGTTTGTAGATATGACGATAAAGTGTTGGGACAAGGCGCACTCCTTCTGGAGCTACAGTGTAGCTATGCCCAGTATTATTGTCTGGGGCCTTGGTATTCCTTTCTTTGCCCTCGTACTCATGACCAGAGAGAGACATCAGCTGGATAAGATAGAAACCAAGGAAAAATTCGGCTTCCTCTACAATGGTTATACTTAGGCACTCTTCTTCTGGGAGATCGTGATCATGTACAGAAAGATAGCTATGATCTTCATCTCAGTCTTCATTCAACCTTATGGGGTGATCTCTCAGGCCCTCATCGTCTTCATGCTTATGATCATCTTTTTGATAGCCAATCTGAAAAAGAAGCCTTACCTGTCTATGTCTCTAAACGATCTTGAGACAATATCTCTGATCACCTCGACCATTTCAATCTACTGTGGCATCTTTTTCATCACCGATATCCCGGCCAAGGACATTCCGAATCTCCCGACCTCGGTCAAGAGTGGTATCAGCCTGAGTGAGGAAATGAAGTTCCTCTTCTTCGTAATAATTATGATCTCCAATCTCGCTTTCTTCGGCTATTGGTTCTTCAAGATCATCCAAGAGGTCCGCAACACCTTAATAAAAAAGTTTGAAAAAGGTTACTTGTACCTGTTTTTGTGCGGGGACAAGAACCAGCTTGAGAAGATAAAACGCCAGATGAAGATAGATGATGAGAATGAGTTGCTCAGGGAGAAGTACTTCAAGTCCGTGAGTCACCTCAAGAACTTGTACAAGGAGGGTAAGCTGGTGCTTACACAGCAGACACTCGAGAGGGCACAGGTGTACCTCAATGAGGATCGATACATGGACGCACTGGGCTTGGCAAGGAGGGACGTGACGGATAAAGAGCTGAAGAGGTTCCAGAGGATGGCGCAAGGGGCCGAAGTCAAGCACAATGAAAGGGAGAAGGCTCAGTACACGAATACATTCGTCAAGAACATGGACATGCGCAGGGAACACATCGCGGGGACGTACATAGATCCAAATCGTGACATTTAAATTGACGAGGAGTACATGCAAGGACTCAAGAAAAACCCATTCTTACATCACACTGAAGAAAGGAATTTGAAATATAATGATGGAAAGGTCGTAGGTATCAAGCCTGAGTTCTAGTAGACAGTTATTTCAGGTGCATCTGGATATCATGGAGAAAACGAGCAGGTCGAAACTTAGGGCACTTACCTTCACACTACTCCAAAGAACAATTTATCAACATCGCATGGAATGATGGATGAAATGGACGGTCCAAACAATATGAGCCAGAAAATGCTTTTAAATGGTTCACCTGACGCTTTTGATACCAAATTAGTCAAGAAAACTGGAGGTAATAAAGGCCCTGGTAAGAATCAATAACCAAAGTTGAATACTTCATCTATTGAAAAAGGCAGTGACTTTGAAGATGTCGACTTCCGTGGTAAATCCAAAAAGAGAGGGAACAACGTTGATGACTCTTCGGGCACTGATGACGAGCACAACAACAATATGATGTGGAATGACTTGGAAGAGGATATTAATTAGCACCATCCCAAAGCTCTCATGGACTAATTCAAGAAAGCTTAAAATGCATAGAAATCTGAGTTAGGGGCACCCAAGGATGCAAAGAAACAAGATACAAAGTAGAGCAAAGAAGCCTCAAAGAAGAAAAAAGAAGATGAAAAGCTTTACAATGGAGAGATAGACATCGGCGGAATGATCAAAAAGGGCGATATTCAGTTCTAGGCAACTAGAGTCAAGGCGAATGACAAGAAAAAGGGCTAGAAGTTTGACGGAGAGAACAAAAATAAGATACTCGAAAGAAATTCCAAGAAACCACAACCCACAACACCATCTAAGGCAGAATAGCCTAACACAGATAAGCTTGAGAAGGACCTTTTCAAGGATCTGGGTGGTGGAAATGTGAGCGTTGACTCTGACAATGAAGTCAAGTAAAAACCTAAAAAGTAAAGTAAACCTGTGGCAGATAGTATCTCAAATGACAGCGACATGTTCTCTGATGATGGAAATCATAAAAATCGTGACATCATTAAGGAGAAGTTGAAAAAACTGTTCTGATCCACTTAGTTGTCATATTTTTATTATAAAATATTTTTGTTATTAAATATATTTGTTTCATTTTTCTTTTCTCCGCTCCAAGAGTTTTGAATCGGGGTTTTGGGGTTTTGGGG
>VFQS010002491.1_pt1 | contig 15080 bp, 10 predicted proteins | sample 3512361 | NCBI WGS metagenome assembly VFQS01 (sample SAMN10412375, study PRJNA504923) | tailings metagenome | isolation source: Relicate 1 Philex TSF3 active mining | place: Philippines
TTATATAAATAACATAAAATTTGACTACGATTTAGAATTTAAAAATAATTCAAACACTAACTTTTGAAAACAAAATACACCTCTTATTGAATATTGTGAGACACTAGGTATTAACATACCACATTATTGTTATCACAAAGGTTTGTCTATTTCAGGAAATTGTCGGATGTGTCTTATAGAATTAAAAAACTCACCTAAACCTATTGTTTCTTGCGCAATGAATGCAAAATCTTGTTTAGCAAATGGAGATATTTATACAAATAGTTCATTAGTAAAAAAAGCGCGAGAAAACATTTTAGAATTTTTATTATTAAATCATCCTTTAGATTGTCCCATATGCGATCAAGGAGGGGAATGCGATTTACAAGACCAGTCTCTTTTTTTTGGCTTAACCAAAAAAAGATTTTATAATTTTAAAAGAATAGTTATTAACAAAAATATTGGGCCTATCATTAAAACGGTGATGACAAGATGTATTCATTGTACAAGATGTGTACGTTTTGCTGCAGAAGTAGCCGGAGTTGAAAACATAGGCATGTTTGGAAGAGGTTTGCAAAGTGAAATTGGAACTTATGTTGAAAAAATTTTTCAATCTGAACTATCGGGAAATGTTATTGATTTATGTCCAGTAGGAGCTTTAACTTCTAAACCATACCCTTTTATAAGTCGAAATTGGGAGTTAAAAAACGTAACTTTTATTGATTTTTCAGATGGATTTGGTACTCCAATTCAAGTATTTATAAAAAATAATCAAATAATTAAAATTTTACCGAGTTATGACGAAACAACTTATAAAACAAACTGAATTTCTGATAAAACTCGATTTTCATTTGATGGAATGTTTTCTCCAGAAAGAATAACACAGAGTTTTGTCAAAAACAATGAAAAAATATTTGTTAATTTATCATGGAAAAAACTGTTTAAAGAAATTTTTTATACACTATACTTTAAAAGTCACTTATCGAAACATTTATATCAACCTTATCAAATAACAATTTGTTTAAACAAAGATATAAATGTAGAGGTTTTAAACCTTTTATATATTTTAAGTCATAAATATTCTTTTTTTAAACTAAGGCAATCTGAATCGCAAAATTTAACTGTCGATTTAGAACATGATTATTTATGGAACTCAAATTTAAATAACTCTGAACTTTTAGTATCAAACACTTGTTTTTTGATAGGTGTAAATCCTCGTTACGAAGGCTCTAAATTAAATTTAATTCTTCGATCACGATACTTAAAAGGAAATTTTAAAATCCTTCAAATAGGTTCTTTATTCAATTTAACATTTTCTATACGGAATCTTAGTAACAATACAAAAAGTTTAAAATCTTTAGTTGAAGGTAATAATTTGTTTTGTCAGGAGCTTGTAAACTCTTCTAATCCTATTCTAATTTCAAATTCTGAACTATTTAAACGAAAAGATTCTGTTAATATAACAAATGCTTTAAAATTGTTGATAAAATATATAAATTCTTATTCACATTGTAAAGCGTTTAAAAAATTAAATATTTTAAATTCAACTTTAAATGAAAGTGGTATTAATAATTTTAATATTTTAAAAACTGTACAAAATATAGACTTTAAAAACTCTCTAGGAGTTTATTTTTTAAATAGTTCATTTAATACTTATAATATAAAAAAATTATTAAATTTAAAATTATTAAACTTTTTTCAAAATTCTGGAAATACAAATAAACTGCTAATCACACAAAACAGCATTTTAAATACAAAAAAAATAGAAGAATTTCAAAAAAATTTTAATTTATGTACTCAAATACATTTACCAACTAATGTATTTTTTGAAACTTCAGGAACTTATATAAATACTAATGGAGAGATTAATAAAACAACTAAAATAATAACTTCATCAAATCAAACTAAAAGTGATTGGCAAATTATAAGAAAAATTGTTTATTATTGCAAAAAAACATTTTTTATTTCAAACGTTTTACGAAATAATAAACTAGTGTATAATTCAAACACACCTTATCACTTTAAAAATTATATAGGATTTCAGTGTTATGCTATTTCTCATTTAAATAATTTAGCATTTCAATTATTAAAAAAAATTAAAAAACCTATTACAAATTATTTAAAATTTAAACCTAAGCGAAATAAATTTTTTAAATCACAGTTAAGATTTTGATTAAATGATTTTTATTTAGATAGTAAAAATTTTAATACCAAATATTCTTCTACGATGATACAATGTTCAAAATTTTTTCGGTTAGAACATACGAACTTTAAATACTAACAAAATTTGTTGGGCGTTAATTACGCAAAGTAGTGGAAATCCTTGTACAAATTAAATGCAAAAGTTGAGATATGTGATAAAATTTAATTCTGTTTATTTTTTTTAAATATCTTTAACGGGATTTGAACCCGTGTTTTCACCGTGAAAGGGTGAAGTCCTAACCTCTAGACGATAAAGACTTTTTAGTTAAATCAAATTCACTTTATTGAACAAATTTTAAATTAAAAAAATTCTTCTTGGAATAAAAGGATTTGAACCTTTGGATATTCGTACCAAAAACGAAGGCCTTACCAACTTGGCTATATTCCAACAAAGTAAATAGTATAAAAGAAAGGATGGGATTCGAACCCACGGTATAAAAAATTATACAAAGATTTAGCAAATCTTCACTTTAAGCCGCTCAGTCACCTTTCTTAAATAATTTAAGTTAAAATGCATGAATCTAAAAAGACCAAATAAAATAACTAAAAATTGTATGAAACTAATTTATATCTAATGCACCAACACAATAAATATAAATATAACCAATTCCTAATTCAAACATAAAATCAATCATAGCTCAAAATCCGACAATATCAAGTTGACCTAATACATTGGTTCAAGGTATTAAAAACATTGTTTCAATATCAAAAACTATGAATAAAATAGCTACTAAATAAAATTTAACATCAAAAGTATGACGTGCATCTTCATAAGGTTCAAATCCACATTCATATGAAGACAATTTTTCAGTTTCTGGGTTTTGAACTACCAAAATATATGAAAAAAATAGTATAATAACGGATAATAAAATAGCAACAAAAACAAAAATTAAAATCACAGCATATTCATTATAAAATAATGAATCATTTAAATACAAATATTTATTATGAAATAAAAAATTATTCAAACAAAAACAGTTTTTTAAGAAAAAAAAAGATAAAGTCATTTTTAATTTATTTTATTATCAAGATGATTTTTTTAATCCAACAATATAACCAGCTCTTGCTAATCTTAAAAAACTTAATCTTGAAAATTTATTAAACACTTTTCTAAATTTAGCTTTTCGCTTAGTTAAAACACATCTATTCACAAATCGATTTTTATTAAAAGTAACTGAAAGATTAGATAGTTTTAATATAGCGTTTCATTTTAAAATCAATGAAAAATTTTCATTTTTAATTATGTTTTTTAAAATACTAGAAGCTAACTCTTGTTTACTAAAAAATTTACGAATATGTGAATCTTTTTGAATTTGTTTTTTCATATATAAATTTAATTAATTTATTCTCAAGGAGATAAAAATTTAAACGTTCGATATTCTTGGCACAATTCAATAGATTCATTTATTACTCTTTTTTCTGTTTCATTATATTTCATTTCAACAAACCCACTTAGTGGAAAATCTTTTCTAAGTGGATGTCCTTCGAAACCATAGTCTGTTAAAATTCGTTTTAAATTAGAATGATTTTTAAAAAAAACACCATACATGTCTCAAATTTCACACTCATATCAACCTGCTGTAAAATATAATCGGTCACAGGAATTTATTCCAAATAATTCATGAGTAAAAGTTTTAATTCTAAAACGAACATTGTAACGAATGCTTAATAAATCATAAACTAATTTAAACCTATACTTATTGCTAGGATAATCTACGCCACTAATACATGTTAAAATATCAAATTGATATGAAATATGGTATTTAAAAAATAATAAAATATCATGTAATAATTTTGGCTTTACGACAATTATTAAATCTCGACCATAAAATTGAATTTTTTCTAATGGACATAATTCAAATAAATTTTTAATGTTTTTTACGATTAATTGTGAATTCATTTGTTAAACTTTTAGAAATTTGATCACGATATTTTAAATAAAAAAAATTAGAATGCTTAGTAATAGGTGACAAAGATTTTGATGGATTTATAAATAAACTTTTTTTAAAAAAGTTATATTTTCTAAAAGATTTTAAATAAACTGAAGAACTAAAATAAATACAGCCATTTGAAAAAACTTGTAACGTTTTAAAAGATTTTAAACTAAAAGACATTTATTAATTTATCGATCAACCTCTCCAAATACAATATCTTGAGTGCCTATGATAGTAACAACATCTGCAATTAGATGTCCTCTTGACATAAAATCTAAAGCTTGTAAATGATTAAATCCAGGAGCTTTAATTTTACATCTATAAGGTCTATTTGTATTATCAGAAATCAAATAAACTCCAAATTCTCCTTTAGGAGCTTCAGTACCTATGTACGTCTCATTAGCAGGAATAATCACTCCTTGAGTATACATTTTAAAATGATGAATTAGTGCTTCCATAGATTGTTTCATTTCAACTCTAGTTGGTGGAGAAATTTTAAAATCATTTGTTTTAATAAACCCTTTGGGCATCCAGTTTAAACATTGTTCAATTATTTTTAAAGATTGTTTCATTTCAAAAACCCGAATTAAGTAACGATCATAGCAGTCACCATTGGTACCTACAGGTATATCAAAATTAAGCTTATCATAAATTTCATAAGGCTGACTTTTCCGTAAATCTCAATAAATACCTGAACCACGTAACATAACCCCACTAAAACCTCATTGACACGCATCTTTAGCGCTTACAATGCCAATATCAACCAACCGCTGTTTTCAAATTCGGTTTTCAGTTAACATATCTTCCATTTCAGTTAATCTTAATGTAAACTGTTCAATAAACATATAAATATCATTTAATAAACCTTTTGGAATATCGACTTGCACTCCTCCAGGTCTAAAATAAGCTGCATGCATTCGGGCACCTGATACTCGTTCATAAAACTCCATTAATTTTTCTCTTTCTTCGAATGCTCATAAAAATGGCGTCATTGCACCTACATCCATAGCATGACAACCAACAGCTAACAAATGATTTAAAATTCGGGTAATTTCAAGAAAAAGCACTCTAATAAATTGTGCGCGTTCTGGAATTTTACAATTAAAAAGTTTTTCAATTGCTAAACAATAACTATGCTCTTGCGCCATCATAGAAACATAATCTAAACGATCGAAATAAGGTAAAGCCTGAACATAATTTTTGTACTCAATTAATTTTTCCGTACCTCTATGTAACAAACCTATATGAGGGTCAGCTCGATTAACTATTTCACCGTTAAGTTCTAAAACTAGTCTTAACACACCATGAGCCGCAGGATGCTGAGGCCCAAAATTAATTGTGAAATTTTTTATTTTTCTTAATAAATTCTTTTTTTTTACTGTCATTATTAATATATAATTTTTCAAAAAAGCCATTTTAATTAAGTAATAAAAATCACTTAAATTTTTATTGATTTGTCAAAATAAAATTTAAATTTATAACTTCTTCTAAACAAGTGAATTCATTACTTTTTTGACTGTAAACAAAATTTCAATAAAGTTATTTTGTCATATTCAAAATTATTGCTTTTTACAAGCATAATTTACTAATTTAGTTTCAATTATTCCTATAAGCGGAATTAAGATAACAAAAAACAAAAAATAAAAAACCGTTGCAAGTTGACCTACTAAAACATAAACATCTTTAACAGGTTTTTGGCCTATTCAACCTAATAATAAAAAATCAGCGACGATTAGTCAGTAAAAAATTTTAAAAATAGGTCTAAAAGTTGTACTACGAATTTCAGATGTATTAGTAAATGGTATTAAAAATAAAATAACAAGAGCACCGCCCATAGCTGCAACACCACCAAGCTTATCGGGAATAGATCGTAAAACAGCATAAAAAGGTAAAAAATACCATTCAGGAACAATGTGCGCCGGTGTTTGCATTGGATCTGCAGGTATATAATTGTCCGGATGACCCAATACATTTGGAAAATAAAAGACAAAAACGCCAAAAAAAACTAAAAAACAAAAAAATGCAAAAAGATCTTTAACGACATAATACGGATAAAATGCTATTTTGTCAACTTTACTATCAATTCCTAACGGATTATTAGAACCATCCTTGTGTAAAAGTGCCAAATGTACTAGACTCAAAGCCGCTATTATAAATGGTAAAAAAAAATGTAAACTAAAAAATCTATTTAATGTTGCATTATTTACAGTAAAACCTCCTCATAATCAGTCGACAATAGATTGGCCAACAATTGGTACTGCAGTAACCAAACTTGTAATAACAGTTGCACCTCAAAAACTCATTTGACCTCAAGGTAACACATAACCCATAAACGCGGTTCCCATCATTAAAATAAAAATAAGAACTCCTGAGCATCAAAGTAACTGTCTTGGCTGCATATAAGAACCAAAATAAAGTCCACGAAAAATATGGGAATAGACAACAATAAAAAACATAGAAGCTCCATTTGCATGAATGTAACGAATTAATCACCCATTGTTTACATCTCGCATGATATGTTCAACACTGCTAAAAGCTAAATCAATATGTGGTGTGTAATGCATAGCTAAAAAAATTCCAGATAAAATTTGAATAACTAAACAAATTCCTGCGGAAGATCCAAAACTTCACGCATAAGTTAAATTTAACGGACTTGGATAATGTATTAAATGACTATCTAAAAGAGCTAATAAATAATTTTTACTTAATCTCATGTTTTTAATAACAAAAGAAGCTAAAAAATTGGAATTGCCATATTTTAATGAATTTGAATTGAAAAATTTACCAGAGATACGAGATGCAAGGTCATAATCCAAGAGCACAGAGTTAAAATAGAGTTAAACTATTATCATATAAATTATATAAAATTAAAGTAAACGCTAAATATTTTTTTAAACAAGTTTCATAAAGTTATAATAAATTTCTATATTTTCAAACTGATTGACTATTGTGTTATATTATAATACACATACTATTTTTAATCCAAAAACTTTGAATAAAATAATAATTAATATTCTTTTTTATTTATTTTATTAGCTGAAAAAGCTTCAAATACAACATAAAAAAAGAATAATGAAGAAATAGCAGAAATATAAGAACCTCAAGACGCAATCTTATTGAACGTAAAATATGCGTCAGGATAATCAGGAATACGTCTTGGCATACCTGCAACACCTAAAAAGTGCATTGGGAAAAAAGTTAAATTAACTCCAATGAAAAAACTTCAAAAATGAATTTTTCCTAATACTTCGGAATATCGAACACCAGTAATTTTTTCAAATCAAAAATAAAGTCCTCCTAGCATAGAAAAAACTGCTCCCATAGATAATACGTAATGAAAATGTGCAACTACGTAATAAGTATCATGTAAAGCAATATCTATTCCAGAGTTAGCAATAACAACTCCAGTAACACCGCCTACAGTAAATAAAAATATAAAACCAATAGCAAAAAGACCAGGAGTACGTAAATCAATAGATCCTTTTCATAAAGTAGCAAGTCAACTAAAAATTTTAATGCCTGTTGGAATAGCAATAATCATAGTTGCTGCTGTAAAATAAGCTCGAGTGTCTATATCTAAACCTACAGTAAACATATGATGAGCTCATACGATAAAACCTAAAACGCCAATTGAAAACATAGCATAAACCATACCAAGATAACCAAAAATAGGTTTTTTTGCAGTGCTAACAACAATATGACTAATAATTCCAAATCCAGGTAAAATTAGTGAGGTCATTTAATACAAACATAACACTAAAAAAAATTTTAGTATGTTATTAAATCCTCCCAAACCGTACGTGATACTTTTATATCATACGGCTCTCTGATTAAAAACTAATTAAACAAAAACTCAATTTATTTTAACAATCTTATAGATTATTTATGAACAAGTAATCTACTCTTAAAATTAAAAAAATAAAATAATACATAAAACACTCTGGCATTTACTTACTATTTATAACAACCAATTGTTTCGCAAACACAGTTTTACAGAATAATTACTAACAAATAAAACATTTGATTATCTTATGTATTATTTATAAATTGTCAAGAACTATAACTGTATCTCCCGATTTTTTAATCTCTTTAAAAATCGGCGGAATAAACAATTCAATATTATTATCAAAAGATTTTAATTTAACTCCAAATTTTTTATAAATCTTAGAAGCCTGACATAACTTATATTTTAAAGCTAGAGTTCGCGCACATGAAAGATTAAGTCCATAAACAAAACTAAGGAAAGATTTTTTGTTTTCTACAAACGAATAATAATTAAAAACACCATAAATAACAAAATTATAATAACGCAAAATGTTTCGATGACTTAAATTAATACAACGAGCTACTCTAATAGAAATAAATTTGTCTACACGGTTTTTAAAAAAACCGTGTAGGGTTGCTTTTTCAAAAATCAATTTTATTGACACTTTTAAAATAATTTTAGGCGTGCCTTTTACATTTGTAGAAATCTTTTTTTTTTTTTTAGTAATTTGTGTACATTTATTTCAACATCAATTTTTTTTAATAAAAATGCCTAAAAAAAAAAGAGGATTTTTATTAAAATGAATGATAGATATTGTTTGAGAATTCATTGGAAATTGTAATTCATTCCTCATAAACATCTGAATTGCGTGACAAATTTTAAAAATATTTTTACGAGATCCTACAACGCCAATAACAAAACTTTTAATACAACGAACATAATAAAATTTTTTAAAATTAAAAATAAAAGAGTTATTATTGTAAATTTTACAATATTTAGGTAATTTTAGTGATAAAAAAACATTAACAACTTTCTTTTTTATTTGATAACGTGTGCTTTTAAAAACAAGAAATTTTTTATAGCATCTATTTTGATTAAAAAACTCAGAAAGTTTTATCACAAATAAGTCTAATTCATACAAATATATATTATTAAACATTAAACAAAAATTTTTGTTTAATGAAACAAATTTTCAAGGAATCACATAATTAGCTTTAATCAATTTTTTTATTAGAACTAAAAATTTAAAACAAACAATTCGTTTACCTAAAAGATTTATTAAAATTTTAGAATCAAAACTAAAAAAATTATAATCAATAGTTGTCTTTAGACATCATTTTACATCTTGAAATTTATGTTTTATCTCTTTTAAAACCTTATAAGTACTTTCATTAAAATAAGAATCGTGCGGGAAATTCAAAAAAGATGATTCATAAATTGCATTCAAAATCGTGTAAATAGCTTGTTCAACAACTTTTTCTTTTAAACTATCCATAATCACAAATTTTGTACTTTTTTTCTTAAGTTTTGAAATATTGACACGACGAATTGGTTTAAATTTAAATATACCTACTTTTAATTCTTTGCTAATAGTTGTGAGTCATTTTAAGTTAATATTATTCAAAAGAGAAGAATCAACACTTAAAATATAACTATTTCACTTATTCTTATTATTTTCGTAACTTAAGATAAGAACTTTAATATTTGAAACAATATGAATTAATTTATCATTTATATGTTTTTTATTGTTTTTGTTTAAGTTTGTTAATTCGTTTAAACTAACGCACGAGCGCTCATTAATGTTAGCAATTGAACTAAAACGTTTAAAATCTGACTCTCTTACAGAGTCTCCGCTTCCATAAGGCTTTCGTCTTTTAGGATGTCCCATAGTTCTTAAAATTCCGTCATTAATGTACTTAGGTTGTTGCTTCACATAACATTGCTGATGACAAGCCTTTTGATCAGTTATCAAAAACTCTCTGTACATTCTGGTAAAGAATCACAATCTAAACAACTCATTACAGATTATAGAGTGGTTATTTAGTAAAAAATAAGTGTGAAGTTTCAACTTGGTAAACCTAACCTTATACATTGTAACTCGCCAACTATTTTTGAAAGAAATCTGATTTCGCAAGTGACTTTCATTTCCGCTTTTAGTATACTTATTTTTAAACATACCAAGGAAAAGTGTTTTAATACAAAATTGATAACTAAGTATAATCATAATGATTAACGAAAAGTTAAGCACAATGGCGCACAAATATAAACTTCCGGATGACCAAAAAATCAAAAAAGGTGTTGAAATAAAACAGGATCACCTCCTCCAGCAGGATCAAAAAAAGTAGTGTTAAAATTTCTATCTGTTAATAGCATTGTAATTGCTCCTGCTAACACAGGTAACGATAATAATAACAAAAACGCAGTAATTAAAACAGCTCATACAAACAATGGTAAATTATGAAAAGATAGACTTTTTACTCGCATATTAAAAATTGTACAAATAAAATTAATAGCACCTAAAATAGAAGACGCACCAGATAAATGTAAACTAAAAATAGCTAAATCTACAGAACCTCCGGAATGTGCTGTTGCACTTGATAGTGGTGGATATACAGTTCAACCTGTACCAACACCAGCTTCGGTTAACATTGATGCAAATAATAATAATAGTGAAGGAGGTAATAATCAAAAACTAATGTTATTCATTCTTGGAAAAGCCATATCAGGTGCTCCAATCATTAAAGGGACAAATCAATTACCAAATCCACCAATTAAAGTTGGCATTACCATAAAAAAAATCATTAATATAGCATGACCTGTAACAATAACATTGTATAAATGATGATTATACTCTAAAAAACTACCATTAGGTTGTGCTAATGTTATTCGAATATATAAAGATAAAGCAGTTCCAGCTACGCCTGAAATTGCCCCAAAAATTAAATATAAAGTTCCAATATCTTTATGATTAGTTGAAAAAAGCCAACGAGTTACAAATTTATAAATAGGACTTAATTGTACATTTTGAGTTGCCATTAATATAATATAAATTTTTAAAAATTTTTTCATTCAATAAAAAAAAACTTAATACAAAAAATAAAATAAAAATTTTAAAATCAACAAAATTACCTGCAAAAATTCAAAACTGCCGTGCTCCCAAAATTATAGTAAGACCTATTAACATCAAAAAAGTATAATGGTATAGATAACCAGTCTGCAGTTTAGAAATAAATAAAGCCTTTTTTGTGATGATAGACGATAATCCCATAGGACCAAAAATTTCAATAATTCCTCGATCAATTGTTTTATAAGTAATAGTGTAACTAATTACAAAAAAATATTGACTAATATATTCGTTGTATATCTTATCAAAAAATCATTTTTTATTAAAAAAATTATAAATTTTTTTTCCTAATTTGGAAATTTTTAATTTAACTAATATTTTACTACCAAATGAATATAATAAAAATGATGATGTTACACCTATTAAACTTAGAATTACAGGTAATATTTTATAAAAATGAGTAATGAATTCAGAGTCAATTCTATTCATATTTTCAACGGTAACAAAAATAGCATTTCCTCAAAAATCACTTCCAAAGCCTATAATCATATCTTTAGCATAAAATCCGATCAGTACGCTAGGAATCACTAAAAAAAATAAAGAACTCGATATTTGATAAGAAGAATCATATGCAGAACAAATAACAGTTTTATAACCATTTGGTTTAGACAAAAACGTTAAATAAATTAATCGAGTTGAGTAAAATGCAGTTAAAAAGGCACCTATTGTACCTAAAATATAACTAAAATGTCCTTGTAATGTATATTTACCATATGCAACTTCAAGAATAACATCTTTTGAATAAAATCCAGTTAAAAATGGAAAACCTATAAGAGCAAGAGAACCAATTACCATTACAGAATATGTAAATGGAACTAAACTTTTTAAGCCTCCCATTTTTCGCATATCTTGTTCATCCGCAACGGCATGAATAATCGAGCCAGCTCCTAAAAAAAGTAAAGCTTTAAAAAAAGCATGGTTAACTAAATGAAAAACTCCAACTGAATAATTTGATAAACCACAAGCAAAAATCATATAACCTAATTGACTACACGTTGAATAAGCAATAACTCGTTTCAAGTCATTTTGCAATAACCCCACAGTAGCAGCAAAAAAAGAAGTACAAGCCCCTAAAACTGTGATTAAATGAAGTATACTAGAACTATATTCAAATAAAGGAGATGAACGTGCGATTAAAAAAACTCCAGCGGTTACCATCGTTGCTGCATGTATTAATGCTGACACAGGTGTAGGACCTTCCATTGCATCAGGTAACCATGTATGCAATCCTAATTGAGCGGACTTACCTATCGCCCCAATAAATAAAAAAAAACAAATAATTGAAATTAAATCAAAATCAAAATTTAAAAAATGATACACTTTATTTGTAAAAGTTGTCGTTGTTGCAAAAACTGTAGCATAATCTACAGCTTTATATTCCACAAAAATAATCAAAATTCCAATAACAAGTCCAAAATCACCGATTCTATTTAAAATCATTGCTTTTATCGCCGCTTTATTAGCTTGGATTCGGGTAAATCAAAAATTAATAAGCAAGTAAGAGCATAGACCTACTCCTTCTCAACCGACAAACATTTGTAAAAAATTATCAGCAGTAATTAATATCAACATAAAAAATGTGAAAAGAGATAAATAAGACATAAACCTAGAAAGATGAGGGTCATAAGCCATATATTCTGTAGAATACAAATGAACTATAGAAGATACAAAAGTTACTGTACAGCACATAACAACAGTTAAAGAATCAAACATAAATCCTCAATCAACATTCAATAATTCTGAATCAATCCAAGGCATTAATTTTATATAAACACAACAATTTAATAATGCTACTTCATAAAAAGTAAAAAGAGATATACAAAATGTACTTACTAAACAAATTACAGTGATATAAGAGGATCCAAAAGGACCAATAATTCGGCCGAATAATCCAGCACAACATGAGCCAATTAATGGCAAAAAAATTAACAATAAATACATAGAAAGTATTTGAATAATTAATTCAAAAAATTTAATTATTGAACATTTATTAACATTAGAGGTTTACAACCAAAATATATTATTTAGTTTAAATTCATTGGATAAAAAAGGTCTAACCCCCCCTCTATAATCTCCCCCCCTTATATTATGGTAAAGATTTGTAAAAATAAAAAATACTTTTTATGTATTTTTATTAAAGCCTCAAATCGACACAGCTTTCTAGCTAGAATCTATTAGCCTCAAATCGACACAGCTTTCTAGCTAGAATCTATTAGCCTCAAATCGACACAGCTTTCTAGCTAGAATCTATTAAATGAAAAAAATAATTAGTATTTTTTATTTTTATAAATTTTTACCGTAATATAAAGAAGAAATAATATTTCTTTTTGGTTTTATAATAATTTCATCAATTATTATTACTATTTATTTGATACCTTATAAAATTAAACTATGGTTTAAAATTTGATAACCCTGAAATCAATGATCTCAAGAGTGATTTAAAATAGCTATATTTAAATACTTATTATTTTTGTGGGAACTTTCAATATAGTTTTATTTCAATTAAAATTTTTAGATTAATAATTTAAAAATTTTTTATTTGATTTTATTAACATGTTTTATATGCTAGTATATGTTATAAACTTGCATAAAATAAAAATACCTAAATTGCTAAAAATTTATGTTAAGCACTCCTTTAGAACAATTTCAAATTATTTTATTATTTTCTATTAAATTGTTTTGTTTTGATTTTTCTATTACTAATTTAGTATTAGTAAATATTTTAGTTTTATTATTTTTTAGTTTATTTTTATATTTTTTTAGTGCAAATACAAATTGCTCAAACGGTACTAGTTTTTTTTTTATACCAAATACTTGACAAGTATTAATTGAAACTTTATACGAAATATCTTCACAATTATTATTTGATAATATTAACAAAGATGGGGAAAAATATTTTCCTTTTATTTCTGTTATTTTTACTTTTGTATTATTCAGTAATTTAATTGGTTTAATTCCTTACAGTTTTACAGTAACGAGTCATCTTATTGTAACTTTTACTTTATCTTTTTCTATCTTCATTGGTATAAATTTGATATGTATTCAAAAACATAAATTTCATATGATGTCTTTATTTATACCTTCTAATACTTCTTTTGGTTTAGCATTATTATTAGTTCCTATTGAACTATTATCATATATTTTTAAGCCTATTAGTTTAGGAGTTCGACTATTTGCAAACTTGATGGCTGGACATACATTACTGAAAGTAATTGTAGGGTTTTCTTGAAGTATGTTGTTACTTGAAGATTTATTAGCGATTCTGCATATTTTACCTTTATTAATTTTAGTGTTATTAATGGGTTTAGAATTAGGAGTTGCTTTAATTCAAGCTTACGTGTTTACTATTTTAACATGTATTTATTTAAACGATGCTATCAATTTACATTAAAAATTATCTTAAATTTTGAGGCGAATATAACTCAGTTAGGTTAGAGTATTAGGTTGTGATCCTAAATGCCATGGGTTCGAATCCCATTATTCGCCTTTAAATTGAATCTTTTTAAGACATTAAATGGATACCTTAACGTTAAAATTAATAAGAACGTTTAAAAAACGAAATATTATAATGAGTAATTACGTAGAATTATAATTGTTCTAATCGGAAAAGAGTTTTGAAGAATTTTAACAAGTTTTAATTAAAACTTTTTTAATCTAGTGAACTGAACCATCTAAGTAACTAGAAAAGAAATCAACCGAGAAACCGTTAGTAGTGGCGAACAAAAGCGGCTTAGACTATTTTTAATATATAACAAAAATTTGTTTAAAAGAAAATATACCAAAGAAGGTAACATAAATTCATATGAAGTCCTGTAAAATAAATTTTGAACTTTAAAAATATAAAGTAAAATGACATATGGCATGTGTTATTTTAATATTGGGGTCCCACCCTCAAAGTCTAAAAATTTTTAACGATTGATAGTGAATAAGTACCGTAAGGGAAAGGTGAAAAAGTATTCTTGAAATTGAAAAGAACTTGAAATTTAATGTTTTTAATCAGTTGTAGCTTATTTTTAAAGTGACAGCGTTCCTTTTGCATAATGAATCAATGAGTTTATATCAATGGCAAGCTTAA
>VFQS010002493.1_pt1 | contig 15064 bp, 12 predicted proteins | sample 3512361 | NCBI WGS metagenome assembly VFQS01 (sample SAMN10412375, study PRJNA504923) | tailings metagenome | isolation source: Relicate 1 Philex TSF3 active mining | place: Philippines
ACTGAGTTGTTGAATTGAATATGAACTAAATGCATCAAATATCAGTACAAGATGTCCTTTGATTTCATCCGTTTTCTTTAATGCGACAGATTTGAGAAATCCATTCCACATTTGAATTGTGTCTTCGTGACGATCCTTTTCATCTTCTGCTAGTTTTGACGGACTTGGTGTGACAGGCGACGCAACTGCAGATGGTGAAGGTGTTGCAGTTGCTGCGGATCGTTGAAGTTCGTTTGTAATACAGGCTTGGATTTCTTCTTTTGAAAAACAATCTGTATTATTCCATAAATCACTGTCGAAATTATCAACGCGCGCAAAATTATTAAAATCCGATTTTTGATACACTGGATCTTCTTCCTGGAAACATGTTGCAAGCAAGGGCGTTGTAAAATAAATATTCAGCAATTCATCGCCATGATTCACAATCATATGATCACCTGATGTAAAAATACCTCGTTCTTTGATTAATTGTATAAGTTTACGAGCACCGCTTTGTGTCAGTATATATGCATAATTACAAAAGTGGAAATACCGCCGTGGTGACTGTCCGCCATAAAATACATTGGCTTTGACACGTCCAAAATGACTATTGACTGGATCAATAATGTGAGGGAATGCTGGTTTGTTGGGTGGTAAAACACCACCCAAATACACAACATCAGCGTCAGCTGGCATATCTTTAGCATGAGCCTGCCACCATTCCATCCAAGATGGCGAAAATTGTACATCATCTTCCATAATCAAATATGTTTTGGCGAGATTGTCGTTGGCTAATTTCTCCCATAGTCCAAGATGAGACAATGCACATCCCATAACTGCTTTTTTCCAACCAAAATCATTATTACGGAAACAATGTACAATTGCAGGATTCAGTTGCAGCGCACGTCCATCAGTTGCTTTCCATACATATGTCTTATCTTTCATGTATGAATGCGCGTGTTTGAATTTATCTAGACGATCCGTACGACGCTCCAAATTAATGACATACGCTTCATCAATGTTTGATGCAAAGGGAACAATAGGTTTGAATTGACCACGATGGACATAGAACGGTGTTCCTAATTGTTGGGCTGCGCGCAGACTTGTGTCACAATAGAAATCACGGAGTGGAAGCCGTGGACACGATTTACGTTGTGTTAAAATACTTAGAATTGATTGGTCATGTCTGTGTCCCAAACATGTTTCTGAATACTTGTGCCATTTTTCACCCACTATGACCTCGCAATGTGTTTTTGCAATATGAAGTGCTTCTGTAAATATGGTATTGTATGTATGTCCCACTTTGAATCCAATACATCCTGCCCAAATTTGATAAGCTTCCAACTCCGAATCTGTCGTATGCATAACCTCACAAAAATCGCGATGACACCATCGTTTATTGGGTTGCGAATTATCATCGAGCAAAAATATTCCGTTTGAGTGAATTGTATTCCAGACTGAATGAATAGGAGCAGTGAAAACAGTTCCAGAATCCAAATACAATACAGACGTATCTTTTTCTGACGTTGAAAGTACATACGCAAGTATCCATAATTTCCAGGCAAAATGTTGCGGATTCCAAAAATCTGCCCATGGCGTTTCACTTGGAGCAGATGTAGGAAGTTTACGAATTTCATTTACACCAACTTTTTGGAATACTTCATACACTTGTTCCGGCACATCATTCCACAAATACACATGAACAGCTGTTGTCTTATCGTGACTTCGGAACGAGGCGACTGCATTCACTGCTGCTTCTACATATTTTGCGTTAGCTGCTGTAATAAACAGGCGTTTATCAGGTAGTACTGGTGTTTGACTTGGAGTTGGAGTTGGAGTTGGAGTTGGAGTTGGAGTCACAGTGGCTTGCACAGGTGCGACGATTGATGCAGGGGCTGGTACAGGTGGCTGTGTTTCATACATTGTTGTTGCGTAAGTACGAGCGGCTGTCCAATCTGATTCTTCTATAGGTGCAATTTCTTTATGCGCAATATGCTTGAAAATGAGACGTGCTACATGTTCCATTGTTTTTTCGCACCAGCGTTTCTTGAATTGACTTAGAGCAGGAACTTCTGCCATTGCACGCCAAGCCACAGGATCATCCGCAATCTTTTTCACAGCTTCAATTAGCTGTTCAGCTGAACCGATTTGGTTCACATTCACAAAACCCTTTGAATCAAAATCGCGATCTATATATGGATCGCCCCAATAAATCGGTACACATCCTGCAACTTTTGCATGAAAGAGTTTTTCAGTACAGTACCCAGGTGCACTTGAGTTTTCAAATGTCAATGCAAATTTATACTGTTTGTAAAAGTCGATTTTGGCTAATTCGCCGCCGCCTCCACCCAATCCGGCTGGAATAGGTCCACCTGGTAAGTTACAGAAAAGACGTCCACCGCTATCCACACGACGCCAATTATTTAGAATTTGAAATGCTGCATTGCGATTCTGATTATTAGGATTGGTAGCGACAAATGCACAAAATTTTTCCTTTGCATCCAACACTGCTGGATTGACGCGCATTGCATCGTCAAGACTGACATATTTGGGATTCACAACTTTGCTAGGATCTGCGCCCCACCAATTGATTTCAAGAACCCAGAGTGGCAAACGCACATAATTTTCATAATTGACATCATAATTAAATCCCAAATTCAAAATTGTATCCTTGTCGTTATTTTTGGGTGCATTTTCCCCCGTGAAAAAGACTTTGGGTACGCCAGGATATTTGGCATCAGCCCCGCGACTGAGGGGTCCGAAAAATACCAAATTTGGATTCGCATCATCGTGTACAACTCGCACGTTATTGAGTCTGCCGACCCATGATAATAAATACATGAAAAAGTTATGTTTTGGCTGGAATTCATCCCACATATTTGCAAATGCTACACGTAGTTCATTAGTTTGAACCTGTGGTTTCAGACTTTCAACTAGTCGTGGAATAGGCAATGACGGTGTTAGAAGTACAGATAATGCAGGGGCTACAGCCGCTGGCGAAAAACGGGCTTTCAGTGCGGCTTTTCGCACATCAGCCGCACGTGGAGCAAAAAACCCTTTTTGCGAACTGAAATCTGACATCATTTGCATCCATTGATCAGCTGCTTGTTGGATTTGATTGAGTTCATAAAAATATGTTGCACCATATTGTTTCAAAATTGCATTATTGTGAATCATAGGAATACCCAAATATAATGCATCCAACATATAAGACTTCATTGGACGGAATCGTTGATGTGCAATCAAAACTGTCTTTTCGCGACACAAATCGGGAAGACGGACACGTGGAATCATACATCCGCTAATATCAGGCAATAGCAGATTTTTGCTGACATTTGTTTGAAAAAACGGCGATTGAGCTGTTTGGGTTGCATTATGGACTCCAAATCGAATAGCTGTGCCTCGTGTCCTAATGACACTTACAACATTCAAGGGAATAATACAACTGCTACTATTACTGAAATTAGATTCCACAATCCGTGCACACCATGCCATGGTTTTCGGAATATTGGCTGGCAGAACCGCTTCAGCGACGTTTGCAGTTTCATTCCAATTTGGTACACCACCTTCTTTCATATATACGTCAATGGGTTCATTATCCCAAATATATGGAATTTGTAATACTGGTTTATTGGAAAGAAGTTCAATATATTGCACATCTTGTTTTCCGTAAAAATCATATGTTACCACAGCATGAATATTGGTAAAATCACGGACTGTTGTATTCCACATATAGACGGATGATTCCATATCATAAAAAATAGGCGGATAGTGCATAAAATAAAAGACTTTGTCTGCATGTTTCAGGCGTTCCTCGGGTGAGAGCGACCATCCAACTTCAAGAATTATATCAAATTTTGTGCTAGCGACCGATGAAAGTGTTGCGCGTGGTGGTACTTTCGATTTATGTTCCATTGTATCTGAAAACCATTCGGGATCTTCAGAAGGACGCAGTAATGTTACATCATGTCCTGCAATTTGAAATGCACGTGCAAGTGCAACTGCAACTTGTGGAATACTTCCACTGAAATAACTATTCTGGAAACGCCCAGTAACTCCTATACGTGGCATATTACTCTAAATAATGGATAGTATCCAGTGTTTAGATTCAGTTAAAAAACTATTTATCGACGGTATCTACGTGATCTATTTTTACGGTGTTTACGGGCGCGTTGATTCTTCATTGTTTTTTGCGGACCTCGGGGGAGTGCGCAAGTTGCATCTGTCGCAGGGACAAAAATGCTCGGGCGGTCATCATTGTCGGGCATGTCAGCGGAGTTCATTTTCTATATTTTAGACTTTATTTTTCAAACGCCAGTTTTCGCCAGGCTTCAATGTTTGACGGATTGTGTGGACTAAACGTCCAAGCTAGCTGCTTCGCATGCGCTGTATATGCTTCTTTGTTAGAATCGTGAAATTTCACGGCTGTTTCAATTACGTCAGCCGCAGCCAATATATCGTTTTCGGGATAATAATATCCATACTCTTTGAATCGGGGACAATTATGTATCAACGGAAATCCCATTGTCATCCATTCCAGAAAGCTGTAATTATATTCGTTATTGACTTGATGTTGTACAATCACTGCACTTCGGGCAGCTTTGGCAATATTTACAATATGTGCTCGCGGCATCAATTGTAATTTTCCAGCTTTATAAAGTTGTAAATTGGGAAGCACTGATTTTTGGAAATAAGGGTTGTCTTTAATTTTTTGTCCATTAATTACAATAACTTCAGACACGCGATCCGGATATTTACGCGCATAGGCTTCAATTGCCATAATTGCAAGCAATGAATTTTTCTGGAAACTAATATTGGGCTCCATAATTACAAATGTTCGTGGACTGGCGGCGGTTAATCCTGTACTATCATACAATTTGCCTAAATCTTGAATAAACATAGGGTCCCATACGTATGGTGCGATCCGTGTTTTTCCAACCAAACCATTAATACTGCCTGCATATTCTGCATGGATATCGTAATGCGGACTGACCCAAATTTCATCTAGTTCACCCGCGACGTGATGACTAAAATTCACGCCTTGGAAAAAAATAATTGTTTCAATATCAATGTTCAAGATATTTCCGAGATATAATTTAGCCGTTTTGACTCCCATGGATCGGAAAAACTTGCGAATGCCTGGATCACAGCTCATACCCATTTCGATATATCCATGAATCTTGAATGGGCTTTGTGAATACTCTTTGAAATCAATCATGCGAAATTCCTTGTGAATTTTTGCATCCTTATTGTTTTCATTATTGTCAACAAGCATCCATGGTTCACATCCCATAGTTTCAAACATTTTGTAAATCACATATACGTTCTGAAACAATCCATTTGCCCAAATATGTTCATCGGGAATTCGTACCGTTGTTAAAAATACACGTTTTTTTTCGGTTGTACTCGGCAGTGATAATGGACATGCATGTGGTACAGGTTGATACACCAATCCTTCACCGGCTTTTATGAGCGGAAACAGAACTGTGGTTGTCGGTGCATTGCTAGACATTTCTATAATTCCTACATTTCTATGATCGGATGTCTCTAAATCATCGGATTTGGCTCTGATGTAACGATTTGGAAAAAAATTGAAGGGTTCTTCTCCATGTTAACTAACAATTGTTCCACTATTCAGCGTTTTATTTCATTTGTTCCAAAAATGTCTTCCACCGGTGCCAAGTTCCGCATTGTCTACGTCGAAAATTGTTCCAAAATTTCATCCCAAAAGGCGCTCTTTACGGGAACGTATGAGACACTGGATGAAATTAAGGAACAACTCGAGTATTATCTACCCAGTCATCCAGCTATTGGAATTGAGTATTACACCAAAAAGTTTGGACTCCGTAATCGCCATGAACTTACAACGTCTGAGCTTCCATCCAATCTAGAATCCATTTATGTTTACCTTCGTTCCAAAAAGCCAATGTCGTGCCACATCTGCGAACAGAAGAATAGCGGTGCTGCAGAATCTCATGCGCACATGTAGGAGATAAAGGACTGGTATGATCTATGAGACGTTACTGTTGCTATCTGAAATTGTATTATCAACCTATCCATTATTGATCAAATTAGTCAACGCCAGTGTTACATTTCAAACAGGATTACGAATGATGTCGTATACAATTCTGGCTCTTTTTGCAGGCTGGTTGATTGGAGCTGATTTGAAACCGGATGTACTTTTTTCAGGTGAAACAGTTGCAACTGGATTCCTGAATCTCTTACATGTTGTCGCAAGTTATACTGCATTTGATCAACTTGCAGGCGGTAATGCCATGGCACTTTTTTACACATATCCGGTCTGGAATATTTTAGGATCGGCTGCTGTATTTGGTGAACAAATACAACTTGGATCGTTACCTTGGATTGGTTTGGCTCTTGTTGGTGCAGTTCTATTATCCAAACCGACAACTAGTAATTGGACGCTGATTGGTATTATTGCAGCCTTGGTTGCAGCCATGACGGAAACGGGTATTTATTTATGGTTCAAATCGCATGGGGACGACGGCTGCGACGGTAAAAGTGCGCAGCCATTTACCAAAATGGCACAAATGTACGGCAGCAGCGGCGTGCTATGGGCGATTGGTGTAGCAGTCATGCTTGGGCTCGGATACATCAGCAAAAGTGTATTTAACATAAGCGGGGCTGGACTAGGTAGTATAATAACGTATAATACAATTGTTGGATTTTTAGGATATGCACTGCGCTTCTATTTAATTCCACAAGTATCCACTGTTACTTTTAGTGCGCTTAGCTTCTTTGGTGTCATTGCGGCGTATATATTTAGTTGGGCGTTTACCGGTGAAGTACCGACAATGACCCAAGGGCTCGGTGCAGCAGCCATTGTACTCGCAAATACAGTGTTATTGCGCAAGGAAAATGTCTAAATAAATAACCGTATGTATGAAATAAGAGGAAATAAGATATGACCAGTCGTGCTGGTGGATTATTAGAATTAGTGGCTCGTGGGAAAAAAGACTTGTTTTTTACCGCGAACCCTGTTGTATCACGATTTCACAGCGTCTATACACGTGCAGCCCCCTTTACACGTGAAACATATATTGGAAAACCCCGAAATGATGCAGAATGGGGACACTGGGTTGATTTTGATATTGAGCATCGCGGCGATTTATTAAGTGAAATCTATTTGCGTATTGAACTTCCAACATGGTTACCTGGTGGCGCGGCTGCGATCAATCCGACGGGTATTGTGACAGACGCAAGCGGTGTAACATTTGGATATTGCAATAACGTGGGATTTCAATGTATCCGTAAAATTCAGTTCTTTAATGACCAAATTTTGATTCATGAAATGTATGGCGAATATTTGGATTGGCGACTACGGCAATCGTATACAATGAGCACAACGTTTGTTGTTGCAGCGGATGTTGGATCCCGTGATGAATCCGCGCTTGCAATTGGACGATCGTCAACACCGCAACGAAGCCTACGCGTGCCAATTCCAATGCTAGGATGGCAGCATTTGGGCGACCCTGGTTTGCCATTAATTGCGTTACGGAATCAACGGTTTCGTATGCGCGTCCATTTTCGGAATCTGGAAGAAATTGTTGTGTCCAGTGATCATCGACTACGACCAATGCCATGGGGCGGAAAACCGCTACGTGTCCAAGCAACAAAGGGTGCTCCAGTAGATACATCTATGGTGACCTTGCAGTATGCAGCCGTAAAAAAGCCGTGTGTGTCGCTGGAATGTACATACAAGTATGTTGCGCCAGATGTAGCCACATTTATAAAAGCTGGGGTGTGGCACATTCCATTTTACACCGTCCAATTCCAAGAAAATACCATTGAAGATAATGCACTCACAGCGGCTGCAACAAGTTCCGTCGAAACATTTAATTTTCCAATCAAGGCTGACTTTATTGGAGCAACCGATCACATGTTACTTGCATTTCGCAGTGAAGCATGTACACTGGCTGGCGAACGCAGCATACTACGATCCGTTGATGACAAGCCATATATACGCACAATTCGTCTCAATGTTGCTAATATTGACCGTTTGAAGCAGTGGAACGTAGATATTATGCGGGATGTGTCATCATATTGGAAACAAACGCGCGGGGCGTTGGATTTGACTGATGGAGTCAGCAACGGACGATTGCAAGAAATCTATACACTTACATTTGGCGGATTTGATTTTGATCGTCCTGTTGGAACATTGAATTTTACGCGTGCAGTTCAACCAACTGTATTTCTTACACTAAACTCAATTCCTTATGATCCACGAAATATAAGTCGCAAGACATTTTCTCTCTTATATACGCGATCATGGAATGTATTTGTAATTGGAAACGGAGTTGGTAAAATGATGTTTGACGATTCATAGATATATAAAGCCTTTAAAGCGTAATGTTCTTATATAAAATGAAGTTAGATTGTGTATTAACTGCATGTAATAAAAATCCATTATATATGGATTTTATTCCAATTTTTGTACGGGCTTGGAAAAAACTATATCCAAGCATTGATGTAAAAATTGTGCTTGTGTCTGAAACGCTTCCAGACGAATATAAAGAATATAGTGAGAATATAATTTTATTTCCTCCCATTCAAGGTGTCAATGATGCATATATTAGTCAATTAGTCCGCTTATTTTATCCAGGATTGTTTTCGTATGAAGGTGCTGTATTAATCACAGATATGGACATGCTTCCAATGAATCGTACATATTATTCAGCCCCTCTTGAACCACTTTCAAACGACAAATTTGTACATTATCGCAATGGTGTCATGTTTTGGCGAAATATGAATCAATATGCAATGTGTTATAATGCAGCAACGCCATACGTTTGGCGTGAAATTACTGGAATTAATTCGATCGAAGAATTACGCACATGGATTGTACAAAATTATACAAAAGGATATGATGGAATGTCTGATGGATTTGGATGGTATTCGGATCAAGTCGTATTACATTCTATGATTACAAATTGGAGTAAAAAGGAAACAAATCTTGTGTGTCTAAAAGACCATGAAATTGGATTTAATCGTCTTGATCGAATTTATAACCATAATATACATGAATTAATTCCACGAATTCAAGCCGGACATTTTAGCGATTATCACTGTTTTCGTCCCTACAAAAATTATAAAGAATTCAATGATACTGTAGTGGATAACCTTCCCGTGTAAAAAAATTGACACTGTTTATCTCCTGCTAGAAATTAATTACGGACAACGTTTCTAATTTCTTGTGACCTTTGAGTTATTTCTTTTCCAAAAATGTCTTCCGCTCCTGCATTTAGTGCACCTCCGCGTCGTGCGGCGGCTGCTTCCTCTGTAGCGCCGTCATCGTTTTCCAGTTTTGGACGTCCATCCCATGAAGATTTTGGTGGTGGAAGCGGACGCAATGGATTTGATGAAGCAGCCTCTGCTGCATTTGGTAAAAAGCCGGCTCGTACATTTGAGACACCTCAAGACTCGGCTCCGAAAGTTGTTGTAAAACCAGCCCGCAATACGCTAGCAAGTGTGCTTGATGATCTTCTGCCTCCTGAGCCCGAATCAAAGCAACGGGAATGGTCGACGAGTGCGCTCCAAAAGCAGCGCAAAGCTGAAAAGGCGAAACCACCGCCGCCCAAATCATTTGATGAAGAATTCCCTGCACTTGGCGGCGGCGCATGTAGTGGTGGTGGACCTCGTGTTCCAAAACCGGTATTTGCTACCGAAACGTCGACATCAACTGGTTCATTTGCCAGCCTGGCTGCAAATTGGGCGAAATCTGAAGAAGAGCGTAAGGCTGCAGAAGCATCCGCATTGCGTGCGCGTCTAGAACAGCAGCGTCGCGATGAACTTGAACGTGCTGAACGTGTTCACTTTCGCACAAATCTAAATGTACATACTCGATACCATGATGATTATGAGTATGGAAATGAAACCGGATATGGAGATGGTTACAATGATGATGAGTATGTTGAGGGTGAACTTGACGAATATGAGACATACTCAAAGAAGGACATACGTGCGGACAAGCGTGCAGCTGCAAATCATTACAGTGATGAAGAGGAAGATGAAGAAACTGCCGATTACAATATTGGTACTGTAGGTGCGTGGTAAGTAATCTAAAAATATACACATACTTCAAGAAAAGAAACACAATGACATCAAATCCATATCCATTTCCACGCCAACCATTTTTGTTTGATACGTCAAACATAAAATGCAGGTCTCGTAGTGAAATATTAGCGATGGAACGTCAATGGAATACATTTGAACGCATTGAAAATTACAATGACCAAATTTATAATCGGTTTTGGCAAGGTTTGCGCGATAAGCCATATTACCAATTTCGCGACATGTCCGAAAAGAACGATTATCAAGTTGGGCAGATTCTGCATGTTAATCGGTATCCATTTTTAACAACAGATGCCCGTATTTCCACAATTGGCGGTGTGCAAGTTTCCACATTAGCCTCTATTTCCGACCGCCAAATTCCAAATGTGGAAGTCATAGCAGGACCGCAAAATTATTCACAAGTTTCAAAAACATGTGTACCCACATCCTCCATTCTTACATCAAGTGAATATATGGCGCAACGATCAGAAGATGCAGTCTATTTACATGTAAGTACATATAATGGTTCACACAAATACAAGTACAACTTTGTAAGTGATGAAGAGAAACTCATGTACCTTCGTGCGGAGCGGCGCGCACGATTGGCTGGGTTAATGTAATTCGTGGGATATAATTACAATCAGACATAATCCATCGACGAATCGCTTTTTGAACATCATCTGGAATAATGTACATACTTTGTATTTTATTCCAAATCTGAAATCGACGTTCGCGAATTTGTGTTTCCAACAATCCTTCCATGGTTGTTTGATACTATGCTAGCGAGCCTACAAGACTTGACAATTTTTTTGCGTGATCAGCACGTAGCTCTGTCATGACCGAGCGAATATCGCTGCGATATACGACCCGTGCGTTAGCTAGACACCCATTTGTTTTGGAAATCATATGTTTATCTTCTTCCGGGATTTTTTCCAGTTTTCCAATATATGTTGGGTTTTCCAAATTGTATGTGTATACATTTCCTGTTGGACTGTCAATCAAGTATACAATTCCTTGTACACTTGCGCGAATAAGGCGTTTGGGAATTTCTGCAGCAGTGACGATAGACATTTTGCAGTTCTTGCCTATACCTGTTATAAGAACAAGATGTGTCATTTTTTCTTTCAACCTATAACTTTAATTCCCGGTGTGAAGAGCGAATCTAGGTCTCCACTTAAAAAATCATTCCACTTACATCCAACTACTTCTACAATCAATACCATTAGTAACAAAAGGACAATTAATACAATTGGTGCGTATTGAACAATTTTGTCAAGACTAGGAGCCATTTACTATGAATCTGGAAAAAATTGAACGGTCGTTGAGTGCATGATTGAGTGATTGTATCGAAAAGCAATTGATTTCTGAGTTTTCTTTCAAGTATCTTTCCAGTTTCTTTCCAAGATGTCTTCTGTCTTCCTTTCGTCTTCATCGGATGTGGCGGCGCTGATTGCAGAGCTTGCTCAGAAGGTGGGTATTACTGAGCACGCTGGTCTGGTCGCCATCAAGTCGTATCTGGATTCTCTGAGTGGTTCTGGTGCTCCTGCTCCTTCTACTCCTATCAAGAAGACAGCCGCTTCTTCTGAGCCCGCTCCTGGTGCTCCGAAGAAGCGCAAGGCGGCTGTGGGTGGGGCTGGTGCGCCGGCGGCGGAGGCAGCGGAGGTGATTGAGCCAACTGCTGACGATCCTCTTCGTAATCACAAGTACCGTCTGCAGTCCATCAATGCGGCTCTGTGCATGGGTCGCAAGGTTGATCTGAAGAATCAGATTGTAGGTACGCGCAAGGATGACGCTGGTTCGAATGGTATCTTTTGGCCGGAGAAGCAGTGCTCAAAGTCGCCGGAGGCTGGTGAGAAGCTGTGTCGTTTCTGCAAGGAGAAGGACGACGAGGTGAAGTCGGGTAAGACGGCTGACAAACATTGGTTTGGTCGTCTGGACGAGCCCATTTACTTCAAGGCGTGCGTTGTGGGTTGTGGCGATTTCTTTGCCAAGTACCCGCAGGGTATTCCTGGTGATGCAAGCACAGCTCCTCCCGCTGGCTTTGTTGTGAAGGTACCTGAGGGTGTTGTAGTCGCTAAGAAGCGTGGTCCCAAGCCGAAGGCTGATGCGTCGGCTCCTGCAGCAGCCCCTGCTCCCCCTGCGGCAGCCCCTGCTGCTCCTGCTCCCGCGGCTCCTCCTGCTGCTGCAAAGAAGGCACCTGCAGCCAAGGCGACGAAGAAGATGACTGTAGCCAAGACGGCTGTTGCTGCTGTTGAAGCCGAGTGGGTCGTTCTCATGTATGAGGGTCGTGTTGTGGCTCGTAATACCAAGACCAACTACGTCTACGAGATTGACGCTGATATTATTGACGAGGGTGCTGATATAGGTAAGCTCGTCAAGAAGGATGACTACATTGGTGTGTGGAAGAGCGGCGCTGTGGATGCATACGATCTGAGTGGTGCAGCCGCAACAGAGACTGACGATGAGGGTTCTGATGAGGAATAACACAAACGCCACTTTGAACAAACATACAACAATCGCAAAAAACAAACAAAACACTAAACTTTTTGTATTATATTCGCAACCGGTGTTGGTTTACAACGGAAATGTTTTATTGTTTTGCCACGGCGATGCAAAACAGACTTGACGCATATCCCAATAGCGCGACGTTCAGATATCTTCCGGTTTGCTTTGAATGTTTTCTGTACTTTTTTAATACATGAACATAACTTTTTCGCATTCCTTGAGGCGCGCATATTTCTAATGTAAAAAGATAAAATGTGTAAATCAGTAGAGGGATGAACAAAAATCACAAAACACTGGATGTTGACCAGTTGTTTGTTCGAAATATCATTTTCAAGGATTTTTCGAACAGACCTATTTCATCCAACCAATTTCTAACAACGCGTGGGGATGGTGGAACCTACTTTTCAGATGCTTCCACAACAACAGCCCGTGCATTTGTTGAAGTTCGGGCTGAAGATATTCGTATACCGGCTACTACAACATCCAATATACTACAGTTGGGAGCGGGCGCAGGTATTCAATATTATTCAACAGCAATTGGTGGCGGTATTAATACAAAGTTGTACATTACCGCCACTGCGCCCGAACAGATCAGCGTTATCGGTGATAAAACACTGAATTTTTCATCCTTGCGTGACGAACCAGCAGGAGGTCGCACACTGTATTATGCAGCAACTGGGGACACAACTGTCAATGTGTCCGATACAACAATCTTGTTTGGCTCTGTGTATAACTCATCCTATGGCTCCCTACAATCAACTATCAGTACAACAGAGTCTATATTGAATCAACAATCCACACTTGTATCAGTATTAACATCAACGATTGCAGAGGCTGTTGATATTATTTCAACCACCAATCTTAGCACGCTTTACGAATTAACAGACACAATCAATGAATTATCAACATTTGTATGGAGTTCATTTGTCCGCGATGGATCTGGAAATCATACAATTCTGAATGTCAATACAATACATTCATCAGAAATTTATTTAAGTTCATTATATGCTAGCACCGCACAAATTGGACATACTATATTTTCAGATTCAAATTATCAAAGTACAAATGATTCATTTTGTAGTGCAGTTGTAAGTACTGGTAGTGTAAGTACTATAGCAAATTATTTGATTCTGAGCGACGATGTTACAAAAGTCAAATTTGGATTTGATAAAGAACATTTGTTTTCGTATTCAACACAAAATGGTTCTACATTTCAAACACTTGGTTATATGTACCAAATGGGTTTGATTACGCAGCTTTCAACGCAAGGTGGCGCTCCATATAATCCGAAAGAACAGTTTAAACCGGTGATTGAACAAATTGAAGCTGTTGAACAGATTGTTACATATTCCAATATTGGTTCAAATGTTGTAAGTACTGTTAAAAATATAAATTATGCATATCGTACAATCGGAAAATTTGATGAATTATGTAGCGCTGGGGAACAACTTGTCATGACTGGTGTGGTGAGTATTAGTACGTTGAATGTCAGTAGTATAAATACCAGCGGAGTTGTTGGCATTAATTCCACGGTCAGTACATTTTATGCATCGACATTATTTGCTCTTCGTGCTTCATTTTCATCGGTGAATATTAGTTCTGCTCAAATTACCAATTCATACACCAGTTCTGGAACATTTTCAACACTTCAATTTAACAATGGATATGGAAATTCTCTAAGTACAGGGTCAATTCAATCAGGATATATACAAGGCGATTCCGTAGTAGCCGGTGATTTATACGCATTTTCTGGCGCATTTGATAATGTTTCCACAAATAATTTATCCACATGCGCTCTATCATTTTGCCAAGCAAGTGGCGTTGGAATAAGTACTTTATATACATCAACCGGACAATTAAGTGCCGGATCCGCTCAATTTAGTTCAATGCATGTTTGTGATCTTGAGTTCTGCCATGCAGTTGGCAGTACAATAAGTACATTGTCTACATACACGGGAGCACTCGCCGCTGAAGACGGCGATATATGTGAATTGCGTTTCTGCCACGCCACTGGTATTTCCATAAGTACATTATACACATCAACCGGTAGTTTAAGTGCAGGTACAATCTCTTTTAATTCTGCAACAGGATCCAATGTATCAACTACAACCTTGCGATTCGACAACGGTACATTTGTGAGTGCTACAGGTTCAAATGTAAGCACAACAACGCTACGATTTGATGAAGGTAGTTTTATTACTGCATCAGGATCAAATCTAAGTACAATTAATGCATCAACGTCTTATCTACGATTTGGTGAAGGTACATTTGTAACCGCAACAGGTTCCAATCTAAGCAGTATCAATACATCCACAACAAATCTCCGCTTTGATCAAGGTTCGTTTGTCTATGCAGAAGGTTCCAATCTAAGTACAATTAATGCATCAACGTCTTATCTACGATTTGGTGAAGGTACATTTGTAACCGCAACAGGTTCCAATCTAAGCAGTATCAATACATCCACAACAAATCTCCGCTTTGATCAAGGTTCGTTTGTCTATGCAGAAGG
>VFQS010002495.1_pt1 | contig 15040 bp, 14 predicted proteins | sample 3512361 | NCBI WGS metagenome assembly VFQS01 (sample SAMN10412375, study PRJNA504923) | tailings metagenome | isolation source: Relicate 1 Philex TSF3 active mining | place: Philippines
ACACATGAAAAATATCGATCAACAAGACATGCAAGTTAAGACGGTACAGAAATGGCAAAAAGTTCTTGATAACTCCATTAAGACGTTGCGCTTTTTTTGGCACCACGCTTGTGTATTGGGTATGCTTGGAATGATGGTTAACATCGTGAACTTGCAAACAGCAAACTGGAGAAATATCCCCATTTCTCTTGTGATTGCTGGTCTTGTTGATTTCTTTAAAATGAAGATCAAAATACGATTTACTACACAAGCAACTAACCCTATCACCGAACATATGCTGGAAAGACGCAGAAGATATATTGCTTGGACGACAAATCCTGGGATTCCAGGTTCTCCTGCTTATAATGTTCTTAATAGCTCTACAAAAACATATCATTAGACTCATTTTTGTTGAGATTCTCCTATTTTATCCCATGTGCTCTTGCTAAGTTCCACTGCATCATTAGCTAGATTTTTAATTTCTTGAATTCCTTTAGTTCCAACTCTTCGGACAACACCTTTTCCTTGTTCAACTTGAAGCTCATTTTTAAAGGTAATTCCCTGGCTCGTTGTATCTAATGATGTGGAGGCAATCTCTTGGCGGCCTTGAGTAATCTTTTCTTCTGCATTCTGTCGTGTTGAAATACCTGAATTATTAGCAATACCTCCCGCTTGATTTCTCACTTGCTGCAGACTATCCTTCGTCACCGCATAAGACTGATCCTTGCTCTGCATCATATTGGCTTCTTACTTGTGCTGATGAAGGTGTAGAAGCACCACCTGGGTTCAACCCTTTTTCGGCCATATAACGACCCGCATACGCCATTGCTATTTGAGGGTTATGAGCCATTATATGGGCAGCTCCCCGCGTTCCTAAATGTCCTTTGGTATTATCTGCTGGTTGCGCTGCTAACCACTCTCCGAACTGCTGACTTGCGTTGTAATTAATGGTAGCGCTATTAGCACGCGTAAAGCTTGCTTGCTGATTGTAATCTTCTGCTGTCCTAAAACTCTTCGCCGCTTCACTACGTTGATTCATCCCACTTTCATAAGCACCGGATGTCTCTTCTGCGAGGCGTTTTGCTTTTTCATCTGAAAGAGAGTGCGAGAGTTGTTGCGAAGCATGCGCCGCTTCTCGCATAGCTTGCTGATAATTATGATCTTCCGAAAATTTTTGAGCTTTTATATATAATTCATTTTCTGAAGCACTAATACTACCGCCTCCTCCCAATGATCCCCCACCTAAGGGACCACCAGCATTTGCAAGAATTTGCGCAGCTTTTTCTGTGTCTATTTGATTTATTTTTGAAAAATCTTTTACCAAATTAGCCCCATGATGAATGGCCTGACTTTGTTCTGTGCTGATCCCAAGGCTGGCACTATCACCAGCACTTTCTATTTTGGATAAAGTATCACTTAGGCTCACGGCGGAACGAGCGCTACTGCTTAAGTGTTGTGAGGAGCTTTCACTTAAATTCATGGCATTTTGATAGCTTTGACTTGCCATCTGGCTTAGTTGATTACTTTGCGATTCCGCTACGTTAAGACTAATGGGCAGATTTGAAGTGCCAATATTAGAGATCTGCGAGCCATCCGCCATGGTCGTCATCTCCACACGACCATCCGTTAGGGAGAATGAATGCGCTTTGTACGCTGCTGCGTTAGACCGCTGCAACATCGAACTATTAGAAATCTGCACGTTCCCTTCCGAAACATTCCCAAAACTTAAATTGCCGGAGGTAATTTCAGAAGCTGCCATGCTGGCTGCACCCTGCCCCACATTACCTAAGTGCGAGGCCATGTGCACAAAGCTCCCCACCCCTTTAACAATCGCAATACAAAGGAAGGGAATACTCATGGCCAAATACCCAGCCATCGAGGCAATGTCTGTGTTAAGGTTCGCAATTCCTACGGAGCTCGCAATCGTTACCCCTGCTTCATTTGAGAGAGATAATAAACTTAAGGTCTTTGAGCGTGCCGCCATGGCCATGACGTAGTTGAGAATCGCGTATAACGGCGCCCACATTTGTAGCCATAAGAGAATCTGCGCCCAACGTAAGAGAAACTGGTAGCCGAATGGCAGAAGTGCCATCGGAATAATAAATAAGAAGCACGCATAGGCAATCGCTTCTAAAACGGCTTTCATTGTCGGCAGCAATTCGCCAGCCATCGTTCCTAAGGTCTCATACGTAACTCGTTGTTGTAGGTAGGCACGCCGAGCCGCGAAATTTTGCGCATTCCCTACTGCTGCTCCATTGGCTTCGATACCATCGACAATGCTGTACATCATCATCTGCTGTTGGATAATCTCTTGGGCAGATTTAGCGATATTCCCTAAGGCACCATAACTTATCGGCAAATATTTAATCAATTCCGCTTTACCATTAATTAGAGCGTGGTTGCCAAAGATCTTTTTACCAAAGATCGTCGCACTTCGGTCCAACTCTTGCCCCCACAAGCGATTAAACCGAGAGACGCCCTCTCGACAGGTAATGATTTCGGGTCTTGCTGCCATTTCTCCCATTTGGTGGGGTTCGCGCCATAAAAACGATCGCACCGGTGAGGCATTAGTAGACACCAGCCCCCAAATATCATCACTATGACGAAGATCTTCGATGGTGTACTTACGCCCTAACATCGCATCATAAAGAATACATTGTCCCACAAACCCACGCATGTTTTCTGCTAGGTCTTCGTTGGTGATATGGAAGGATTTGGCTTGCTGAATAATATTGCCTGCAAAGAGTGAACCGGATTTTTGGTACTTCAGGTCATCTGGCAGCGTAAAGACCTTTTCCACTTGTTCCGTGATAATGTTGCCAAACTTACTGATGTATCCTGCAAAAGCCGCAAGACCATAAGGAATATTATCGACCTTTTGATGAAACTTCGTCACCGGATCATGGATCCACACACTGGCTTGGGGTGCAAAGAGCAACGTAGTAATTACTGACATCGGTATAATCCAATGGGTTAGCGGTTTCATCATATCTCCATACACCGCATACAGCGCTGCCCAAAACACCCCTAAGATCATGCCGATGCGTTTAAGGGGTTCATACAACGTGCCAGTATGCCCATTAAGACAAGCTGCGATCGAGTTAAAGACGCCTTGCAGAATTTCGCCATTACCGAAGGTGTAGATATCGTATTCCATGGTTATCTCCTTCTCCTTACATCCAGTTATAGTCGTTAGCCACATTCCCCATCATCACGTGCAGCTGTTTTTCAATAACCTGGGTTGATTGAATCATCGATAGGTGGCTGTCCATTTGCTGATAGGCGGATTGGCGTTTTTGGGTGATGCGTTCGCGGGCATGACGTAATTGCGTTAAGAAGCGATCCATATGCGCATCATCAACTTGAATGGATTTCAGCTGGGCCACGCTGTCATGCACAATATCAATGACTTCAATGACGTATTTGTAAAGAATATCAAGGGCAATCAGCTCGGCGTATTGATGCACATCAATCGGCGCATAACCTTTACGAAACGCCGTACTCACGTTTAACATCTTATAGACCGGTAACCGCGTCGAGTTAAGAAAGTCTTTCTCTTCGGCCGTTGGCTCACTATCAGCATAAATCTTTTCGATCAAGCTCTCTAAGATCAAGTGGGTCTTTTTAAACAAGGCATTTGCTTCGGGAAGATTCACCTGCTGCATGACGGGACGCAGACACTTAGCATCATCACAGCGGTACACCGGGGTGTTCCCTCCATTCAAGAGACCATTTAAGACATCATCGCGATCAGCATGGCCTGGGAGAGTTAAAATTTCAAAAGATTCCCCACTTTGGCGGGCAATAATGGAGCCCACTAACGTTAAGAAGAGTTGGGCGAGTTCTTGATCCGTGCTTAAAAAGGCATTGGTTTGAATGGCTTTCCACGCCAAGTTAAACTCACCTACCAACATATCTTTATACTTAGGATCTGATCCGGCACGACTTAATATCCCGTCACGATCTCCCTTTGCACCACACCCCTGTCGTGCCGCGGCCCAATCCGTGAAAGCTCCCAAATTGCTCCCCATCGCTTGGCAGAGATGTTTACTGGATTGATCCGATTTGGGCCAAATCCCCCCCAGCATCGTCGCTGCCGCTTCACAGCTGTTAATATTGGTCTGGTTAATTTGCGTAGCCAGGGCATTCAGTTCATTCATGATGTTATAAATCTGCGGGCTTACTGTTTGCACTGCCAACATAAAGGCATAGGAAGCAGCAGAAGAGCCAATATTGCGCATCATCTCCACCATCGCCCCTGCACTGATGTGAGAGAATCCGCCCGTCCACATATCAATGCCACCACACCCTGCACGGAATCCCGGCATTTGTACCGTTGCCAGCTGCGCATTACGCGCGCCCGGGCGCGCCATAATACTCCCACCAGTATAATACCCAGCAGATTGGTCTCTATAGGCACCTGGTGCAGTGACATTACTCGCCATGCCCGCACTTTTAAAAAAAGTCATCAAATCCTGGGCAATTGGCGCATAAAGATTAATGCCACTTAAGAAGATCAGCAGAATCAGTCTGTTCTTGGTTTTGAATGATAAAAACGCTAGAGTGCTTTTAAGATAACTAACCACAAGCCCCCATGCAGATTGATATCCCTGAGGACCTGACCGATTCGTTAACCTCTCTTGCCAAGGAATTAGACACCAATGTCCAAACCCTTGTGCTCTATGCTGTACAGACTTATCTCTATTCTTTACGCACCACGGAGCATATGAAAAATCCTGCGGTTGCTGCAGCCTTTGAGCAATGGAAAAATGACGTGGGTAAGTCCATCGTCTTTTCAGCAACCTTAAAAGTATCTTAACGCTGTTCATGCCTTCACCAAACTCATAATCCGGATTTCCATTTGATCAATACTCGTCATCAAGGCAATTGGAATGACATGACCTGTATTGGGATTAACCGCAAATAAAGCCAGCATGATTTGTCCTTGGTTCCCCGGTTGCCACTGCTCGAATAAACCATTATCAGGCTGCGCATTTGGAAAGAGGTCTAACTGACCTCCATCCACACTAATCGGCAATACTTCCCAGCCGTACTGCTCACTAAACTGCTTCACAATCGGGGCAAACTGATGACAGTATTCACAATGGCCACTAAAGAAGAAGAACAAGCCGTATTCTTTTGAAAGCGCTTGAATAGTTTCTTTGACCAGTTGCTTTTCTAAATCCAGCTGCACATGACGAGCCCGCTGATTTACCGGTGAGACCAAGGTATGATCCAATGCTGGGTTTAAAAACACGCTTTGCATCCATCCGTCACTAAAAACTTTTGAGCGATCCATCATGTCCTTTTGCATATCTTGATAGGCCTTAATCTTTTGCGGCTTGGGATCAATCCAGGCAGCGGCAAGACGATTTTCGAGTTCTTCACGATAGCTTGCGACTACCTCTTTTGCTGTTTTTTTCTTAAGCGTCTTTTCTGAAGCTGAAGAGTTTGCTGGTTTTTCACCCGGTTGGTGCTGATCTTCCTGGACGGGTACGTCTTGAGGTTCATACCAATGCCACCCTTTTTCGTGGTGTTGATAATACGACGTCGCTTCTAAGCCTGAGATAAGCGTTAATCCTAGTAAGAATATACTGATTTTTTTCATCTTTTCTTCTCCTGCCATCTCAAAGCTCATTTCTTGGTGTATGGGTCGACGACGCTCCATCGGTATTCGTTCCAGAAACCTTCACTTTTTTTGTCATATGGCTCATGTTTTCACGAATGCGATCTAATTCAACGCCTTGAGCAATATGCTCTTGGGAGCGCGGTTTAAAATTCTTTTGCACGTCTTCATACAATTCAGATAAATTCATCCGCGACATATCGATTCTGCTTAACTCATCAGGCGTCAAACCTCGACAATCAGGCGCTTCTGCATCCCCAAACCCAATACCAAGTTGACGTCGTCCTTGATCATTGAGGAGTTTTGCAAGCTTTGTCCCAAAGCAGCAAAAGCTTGATTTTTTACGAATACACACCCCAAGGAGTTTTTCGGCACAATAAGTGCCTACGAACACGCATCGTCGCTTTTGTCGCCAATCGGCAAGTTCTCTCTCCTCCCCACTACACTCGGCAAGGTGCATGCTGACGCCCCATCCCTTTCCGGTGGTACAGCAATCTCGAAAGCCCACACAATTCTTCCGGCATTGTCGTGGTTGTCCTTTAAAAATTCCAACATTGGCACGAATATCGTTTTGCACCTCTTTGAGCACTGCCAACTGCGCCATAGCATTCAGCATCTCGCCATTGGCTTCATAGTCACTGTCAACACAATCACCCGTTAAACAGAAAGGGGACTTTTCGCCGATCGCGCGGTATTTACGTGTCTTCTTTTTCGCAGAAGGACAGCGAAACGTTTGCTTCCATGCAACACACACTCCACCAATTTCTTCGGCACATGTAGAGCTAAGCTGAATACATCGTTTAGCCCGTAGCGCATCGCACGTTCCCTCGATCTTTTTTAAGCAAGCATAAACATAGGTCTTTTCCCAAGAATCACGCTTAATTGGCTCGCTATCAAACGCAGAGGAACCAACCACGGGCCCTTGAATTGAGCGCGTTTCTTGTGGACCCAGAATCTCTTCTTCATACCGACATAACCCTTCGTCGCTTTGTGCTTCTAAGGCTGCACACCCATCAACCCAATTTTCCGAAACAATTTCGACCTTACGTGGGATGGTGGCATAAACAGGAACTTGAGGACAACAATTCTGGTGAGTAGTACAATGGTAATCACCACTCCACCGGCAATCACTTGCATCTGTTACCCATCGAGAAATATATTTCTTTTCCTGCGTAATGCGAATACTAACCACCAAATGTTTACGACAGGATTGACGGTATTCGTCTCCTCCTTCCATACACTCTACTATTTCATCTTGATCGCCACCCGTACCGTCGGCCGTTTCAACAATCATCTCCTGCATGGTTTGTTCTGGATTAGCAGTGGCGCGATTCGCATTGATAAACAGGGGATCGGTAGTTGGATCAATCACAAACTTCTGTCTCTTACTTGAATTTTCTGAAATCGCCACCGCAGCCTCGTTACTGTGTACCTCAGCGCTTGTTGCCCCACCGATGGATCCATTATCGAGAGAAGCTTCCTTTGGACTATCCGTCACAAAGCCTGGAACGGTAGCAGGAGATGTACTTGCAGCTGCTTGCACGCCTCCAAGTAGAGAACCAGCTAGAGCTTTACCTTTGGTATGGCCTTCCGACATCGCCGCAGAGGGAGCAGTACACATTGTGAAGATAAGAAGAATCCAAAAATTCATGGCACTTCCTGCAACTTTTGCGCAGCAAACACCAACGAGACATTTCCAGATAAACGCCCTATTTCCTGAAGATCCCCTTCTGGTGTCGATTTCACCCGCACAAACACAGGCACTTGCTTAATCTGATACGTTTCAAAAAGCTCAGGATTAATTTCAATTCCTGACCTTTCCTCTTCACCTAAGGATTGAAACGCTATTTGGGTGTCTTTGAACGAATCTCCTTTTAGACCACGCATGACGAGAACCGCGTCATATTTCTCAGCGTCTTTAGAAAGAGCGGTTAAACTTGCTTTTGGCATCGAAAACGACACAAACACTAAGATTTTTCGGTCTTTAACGCTTGTGCGAGCCTGTTGCTCTTTCTCTAATTCCCTTCGATTTTTCTTGGGGCAACCAGGGGCAATAGCAAGCTCTCCCTTCCCCTCTTGTTGGCCTCGACAAACACCGGATGTTGAAGATTTCACCATCGCCGCACTTTGGTGCGCGTTCGGCATCTCCTGAAGTTTGTCTTTACTCCAACTCAACGCTTCGTTATATATCTTCTGCAGATCAGGTTTTGCAGGAGTTGGAGCCGATGCTTCAAGCACCGATAATCCAAAAACTATGCATAAAACTAGCCTAAGCAGCATGATCTTTTTCTCCAAATCAAATACCCAAAATCCTCACCTGAATACGGGAACTCCTTCCCACTTCCCCATATCACTTCGGTTCGACCAAGTGGATGACATTGGCGTGATCCCGTTGAGGGAAGGGGGAATAACATTTGGGTTTTATATTGAGTCTTTTTTACAATCGGCATCGGGTACCGATCGCACCAGGCATCTCTTCCAGCCGTCCCCCACAGCAACCCTTCGCGATGTAACTTGGCAATCATGCGCTGTAAAGCTAATAAGCTGGCTTGCACCCCACCCACATGAGAAGAGATAGAACCACTAAAGGGATACATGCTGCCCTGACAGCCACCACACCAAAACAACTCATCACGACCGAAACCTGCACTTGCCATCACACAATCTGCCGCACAGGCGGCTTGGGCAATTGGATTAGCAAATAGAACCGCTTCGGGGTTGAGAATAAACGCCGTCTCATCATCGTTCCACAAAGGGTCTAATTCCGTGATATAGGCAAGGTCAACATCGCCTTTTTCCATGCAGATCAGATCAATTATGAGCTCTAACCAATACAACACCGGATACATATACCAGTGCACTTGATAGAACGAATCGCGCATGCGTGAGGTGTTTCCCGTTTGATGGCCGTTTTCAACGGAGCCAGCACCTTGCACGCCTCGTTCCATCATTTGAATGCCGCCCATATTGACTAAGCAATAAGGTGTGCGTGTCACATCCACCAACCGCACCGGCTCCCAAAACGAGATCGGCACCCCTACGCGTGGAATAGGCTTAGAACAGGTGCATAAAATTTGTCGTGGGTTTGAGGTGTCTTCGCCACTCGCCGATACCCGCATACCCCCAATCGTAATCAGAAAAATGCAGCTCCAGCAGATATCCGACATCGGATTCACAAACCGTCCCACGCACTTCGTGTATCCAGACGTGCTTTGCGCAATCATGAGGAGGAGAATGAATCGCTTAATCACTTCTTCACACCTTCTTCTTCGTACCAGAAGCTTTAGAAGATTGTGCTTCTTGGTGACGTGTTGCCACAAGCGTTGCAGCATCTGCCTTCATTTCCTCAATTTTAAGCAGCATTCCCTCTTGGGTAACAATCGCCGGTACTTGTTTGATACCAAGCTTATGGGTGATTTTGCCAAACTGATCAAAAAACACCTGGATGTCCAAATCACGCATGATCTGTAAAGGCGCGCCCTTAACCAAAATGACTTTGGCAAGCGGGTGACGTTTCAGCATCAAAAATGCCCAGGTCAGATGCGAAGATTCATCACCATCAATGAAGAGTAAAGGCTTAGTAAGGGCAAGTGTCTCTAATGGATTAACGCGTTGGCCTTTTTGGTAAAAAACGGTGCCTTGATGATCTTTAAGATCCTTCATCACTGTAATCGAGGGATCAAAGGTAAACGTACGAGGTTCTTTGGTATGGGTAATACCTTCGACTGCTTTTGGTCGTTCTACCTGTTTTTGAATTTTTTGCTGAATATTTCGTTGGTGCATGTCTAGGGTCCCCGCTTGTTGCAGCTTGGCAAGTCTTGCTTGAATCACCTCAATGAGGTTATTTTCTTCAATTGGAAACAGCTCCCCAAAAGTTCCCAAATCTTTGCCCAAGTCCTTCGCCTGAGCTTCTAGGCACATCGCTATAGACAAAACAATCCAACCTTTTGTCATCATTTTTATACCACCGCGATTAAGCGACCTTGCAATTGGTGGCGATGCACCAGCCCTACTTCCATGTATCGTGAATCAAAGCTTCGCGGATGTGGAGCGTATAAAAACACATAGCCCTTAGGAATGATGACAGGCCGGATAGGCTGAAGTGGCCTGCCATCCCGTGTAGCTGGGTACACTTTCCCCACACGTTTATTCTCAACCCAGATCTCTCCCTGCTTGTCATAGGAGATCTTGTCACCTTCTTCGCCAATGATGCGTTTGATGAGATTGCCTTGATAGAAGGTGTTATAGACTAACGTGATATCTCCACGTTTAGGCTTCACATGAGGAAAATGCACAAAATAATGCTCGGGCATTGAGTTTGTTGTGCTTTTGAGTAAATGCACATGCTCACAAAAGAATCCTATTCCTAAAAAGGTCAAGAAGAAGGCTTTCATCCCTTTTTTTAGGGAAGATGGTGCAAAACAAGACTTCAATCGCTTAAAAAGTAGGGCAGCCATGGACATCCTCATCGTTTATTTCTCCTCGTTGGCTTGTTCTTCGCTCAATGGCGTTAGGAATTCGTTGAGGAAGTCCGTATAATCCGGCAGGCTATCATTTAAAACAGCACCTTTTGCCAGAAGAATGACCTTCTTTTTTTGTGCTACCTCTTTAATCTGCTCTTTGAGATCAGTAATAAGCTGCTGCATCACCGCGGTGGGTACCTTGCCGTCCGGATATTGTTGCCCCAGTTGACTAGCTTGGAGGTTTATTAATTGCCCCATGTCCACGGTTGCAAAAGCAGGCTTTTGAACATGCACTACCAGAATCGTTATTGAGCTTAACGTGATGGCAATAATGCTCAGAATAAGTTGGAATCTTTGGTTATTGATCATGCCGCTTTCTCCAGGGAAGTGTGTTGACGGTGCGGGTTCTTTACTTGCTTTCTTCTTGCCACAATGGTAGAAACTGCTTCATCCATGGTTAGTCCTTGTTTTTTAAGATCTTGGACGGCCGCATATTCTTCCGGTTTGGTTGAATACACCACTAACGAAAAGAGATCTAACAGCAGCCGCTCGATGGAATACCCATTTGGCGTAATAATCGCGATTTCTGCATAAAGGCCTTGTTTGGTTTTGACGGATTTCAATTGCTCTTCTTTTTGTGGCGTCATCGACATGCGCTTTTGTTCTTTAAGCAAATCAATCGATTCGGCACGTTGTGATAACATGCACAGCGTGTCGCTATTCTCAAACACCGCCCGAGCACCAGCACTTTGATAAAAGTCATTAAGGCTTTGGGTTCCTACCACCAACCCACCGCGGTATTTACGCAAACGACGTGCGAGCATTTCCATAAAACTTCCGCCCTGGCCGCCTTGAAGTAGATCCCAGGCTTCATCAAAGACAATCTGAAACGGGGTTTTGCGATCCCCTAAAAACATCTTGTTGGTGATGTTGACAATTAACATCTGCACGACAACGGCTTGTAAATCTTTGCGCTCTTTTAATTCTTCCATTTCAATAACAATGAACGGATTATCGAGATCCACGGTGCTTGGACCATTAAAGAAGCGTCCATAGCTGCCATCCTTTGTGTAGGGGAAGAGACTCATCCCTAGGTCTTGTGCTTCTTTGTCTTTATGAGCGAGTAACCAGTCGGCAATATGCGTGATCGTCGTGTCGTTCTTATAAACGTTCCAGCTTTCTAGCATCGCCTGCTCAAGAAGCGATGCGCCCTTATCCGAGACTCCATGTTTAGGGGCTGCCATCAACGGCAGCACCGACTTTAACATCGAGAGTGCTTCTTGGGCAACTTCCGGATTATCTATTGGTATGGTGGAAAAGGGGTTAACACACAAAGACGTCTCGGCACTAAACTCCATAAAGACGCCGCCCAGGATCTCGCAGAGTTTTTCAAAAGACCGGCCTACATCAAAGATAAAGACCCTTCCTCCGATCGCCTTCATGCTTGCTACCATCTCTTGCATAAACACCGATTTTCCAGAGCCGGAACGCCCTACAACCGCAACATTATAGTTGCCCTCATTGTTATCAAAGGGAGACCACGTCTTGACCTGTCCGCGCTTTCCTACCAACAACACGCCGGGAGTCTTCGTGCCTTTCCATTCTCCTTGAATCGGCAGCAAGTTGCCCGATTCAGTCGAGACGGTAGTTTTAAGCTTTTGCGCATACAGCAGCGCTTGGACATAACTACTTCCCCACATACAGGGAAGGCTGCTTAAAAACATCGGCAGATGCAGATATTTGTTTTTCTCTAACTTCCATTCCTTGGAGATAAAAAGGTTGTTGAGGATCTGCTCGGCGTTATCGATCTCCTCGGGCTTAGCCATCAAGATCACGCCAAAATGGGTTTGCACAATCCGCTCACCCTTATTCACTTCTTCGCGTAAGAACGCGAGTTCTTCCGCTTCGCGTTTGCTCTCACTGATGTATTTAGCAAGTGGCGAAGCTGCTTGTTTTTCGACCCAGGAGGCTTTAGCGAGGAATTTGGTTTTTTGTTTATCCTGTACCGGGATTGTTAGTCCATAGTGAATGATAAACGGACAAGGAATTTGCGCTTGATCACGATTTTCATCGCCAATGAGCTCACTCATGGCATGCAAAGACCACATATTCGGCCAGGAACGAACATTGTAGGTGCGCACTGTTACGGTTTCATCATGAAGAAGTAGCTCGTCCTTCTTTACTTTTAAATCCGATTCACTGCAGCTCAGGTGATCACTGAGCCGTTGAAACGGATTCCACCGAAGTTTAGGAGCAGTCACTTGACCAATACGATGATTGAGAATGCCATCAAGGGTCGAGAGCAATTCCTCAGGACCCCAAACCACCCCTGGAATGCTTAGGTCATAAGTTGGCTTTTAATGCGTTCGCAGATGTCTTCATCATCACGTCGGCTTATCGTGCGTACTAAAGAAACACTAAAAAAGCAGCGAAAGTTGCGTACTGAAAATGGTTTAAACGGGGAATCATAAGCAAAGGACTTAAGATAGTCGGCACGTTTTTCGGCCATTTTAATCAGCATGCTTGAAGGATTAGGTGCTTCTTTGCGCGCCTTTACATATTCATCTAATTGATCCCCCACATGGGGATCTGCCCAGAGCATGACTTGGAACGAACTGCCTTCCGGTAAAGCGGTGGCAAAGATGTTTTCTAACTCTTTTTGCATCTCCACCGATGAACCCACTAACGGATGGGTTTCGATGACAAAGCCGACGGTTTCATCGGAATAAAACAGCTTACTCTTGCGGTCATAAGCATCATAGGGCAGTAAATCACAGATTTTATGAAATTGAGCCGACTCTTGCCAAAACTTTTTAAAAAAGGATGGCTTAGGCGTTTCGTTTCCTCCACCCAATAAGGCGATGAGTTGCCTTCCAAGCTTTTCTAAAGCCATGGCTTACACCATTTCTTTGCTTTTAGGATCAAAGAATACAGGCGCTGCTTGTGGGGCTAACATCTGAGCTGACCAAAAGCTCGGGCGATGCACCGTGTGCACCACCGAGGCTTCATAGAAGTTACCGCTGGCATCTTGGAAGGGAGCAATCCAAATCCGCATCACCTGTTCTGCCTGGCGATGAATCACCGTGTTATCAGAGAGAACGATTGGTGTCATGGAAACTGGCGGCAAGGGTGCGGTGGAGACAAGAGGAGAAACAGCTTTTGTCTCAGAATCTCCCCCTTTCACACCGGGAATTTCACCGCGATCAATCATCCCATTTACTTGAGAAATGGACTTGGCTCCTACGCCTTTAGTCGCTTCGGTGTCAAAGCTTTCAGATGCTGTACTGCAGGCCGTTAAACCAAGAAGTGCCAGCATCAAAGTAAAAATCTTTGCTTGTTGGCGTTTATTGATCATGAGCTGGACGGTTTGTCGTATCATTTATGTTCTCCTTGATTAGGCACCCATGCCTCTACAGGCTTCTGAGTGGTTTCTGAGCTATCGTGAATTTGACTGAGGCGTTGCTGGTCATTGACCTTAATCATGGCGCCGCGAGCGGCAGAATCTTCAAAAGCCACTCCTTGCGTAAAGACTATATCGACCTTGCGACCCGCTTGAATTTGAATCACGGGCTGCATCTGTTCCGCGCGCTTAATATAAAAATCGGCGTACTTCTCTAAGGCATTACTCGCACCTTTCGCCGCTCCAAACTTCAAGATCTCGGGATTGGTCATCGGATTCGTCTCGGCCAGTCCATTAGAAGGCGAAAACGTAATTGGGCTGCGCGATTGGCTTAAAAATCCACCCATCCCCGATAAAAACCCGCCCACGGCGGCGTTGCGCATGCTCTCGCCCGCTCGGTCTACGACCACGCCGCGAAGCCCTGCCCTGCCATCTTCACCAGCGACATACCCATTAACATTCATTTCAACGAGTTCACCGGTTTTACGTTCCGTGCAAGTGAGTTTTTCAAGACGCATGTAGACCCGTTCCGACGAAATATCCCCGTAGCAAGCTGTTAATACATGACACCCACACAAGTCGCTTTTAAATTTTCGTGGTAAGGTGCCAGGGTCCGTTACTCTCAGTAAGACCGGACGTGGGTCTGAACTTGCTTGAATGCTGGTAGAGGCATCCACGCCACCCACCATCACAGCGCCAGCAAAAGCTCCAGCTGGAATGGTGTTATCAACCGTCTTTAGGGCTTTGTTCTTTTTACTGTTGGTAAGGGTAACCGTTAAGCGTTGAATACCCTTTGAGCGAAAACGTTTAGGTTGGATCGGTGTTTTGACGGAAGCACTCGGAACACCCATCGTTGGTGGATGCCCACTCCCACCCCCGGATTGCACAAAATCTTGCCCAGCAGACAACTCTTCCTGAATCTGGCGCATTTCTTGGCGAAGTGCTGGCACCACATCCGTTGCTTGTGAAGGTAATTGCTGCGGAGGCGTTTGAGCGTGAGGATAGGGTTGCGGTGAAGACGTTGGCTGAGAGCGTTGTTGGTTGATCTTGAGTAAAGTATCTAAGCTCTTTTGCAGCGCATCCAAGCGTTGGGTCTGGATACTGAGATCGTTGGTAAACTTCTCTGCCCATACTTCTTTGCTGTTAAGGCGCGATGCTCCACTGGTAACGGGCGCTTTGTAGCTTTTCGGTTTTTTTACCGTAATCGGTGTTTGATGCGAGATCGCTACCCATACGCCGGTAACGGCTAAGAGTACTGCCGCAATAACGCCACCCAACCAAAACGATTGGGCTTTTTTACGGAGCTTCGCGATCGAAGATGCGATAGGGCTGTTTTCCATTAGTACCCTACCACGTAAAAGATGGCGGACTCGCCTGCACTAACAAACCGCTTATCAAAGAATATCGCACGTCTCCGGTACGATAAAAATCCTTTTCTAAAAGCTCTAATGGCGCGCCACTGGTGTTTTTAATCTCAATTTTGTAGCCCTTAAGCGAGCCAATCATATAGGCAGCCATCAACCCAAGTTCCACCCCTTTAGGCCCCGTACGAGGGAAGTTTTCCACTTCTAT
>VFQS010002497.1_pt1 | contig 15034 bp, 11 predicted proteins | sample 3512361 | NCBI WGS metagenome assembly VFQS01 (sample SAMN10412375, study PRJNA504923) | tailings metagenome | isolation source: Relicate 1 Philex TSF3 active mining | place: Philippines
AGCCACTGTCTGAGCTTATAGGTTGAGATCACATCATCACGGTTGTATGCCGCAATCTCATCAAGAATGGAAGCCAATCCCGTCTGCTTCCAGGCCTCATAGGCAATGACGCTTCCACCTGCGTTTTGAACGGTACCCGCTCGACGTTCGGCATAAAAACGCTCAAGATTTTTAATGGAATAGGCAGGCTCGGAAACCTGAATGGACTCCCGAACAACGCGGTATAGATCCACAAGCTTATGCCCCCTGAGCAAGGCATCAACCTCAGCCTCGCGGGAACCGTGTAAGCCCATGAGCTTTTTTAGCGCACTCGCCTCGAAGGCTGCATAGTGATAAATGTGAGCTCCGGGATATTGCCTAAAGCGCTCAGTAACGAAGTCGATGAATTGCTCAAATGCGCATCGTTCCTCAAGCCGATCATGAGCCCAGAACGGTGTGAATAGGTAGTTACCCCTTTCCAGGTAATAAAGCCCAAAAAGATACTCAAGCCCATCGGTTGTAAAAGGATCACCTTCCATATCAAAAAATAGATCACCTTCATCGGGCTCAGGCATTCTTGCAAAACCTCGCCGAATATCAGTGCCAGGCTTTGCTTCCTCGGAACGAATGAGCTTTACCTTGGGGTCACCCGTAATGCGCGAGTCAAGCTGGAGCCCCGCCTGACCGCTTAAGCGATTGAGTACGGGTTGCGCAATGCCAGGAATCGTTTGTTGGGGATCCAGTCGAGCAAGGGCCGCGAGTGTCTCTACACCCACACCTTTAAGCTTTTTGATTTGTGACTTTTGGATATTCGCAACCAGGCTCAGATGATCGTCTGATGCCCATGTATCACTGCAGCGCTTGCGCCATCGACATAAATCGCAATGAGAACAGGGCTCAGGATAGGTATCAAAAGTAGTACCGAAAACCCGACTGAGAAATCGAGCTTTAAGTCGTTCTACATAGTCTGCATAGTCTGCAACACGAAAGGACGCTTCCTTTCCATCACCTAAGATCACATGCATCAATGCTGGGCTGACGCCCTGAATAGCCTTAAGCATCCCGCAGTAGACGCCAAGCTGAATCACAAATTTTGCTTTGGGCGATCGTGCTAATTTTGTATCAAGTAATTCATAACTGAAAGGACCAAGAGCCGATGGTGTCTCGACACGGCGTAAGAAATCCGCATGTCCCAGAAAATCGCCCTCAATGAGCGTTCCCTGGTAAATGATGTGCGTACCTGCTCGCATGGCTTCACACGTTGCCTCAAAGCGTGATTCGACGTTCTGAGACATGCGCGAAATATCGACAAAGCTTTCAGCTTGTTCCTCAAGGGTTCTGGCAAAAGCCTTTTCGTGCTCGAAGCCCTTCGCCTGGATGAGTGCTGCATAGGCATCGTCTTCAACCGGATCGAGTGGTGTCTCGGCATGGGTCCGATCAAGTGCGGTCAGGTGCTCACACTCAAGAAAGTGAATCAGATCAGTCGCCGAAAATCGCCATGAGCCACTTGGAAGCTTTTGCATGACCTTAATGTTCCACTTAGGACAAGGAATCAGGTTGGATTGGCTTAAACCGGGCCGGCTTCATCGCGACTCAGAATCTCAGCGACTGCATCAAAGGATCGGTAGCGAAGCTTCGCATTAAGCGGGAAAACCCCAGGTTGCTTGCAACCGTACTGCTTTAGAAATAAAAGCTCAGAATCAACATCTTGCGTTTCGATCCACCATGAGGCAGCCACCGATCGTCCTCCCTTAAACCAGCGATATCCTCGCGCCTTCACCGCATCCTTGCTTTCAAAGGGGAGTCCAAAAGCGAGAATTCTTGCAGACTGTGCTCGCGCTGATTTCAGCAGGTGTCCAAGGAGCGACTCTTCCCTGCCAGGCACACGTTGATTAAGTATGGCTGTGAGCATGTCCACATCTGCTCGAGCCCGATGCGCATCGTGAAAAAGCCCAAAACGAAAACCAATGTAATCGAGCTTTCCACTTCCGACGCCCCATTCGCTCCAAGGGAGCTCCGTAAACGTACAGGCAAATGGAACGTTAGAAAATCTCGGAAAGCGTGACTCGAGAAATTTCCGATCAAAACTCGCGTTGTGACACACGATCAGTCGGACGCCATCGAGCGCTCTGACCATGGCCTGTTCGTCAAGTCGCTGCCCCCTTACCATTGCATCGGTAATGCCTGTCAGCGCTGTGATCTCCGGCGAAATGGCAAACTCCGGATCCTCCAAGCCTTCATAGCGCGCTACCACCCGATAAAGCTTCCCCGATTCCATCCCGTAATCACAGCTTGCTATGGCAAGATCAATGATTCGGTCGCCCTCATCGGGGTTCATGCCAGTTGTTTCTGTATCAATAACAGCTAGCCGCCCTAGGGGCTCGTTAGCATCATGTTCGGCAAATACGTGTTGATCCGAAAGGCTTACACGACGCAAGACTCGATAATCGCTTTGCGAACTAACCAGTGCTATTGCCGCATTAAGGTCCATAGGTCTTTTAGATTAGGTTAACTGCAACAAATAGTACATTGCGCTCACAATTTGCCCTTATCAACCGCTGAGCCCATCATGCCGTTACAAGGCATAGATATAGTTTGATTTTCAGTCCGAACGATGAAGCCTCTGGCTGGCAATGCCGGCGACCAAAGCATCGCATTCGCTCTAGTGCACCCCATCGTCAGCGTACTGCGCAAGCAGCGCCTTGACCTCAGCAGCAACCAATGCCCGTAATGATGGCGGCGATACAACCTCACAGTCACTACCAAATCGAAGTACATCACCGATGAGTTCGCGATGATCGTGATAAGGGATCTCTAATTCAATGGCTCCCGAGTCGAGTTGCCGCATCCTCTGGTCGGGATGCCATTGTTCTGCCTGAACCCAACGCGATCTAAATACGCTAAAACGCAGCGTTGCCCACTGTAGGGTTGCACCCGGATGTGAAAAGATCCCATAACCTGCATCGAGCCGATCAGCAATCAGTGCCGATGCCACTTCCTGGGCCTGTTCCGGCAGCACAATGGCGGTTTGAAGTGCGTCAACTGCAAAGCTGCGCAGATCTGCTCGAAGGTGACACCAGCTATCGAGATACCAGTTGTCACGATAGTAGACCAGGCGCTGCGGTGATATTTCACGCACAGTGGTTTGGCCCGATGTGCGGTTAAAGTGGGTGACTCGCAGTTGCTTCCTGGCAAGCAACGCACTGGCTGCGACTTCAAAAAATGCACCTTTGTGAAGCCGCTTTATGGCTGGTACGAGCCTGATACGTTCTAAGACTTCTTTTGAAGGAAAACCGCCCTCCCCGACCAGACCGTGCAAACGACGCTCGAGCGGTGCCAGGTGTGGCGTAAGTAAGCCGGGTTCGACTTCACGCAGTAGTTGCTGCATGGCTAACAGCGCATGGATCTCGCTGGCATTAAACCAAAGCCCTGGGAGTGCATAGCGACCTGAGGAGGCGTCGATACGATAGCCCCCCAAGCTGCGGTCAAAGGCAATCGGAACATTTAATCGTTCACGCATGTAGGTCAAGTCACGCAGCGCAGTGGCGCGGGATACGCCAAGTTCCTCCATAAGTGCGGCTAATGGCATCGCACCCCGTACTTTTAGAAGTCTATCGATCAGATAAAACCGTTCTGTGCGGTCCATAGGCTCTCTCAAAGGGCCAACATTCAAGTAGGTGTTTATTACGTCCTAGTTATTAGACTAAATGCCTGGAGTCTCACCACGCGAGACTATATCCCGCCCCGTTAAACGAGCCGTTCTCGGAGATCATCAGAGCCATCGTGATGGGCACAAGTTTTTTGCCACAGAGCACATTCAGGAAAAGTTAACCGTTTAGCTGTGGCTTTTGAAACGCTACAAAACGACTATACCCTTCATCCAAAACCTGCTCTGAGAGGTTTTGCTCGCAGTAGCTTCGAAGCCCATCGCCACGATCATCACCATTGTGTGCTCCCAAAAGCGCCCACATGTAGCCTTCGGCCAGATCGCCCTGAGCGTCTTCGCGAAGTAACAAGGTCCCCAAATCAATCTGTGCTTGAGCTAAACCTTGAGTAGCCGCCTCTCGTAGCCAATACTGTGCGCTCTTATGAATCGAATGATCGTCGTTATGCTTAGTAAGCAAGATGCTAAGGTTGTACTGAGACGCTGCATCGCCCTGTGCAGCACTTTGCTCTATGTAATGAATTGCTTTTTCGAGGCTTTTATCAACTCCAAACCCATTGAGATAAAGCTCACCGATAGCGCCAAAGGCTTTTGGATGACCAGCGTCTGCTGCCATTTGAAGCCAATAAATGGCACGGTGATAATCGGGAATCCCTCTTAAGCCCTTGCGATAAAGCAATCCCAAGTTCAATTGCGCAGATGCATGGCCTTGATCTGCGGACTGTTCCAGGTAGAAAGCTGCCGTTTCGTAGTCGATGGGTACGCCTTCCCCGTACTCATAAAATACGCCCAAATTGTATTGTGCAATCAGATCCCCTAGACCAGCTGCCTTCATGTAGAGCTCTGCTGCTCGCTCCAGGTCCTTCGAAACACCACCCTGACCCAGCTCGTACATCTGCCCAACACCGCGAATTGCTCCAGCGTTGCCCTGCCTGGCAGCTTCAAGATACCAATGCATTGCCCGGTCGTGGTCCACATCAACATGAGCACCAACGTGGTAGTGCCAGGCCGCATTAAATTGCGCTTGCGCAGAACCCATGCTTGCAGCAAGTTCAAAAAGCTCGACTGCCTTTGCGCCATCTTTCTGGCAGCCATAGCCGTTTAAATAACTCATCCCAAGCCCGATGATTCCGTCCTCGTCCCCGCCCTCCGAGGCAGCCTGAAAGTAATGAAAGGATCTGCCAAGATCCCTCTCAACAAGATCACCTTGTACATAAAGCAAACCTAAGGTCGTCTGAGCCTTAACCTGTCCGCTTTCAGCAGCTTCTGTAAGTAGACTTACGCCTTGGGCAACAAGGTTTGGGTCGTCGGACTTCAGAAGATGAGATCCATAGTTGAGTTTCCCATCGTCATCACCAAGCGATGCTGCCAACCTATAAAGAGAAATCGCTTTCGTTACATCTTTATCAAAGTACATACCACTGATATACATATTACCTAGATCATTGATCGCTGTGGTGTTGCCCTGACTTGCAGCCTTTTCAAACCAATAGGCGGCCTTTTCGTGATCAATGTCGACGAGTCCGCCAAAGATGTATAGCCCCCCTACTTTGGCTTGCGCATCTGCATCGCCAAGCTCAGCAGCAGACAGGTATAAAGCGAGCGCCTTGTCTTTGTCAGCTTCAGTCCCAAGACCAGAGTCATACATGAGTGCAGTCATATACCGTGCATAGCTACTACCCTGATCGGATGCAGCTTCAAATACAGTAAAAGCATCAGCGTGCCGCGCCTCTCGAAGCAATTGCAAACCCTGGTGTATCAAATCATCAATCTCCCCCACAACAGATCGATCCTCCAATTGAAATGAGGGCCTTGACGCTAGCCGATCGGAGGCTGATCGTCAGGCTTTGAGCCTTCCTCTACGGCCGCGTGAAGCCATTGGGCCGAGATTGTCTTAGTTGGCTTTACACCCAGCTTCTTGAGCATTTCTGCCTGTCTGATGACATTACCTGTTCCTGTGCTGAATTTTCGCTTCGCGTCTCCATAACTGTCTTGAGCCTGCCGGAGTCTCTCACCAACTTTATCCATATCCATGACAAAACCGGATAACTTGTCATAGAGCTCAGCACCTCTGTTGGAAATTTCTTTAGCGTTACGACTCAAACCCTCCTGCCGCCAAAGATAGGCTACCGTTCTTATCACAAAAAGAAGGGTACTCGGACTGACAAGTAGAACATTCTTATCCCAGGCGTTCTGAAAAAGCTCCTGATCATGCGTCACTGCAAGCGTGAACGCAGGCTCTAGTGGAATAAACATAACAACAAAATCAAGTGAAGAAAGTCCATACAGATTTTGGTAATTTTTCTCCGACAACCCTTTGATGTGAGCTCGGATAGAATTCAGGTGCTTTTTAAGCGCTTCAGCACGAACATCGTCGGCTTCTGCAGATGAGAACGCTCTATAGTCTGGTAGCGTCATCTTTGAGTCAATGACTAGTTGTCGCTCGCCTGGCAGTCTAACCACGACGTCAGGTATAACATGGGACTTTCCGTCCTCCGATTTAACAGCACCCTGACGGTCGTAATGCTGACCAGCTATCAGTCCAGCCCGCTCAAGAACCTCATCAAGGATGATTTCTCCCAAATTACCTTGCGCCTTGCGGTCACCCTTGAGAGCAAGGGTAAGATGTTGAGTCTCCTTGCTCAGTGCATGATTAAGGTCTACAAGAATTTTGACCTGACCGGCAAGCTCGCTGCGATCCTTGTTTTCCTTCAGGTAGACCTCTTCAACTTTGTCCTGAAACGATTTTATCTTTTCATGCAATGGATTTAATATCGATCCAAGATTTAATTGATTGAGGCTTGTAAATTTTTCACTCTTTTCTTCAAGGATTTTGTTGGCTAGAACTTCGAACTGATCAGAAAGCTGCTTACGAGCCTCATCAATAACCAGACGGTCCTTTTGTGCCTGCGCACGTGCCGATTCCAGATCCTTCTCCAAAGCAACGATTTGCTCTGCCTGCCTGCCATTGAGTGCGCGAAGCTCGATATGATCCTTTTGGGTATTTTCAAGCTGCAAGGCTCGTTCGCTGAAACGATTGCACTCAAGCTTTTCAGCTTCCAGATTGATCTGCAACCGACTAACTTCGCCCTCGGACCTCTCAAGGCGTCCAGCAAGCGTATCTATTTCTCGGTCTTTCGCTTGGATGCGTTCACTTAGGGCAGTAAGCTCGATATCTGCCAGTGCTCTGACCTTGAACTCAGCATGCGCAACATTTCGGCGGCAGGTCATCCACACGATCAAGCCACCAATAATGAACCCCAAGGCAGCGAAAATAAGTGCGTCCGTTGATTGCTGCATACCTCGCTAACCCTTCTCGTTGCAAGTAAACATAGTCCCTTGGAAGCTTCATTCCACGCAAATGGAATTAAAGCTGCATCGCATAGCCGTGGGGTACTTTGACCACCCTTTCAGTTAATAACCAGATGATCGGCCAGTTAGGCCGCCCACTCCAAAATGATCCATACCCATCCGTTGCATAAATCAACACGGGAAGTTGTGCGTCTTGACTATTCTCCGCAATCCACTCAAAAACTGGCGCAAAAGAGGTCCCCCCTCCGCCTTGTATTGATAACAATTTTGGCACTTCTGTTCCGTCCATCGCCTCATACTCAGTGACGCTTTGAATAGCTGCATCGGCTTGAATAACCGTTAACTTGCATGGAAATGTCTCCCGAAATGCACGCAGCTCACCCACGATGTCTGAAAGCATCTTCGTTGTCATTGAACCCGAAGTATCAATCGCAAAGACAATATGCCCAGGCGAGTCAACACCCACTGAGGGTAGGTACAGGCCACGAACCAAGTGTTTTCGAGAAAAAGGAAAGCTTCTCCAATCAGTCATCACTCGATCATGTAACCAGCTTCGTAAAAGGCCCCGCCAATCAACCTTTGAACGATCGGCAGCGGCACATTCTTGCTTAAATTTTGCTGCAACTGCTCCATACAGTTTAGAAGCTGTATCCGCCCTCAATCGATCTCGAAGAGCAGAGAGGGCCTCTCGATCTGGCGCATCATCATCTGCATGGGCCTTTACGCTGGGATGATCTGGAAACACCAAATCTGCGCCTGTACTTACGAGCACTCCGCTCGACTCGCCCGCTGAACTGCCACCGTATAACTCAAGGTCATCCGCTTCAAAGACTTCATCAGCGGGGCTGCTGCAAACACCAAACGTGCTCTCTTCTAGTTCTTGATCGATCGGAAGCTCCTCGTAGATCTGCTCCGATGACATCGATTGGTATCGGCCGTTGACCATGCCTCCCTTAGGTAACTCAAACCCTTGCTCGATCAGTAGTAAATTGACTGCGAGGTCGCATGCGATATTCCAGCGGCCTGGCTGTCTATCTTGTAATCGCTCACTGTGAGCAAAAAGAACGTGTAACACCTCGTGGGCAATAACACCAAATAGCTCTTGCTGATTAAGCTTGGACACCCATGCAGGATTATAAAAAATATGATATCCATCCGTACACATGGTTGAACACCATGAGACTCCCTCGGTCGCTTTGATCGGCAGTCGCATAGCTGCCGATGCTAAAAAGGGTTGGAACATTGCAAGTTGAATGCGCGCTCTCACCAAACGCTCATGCAGCTCATCTAGACAGTAAGCGGCCATGGTCTCTCATAAATGTCTTATAACCATCGGTCCGCGCAAAAGACGGTAATGCCTTGAGCATGTCGCGTGCTAACACCATGGCAAACTCTGCGGGGATACGTCCAAGAAGCAAAGCACTTGCATCCTTTACCCCATCTCGGTTTGCATTGAAGGCAAGCCAAGTGGTGAGGACATAAAGCCCATCAAGCGTTGAGGGAACCTTCGCTTTGCTAGGGTTTTGAACAATCGCCAGCATTTGACTCTCATTCAATGCTTGCCGCAGAAATGCACCGAACTCAACTGCAGCACCTTCACCAACGATGCCAGGTATGAGGTCAGTGCAGTGCTCTGGCCCGCCAAAGCTCCGGATGACATCTGATAGCATCTCCCAGGAACGCGGCGTTGGGTAAGCAGGCGAATCACCTGGTGGTATGGCTAGCAAGTTAGGACGTACTCCAATAAATGAAGTAACGATAGGCTCAAGCCGATTTTGGATAGCCCATGTTCGCCAATCATCAACGTCTGGCTCAAGGGTAAGATGAACAAATCTATTGGCAAGCGCGGATGACATTCGAAATGTGACTGCCCGATCCTGTTGACGATTACCTGCGGCAACGATCCACCAACCGTAGGGCAAAATATATTCGCCAATGCGTCGATCTAAAACTAACTGGTAAAGGCTCGCCTGTACCAAGGGGGGCGCAGCGTTAATCTCATCTAGAAATAAGATACCAGGCTTTGCATCAGACTTTGGCAAAAACGAAGGTGGACACCAAATAGCCTCGCCACCGACAATGGCCGGAATACCGCGAATATCTGTCGGATCAAGCAGCGATGCACGAATGTCAGTAACTTCAAGTTTTGCGGATGATGCAATTTCGCGAACAATTGCACTCTTGCCTACACCTGGCTGGCCCCATATAAATGCAGGCCAGCGCTGCTTTAGAAGCGAGTTAAGAACAACACGGGCTCTAGAAGGTTTCACGTTGAGTAAATTCCTATAGTGGACTCGACTTTTTCTTAGCGATGAGCTCAATCCAGCTCATCGGATCACTCGGACAAATCCAATCGTATCGGTTCATTAGACGCTGAACTAAGGTCGCGGCGAGCCAACTTGCACTCGAACAGTGCCATCCGAGATGAGGCGAATACCCGTGCTCTAGATCCGAATACACTCGCTTTGGCATCGGGCTATCAGCAAGAAAATCCGGAAGTTCAAACGCAAAGCGAAGCCTATCGCTGAGTGTTATATATAAGAACTGACCGTTTGACGAAGCCGCATGAATTTGCATGGCACGCTCAGGCGGTGCTTTCAATGACCAAGTTGCCTTTCCAGTGGTCTTTAGTCGAAGAACACCGAGGGAGGTTTGCTTTCGACCCTCTTTTGAATCATCAGATGGAGCGGGAATCAAATACGCACCAATCATCATCTCCCCCTCCTTTAGGCCCAGGTACTCAAGCCAGGGAGCTTGAAGGTCTATTAGGAATTCATCATGTTGGCTGATTGTTGCTAGCAGAGGAGTCTTATCGACAAGACCAACTAAATAGACCAGGGATTTGAGTCCGTTTGGCTCAAGTATTGGACTGCCAGTGGTTCTATCACCCGATAAAGCGTAGCGATCAACCCAAATAGCTCCGTCAACGTCTGAAAGACTATAAAATCCAAGCTCACCGATCGCCTCATCGCTATACAAATGAAACTTAACCTTTTGTCCGAGAGGATACATAGCACCTGCCATGTATTGATCTAATTCAGATCGGCGAAAGGAGATGATTCGTTGCCCATCATCTTGCGCTATTTTTTTGATCCATCTTGCAGCTGGATCTGACTGAATACTTGCGCCTTTAATGGCATTACAAAGCTGACTGTAAGTATCTTCATCCCTCGCTTGCTCTGCTAACAGCGCAGCAACATAAGCCCCGCCAAGAGGGACCTTGAGCGTCCTTTCCATGGAAACGATCTGATTCACTTAGGATTACTCCCCAAATTAATCATCGCAAGCTTTATAGCGTCTTCGTCAATCTCCCAGCCCTGAGCATGCCGGCCAAGATCCAATGCAACACGAAGTGTAGTGCCGCCTCCCATAAACGGGTCGACTACTGCATCGCCCTCGCGAGAATGAGCCCTTATCAACGCTCGTAGCATTGGGATGGGTGCTTGAAAGCGATGCCTTGCTCGAACTCGTCCGGGATCGCACACACAAATATCTCCTTCCAATAGCGTTATATCTTCTTCCAAAGGCTCAATGTCACGCCTAGGCCCTGGCTTGAGAAATACCAAGAAAACCTCTGGATCAAACGGTGCAGGGCCGAACCCACGCTGAAGCAATCGTCCTATGCGACCTCTGGCTAGAGAAACAAACTTCGGCCGCCAGAGATGCTTTGTTATAAGACCAAGTCCCATCGATTCAATCATCTGCCGATGAGTTCCTTCAAGAGGCACTAATAGATGCCTCAATCGCACGTCACGCGTTTGGACAATTAGCCTTCCACCCGGCATGAGAACCCGATCACATTCAGCGAAGACTCCTCTAAGTGACCATGCATACGTCAAGATGCTGTTGGAGACCGCGTTCAAGTCAGCATCAGGATTAATTCCCGCAAGTAACTCGACTTCAGTCGCTTCATCAAAATAAGGAGGGCTTGTTAAAACAAGCGCAACACTACCGTTCGGAACTCCCGACATGCGTGCACCTGTTCCTAGGTGCAAGGCTGGCTCAGTCAACTTCGCCCTCCGTCTCGCCAAGCTCCTCAAGATCGTCTGGCTGCCAGCGCCGCGCAACCCTTAGACGTGCTAACAGGGGTGCAGCCTGCTGCGGATTCATTCCGTAGGAAAAAGCTAACCGCCCCTCAAGTGAACTTATGGGTTCTGGCGCATTATTCCAGTGCGGTTCAATATGTCGCTCAACAGCGTGTACCGCAGCTCTCATCCGCCGCCTTAGCCTTCTTGGTACATTAACTTTTTCGTTCACAACAAGGCCAGTAACAATCTGCCGACGCCCTGGACGATATATCGATGTCTTTTTCGGATCAATTTGAAGACCAATTTGACTAAGCGTTCGGGTCGCAATGCCCAGAAGTCGCACTGCGCCGTGATCACCTGAAAACGTTAGGTCATCAGCGTACCTTGTGTATCGACACCCTAACTGATCAGCTGCTTTTGAAAGCACTTCGTCTGTTCTCAGAAGTACGCGATTGAGCAGTGCCGGACTGGTTGGAGCTCCAATCGGGAGGCCACCCTCTGCCGTACAGATATCCACCAAAAGAGAAATAGCAGCGGGTGAAAGTGCTTCTCCTAAATCGCGCTTAAGGGCGCCTAATACCAAAGACCACCTTACGCTCGGGAAACAATTTCGGATATCAATATTTGCTACGATAGATCTTCCAACATGCAATTCTGCGTTATGTCTTATGGATCGACCTGGAACAAAGCCATACGCCGCATCATGCTCCCCAAGTGGTTGAATCAATCGATCAAGAATTACGCGTTGAATCTTCTTGACAAGAGGATGTGGTGCAGAAATGACCCGGGTGCCGCCGGATTGCTTCGGTAGCGGGTAGCGCCTGTAGCAACGATCAAGACGAAATCCTGTTACCACCGACTGGTCGATCATCGAGAGCACTGCAGAAAGCTGATTGACTAACTCGGGGCCAAGTATTGAGGAGAGCTCAAGAATTGCCGCATCGCGAGGTGAAAATGGACTCAAAATCTTTGACGCCCTACTTAGCCCCACTACCATGGCTTGATTACCAAAAATGGCTACAAAACTTTTAAGTAAAGTCGGATCACGCCGAGCTGCAAGTGAGAGCGTCGTTGCACGCTCAACCATTGTCCCGGACAATTTTAGCCAGGCATCCTCCCATACAATTTTTTTGGGATTAAAACTATCGCGTACTAACAACGATTCCAAAGACTCAAGGCTCGAGACGCGCTTATACTGAATACGACGTAGAACTTCCATCGCTTCAGCATCGTAATGATCGCCAATAATTGAGCTAAATAGAACCTCGCAAGCCTCTGGCAAAAGGCTACATTGACTAAGGAAGCCTTCCAACGGCGAAACGCCAACAGCCTTAAAGAGCGGTTCAAGCTGCTCAGGAAATAATTGCAAGTACCAATAAATAAAATGGTCGCGTCTGGCAACTTTAGATGGTTCGACAACCGTCCGGCAAAGCTTTTGGAAAAGTGCAGACTTAAATCCATCAAGATCGATTGGAACTCCTCCAGTTTCTATAAACCGGAGCGCGAGAGTGATCACATCAAGGCCCTTGGAAGCACTCGACTCGCCGATGTACCACTGTGGTGTCCCGAGGCATGGAATTACCCATTTTCCCCATTTCAATGTTGGTGATAAAGACTCGAGCGCTCTCGAGACCAGATCTCTAACGCGCTTAGGTGACGTTACCCGGGGTAACAGCTCAAGGATGGGGCGAGCGTCCGAAAGCATCCCCAGTCTGCGTGCAAAGATCTCTGCGCCATTTGGATGATATTGCGCTGCCTCTAAAAGTTTTAGCAGAGATTGCTCCAGCCAATACGATGAGCTCGGTGGTATTAGAGAAAGTAAGCTTGCTTCCCTTGTAAACAACTCAAATTCAGTTGAAGTCCATGAAGCTCCGAGTCGCTTTCTCGAAAATAAATCAATCTCTTCATCATCTATCTCGCCGTTAAGTAGTGCCTGTGCAATTTCCTTCGCACTCATTACCCACCAGGAAGGTAGCGAAATCGTCTTGTTGAGCTTATTTAATCGGTCTATTGACTTCAGTGAAAGTTGGGTCCAATCGCATGGTTGATTCGAGCTGCTTTTGGGGGTACTTGTGATCTGCTTGAAGGTCTGCGGAGTCCACCACTGAGCACCAAGCGTCTTTAAAAATGGATCAAAATCCCACCCTTCGATTTCACCGTTTACAGCGGAAAAATCACGTCCTTCAAGTGCGACCTCTAATGCTGAAAACCGCACTGCTAACTCGTCTGAACGGCGCTCAAGGGCTCGAATTAGCGTCTGAAGCGAGCTTTTTGAACGATATCGACTTGGTAGGGTCAATTTGCGTAGCCGTGAACTCTCCAGTAGCAGTGACTTATCGGGAGGGGTAAGAAAGTGAAGCCCAATTTTGTTTAAAAAGCCTACCTTAATGCCTAGACTAGGAGCTAGCTCAAGCGCTTGTATGAGTTCTCGCTTACGAATGGAGTCGGTTGCACGTGCTTGCCTTCGGGCTCGGGCAATGAGTTGTGAAACCGTTTCCCCAGATCGCAGCCCGTGTGCAAGTGAAAATCTCAATCGGAGCCCAGGCTTTAAGTATGTAACCCCTGCAAGATCAGGCGGTGCACGCTCATTTGACTTCCCCCATACAGCACCAACGGCACACGCAATGGGATCGCCTTTGATAACGTTCGCAAAAAGTTCAGTAAGACTATCAGCAACCACTAAACATTCTGGATCGGTATTTATTCGCTTTGCAAACATGCAAATCAGCGAAAAGCCGACAGGGTTGAATGTGGCAGCAGCAGCTGCATTTTCAAGTAATTGCCTTGGTGGTGTGTGAGGAAAAATGTCTCTTAGTCGATCCCAAATTGCTTGAGAATATTCTAGAAGTTCAGCCTCAAGGTCACTTGTAAAGTTCACACCATAAGGATCCATGCCACGGACGATCTCGACAACGTCAGGCAACTCCGCGAACGCCGACTTTAAGAGCTCGCTAGCTTTTGATCGTGACAATTGGCTCATGAGGTGAGTCTTCCTTCCTTACACTTTAACCACGATATTCGGAGAAATTCGTGCGGAGTGTCCGCGTATCAACTGTCAAAGCGCGCACCCCGCGCGATGAAGGCGGTTGAGAAGCGGATACTCCGTTCGAAGGTCGACGCGGAGAACCCCTGCGCAGTCCTGGCGATACACCAGGTGAATCTGTTCGAAGGAAGAAAGACTCGGTATAAATTTTTGCATAGCGAACGCATCTCCGTCAATATGGATCAAGCCCAATGACAACCGAGACTCACTACACACCTAGCTGGAATGTCGCTTGAGGATCAAAATGATCGTTCAGATACTAGGCTCAGCCTTGCAAAACGCAGCCCGTAACCGATCACTCACGTTTCCTCTCCGAATTTACTCGACCGGAGGCTCACCTGGTGATCCTCGAGTTTGTAAAAACCGACCGAGTGACTCGTAGACCTCGATAAGCCGCTCGCGTTCGATACAAGTGCGCGACTTCACGCGCCATTCCCCTGGGTTTTTAGCAGTCAACAACTGACTTGTTATAAGAAATTCAATGAGCCAGGGCTGAGCAGGAATTGCCTTGACTGAAAGCGCTTCGATGTAGGTACTGGAACTTGACAAGATAACCTGTACCACCGTATTGCGATCTTCGTTTATTGAGCATCTACCGGTCATGCCTAATTCTCCTCTTTAGCCGCTTTGACGATCGGTCGGGTGCGGCAATCTGGAACAAATCCCCCCAGCCCTTTGAGGTGGGCCAGACCCAGGAGTCTCAACGCAGCAGGATCAATTGAGGAATGGCATCGCTACCTACCCAGACGATCGCGTCCTGGTCAAAGTGGCGGCCTATCCGTTCGGCGGCATCGAGCTGCAGGCCAAGTGCGAAGTAGCTCTTCTCAGCGGGCCATTCCGTACCTTCCTCGCTGCCATAACCTTCGATGACTTGTAGCCCTTGGTCGTGCAGCATTGACGCCAGCTCGGCGTGCCCGCGTTTGTTGGCTTCGTCGGACTGGATGGCCCCTCGTGGGTTGTAGGCGGTCAGGAAGGCGCCGCATGCGACGCCACTGGCAGTGAACAAGG
>VFQS010002498.1_pt1 | contig 15034 bp, 19 predicted proteins | sample 3512361 | NCBI WGS metagenome assembly VFQS01 (sample SAMN10412375, study PRJNA504923) | tailings metagenome | isolation source: Relicate 1 Philex TSF3 active mining | place: Philippines
TGGCGAACTTGCACAGCGTCAGCTCGCGCGGCCGCTTGCCAGGCAGGAACACCAGCTTGGGGGCGGCGGCGGCGGGCTTGGGCTTGGCGGCGGCGGGCTTGGGCTTGGCGGCGGCGGGCTTGGGCTTGGCGGCAGCAGCGGCCGGCTTGGGCTTGGCGGGTGCGGCTTTGGGGGCGGCGGCGGGCCGGGGTGCGGCCACGGGCGGAGGGGCCACCACGGGCTTCACGGGGCGCGTCAGAAAGAAGCGGTCCACGCGGCCCTTGCAAGCCTCCACGCCAGCCTTACGTGCCGCGTGCATGGTGGGGCACGGCGCGCGCTCATGTTGGAAAAACTGGCAGGTGTGCAGGGCCAGGGTGGTCTGCGGGGGGGGGACAACACAACACAAATTCGCGAGTGAGCGGAAATGCAACGCGCGGCCCCGCAAAGTTTCCCGCCCTTCCGCTGCTTAGTGGTGTGGTAGTTTCATGCTTTGCAACACGAGCAGCCCCGCCCCAGCCCCCGCCCCAGCCCCCGCCCCAGCCCCCCGCCCCAGCCCCAGCCCCTGCGCACCTGCCGCTTCTTGACCACCGAGGTGTTGCACTTCAGCCGCAGGATGGTCTCCTCGCCGTGCTTGATGGCGCACTCGCGGTGCATGCGGACGTCCCCGCACTTGTTGCACTCCCCCTCCAGAAACTCGTCCGCGCCCGCATCGATGCTCTCAGTGCACACGGAGCACACAAGCAGCATGGCGCGCGATGGTTGTGCGGGCGCAAGACACTCGAAATACACCTCAAATGTGGAGGCCAAAGGAAGATCGACCGGACTCGGGAAGAAAGCGTGGTAGGATCGAGTTTGGATTTGTAAAGATCCGTGGTAGGGATTCGTGGTAGGATTTGTGGTAGTGGTAGATTTGGCGGAAGAAAGCGCGCGCCCGGGCCGATCATTCATTTACCGCGCGCGTTTTGTTCGAGAGCTTCCACGGGTGTGTGTTTGCAATCGCGCGGCGTTCGCCGGGCGTGAGCGGCCTGGACGTGGACGGCACTACCGCGCGAGCTGCCACCAGAGCGCGCAAGCGGTCGCGATCGTACCAGGTAGAGTCCAGGGGGAGCATGTGCCATCGCGGCTTTTGTCTGCGGGTGATCCAGTCGACGGCCAAGCGGCCGTTGCGGGCCCGCATGACCCGCGCCGCGGCTCGCAGGGCCTGTGCTTCGCGGTCCATGCAGTGTGGTAGTGTGGTGGTAGTGTCTGTCGGAGAGTGGTAGTGGCGTGCGTGGCTGTGTTTATAACTCACACCGCCCTTTTTTCTGCTGTCTCTCCCCGCAGCTGAATGAAGACCGCCAAAGATGTGGTGCTGGAGATGTGCGGCCTGGCCGAGGACGACGAGGCCGGGCTGGCACGCCTCACCCAGCTGGTGCGCATCTGCAAGTCGCTGCACATGCTGTACGGCTGCCTGGGCGACGAGCTCGGCTCGTACTCGCGGGAGAAGGACCGCCAGACCTTCGAGTCCAACGCCGCCAAGGGCATCGACGAGCTGTACACTTACAAGTACGCGTTGTTCATCAACCAGCTGATGTTCGAGTACGTGTGCACCCTGCGGAACCTGCTCGATGGGCCCGTGCCCGCTGCCGAGGTGGTGGCGGCGGCGGGCGGCGCGGCCAAAGTGTACCACGACGCCATCCAGTGGTACCTGGACCACGATGACCAGGGCGTCGTCTGCAACCGCGACGAGTGGCCCCAGCCGCCGTGCTGCAGCAAGATGTATGGCAGTTGAATCAAATCGTGAAAATTTGTTGTGCCGTGACTGCGGTGGCTCTCAGAGTGTAAAGTGTTCAAGCGCCGGCAAAAAAATGTGCCATTGTCCCCAGGATACACACACAACCACACCACACCAGGCATCCACCATGGGAGGCGGTGTGGCCCAGTTGGCGTCGTATGGCGTGGCCGACGAGTACCTGACCGGCTCGCCGACCATCACCTTTTACAAAGCCGTGTACCGCCGCCACACCCTGTTCGCCATGGAGAGCATCGAGCAGCAATTTGACGGCACCGCCGACTTTGGCAAAAAGTGCACGGCCACCATCAGCCGCAACGGCGACCTGGTGGGGCCGGTGTGGCTGGAGCTGACGCTGCCCGACTTGCTGGCCTACGACATCTCGCCCGCGCCCAGCGATGGCAACACCGTGGACGTGACGGCGGTGTCGGCGCTGCACAAGGACGCCGCCAACTCCTATTGGACCACGCGCGCCGGCACCCTGTACTCGGGCGTCGTGGCGTGGTACAACCCCAGCGACGGCGAGTACTACACCACCGCCCGCGGCACCGCCAATGTCAGCAACGTGGAGACCACCGTCACCGCCACCAAGTACAACACCGACGGCGCCGTGTTCCTGGACGCCAGCGACCGGGTCGTCAGCAACGTGGCCTACTCCGACCCCATCGTCACCTGGCCCTACATGACCAGCGCCTATGCCAAGCCCACCCACGCGCTGCGCTGGGCCAACTCGGTGGCGCACGCGCTGCTGTCGTCCGTGGAGATCGAGATTGGCGGCGCCCGCATCGACAAGCATTATGGCGAGTGGTTGGACATCTGGAGCGAGCTGACGGAAAAGGAGGAAAAGCGGGCGGGGTTCTGGAACATGGTGGGCAAGTACGCGGACGCCGACTACGACGCCACCTACCGCCGGGCCCAGAGCCGGGAGCGCACGTACTACGTGCCCCTCAAATTCTGCTTTAATACCAACCCGGGGCTGTACCTGCCGCTGGTGGCGCTGTCCTACCACCAAATCAAGTACAACTTCGAGTTCCGCGACTACCTGGAATGCATCAAGGCCGCAGTGCCGGTGTCGCAACTCACGGCCAAGCAGGGCGGCTCGGTGCTGAGCATCAAGCGGTGCCGACTGTTTGCCGACTACATTTTCCTGGATGCTCCAGAGCGCATCCGCATGGCCGAAATACCACACGAATACCTCATCACCCAGCTGCAGTTCCTGGGCGACGAGGCGGTGCCGGCCCCCGGGGACCCCAACGGCACACGGTCGCGCAAGTACTCGCTGAATTACAACCATCCCGTGCGGGAGCTGGTGTGGGTCTACGTGGCCAAATCCAATTACGAACGCGACGCCCAGACCGGCAACAACTGGTTCAAGTATGGGGTGCCAGGCGACGACGACGCCGAGATTTTCGACGAGTGCCGCCTGGTCATCAACGGCCACGACAGGTTCAGCGCGCGGTCCGCGCCATACTTCCGGCTGATCCAGCCCTACGAACACCACACCCGCTGCCCAGACAAAAAGGTGCACTGCTACAGCTTCTCGTTGCTCTCCCCGGAAGATCTGCAACCCTCCGGGCAAGCCAATTTCAGCAGGTTTGACACCGCCCAACTGCAATTCGTCCTCAACGAAAACCTCCCCGTGGGCAAGATGAAGATGTTTGCCTACTCGTTCAATGTGCTGCGCGTCGCCAACGGCCTGTCGGGTCTGGCGTTTGCGGGAGTGTGAACGGCGCTGTTGTCGGCGCTGCTGCCGGAGAACTTTGGCCGTGTGACGAGTGTAAAAAACTCTGACCAATACTCATTTTTCACAACAACAGAGTCACGCCCGAGAACTGGCGGAACCTGCGCGCCAGGGGGGATTTGGACGTGAGCCCCTTGAGCATCAGCCAGCCGATCAGGCCAATCACCGCCATGCTGCTCACCAGGGCAGCCACGCTTTTCAGCGTGGTGCCGATGGGGGTGGGCGCAGGGTCGTCGCGGCGGCGAACGTAGTCGATGGGAGCCCACAACACCGCCACCAACAGCGTCAGAAACACCAGGCCCAACCCAATCAAGTTGACAGTCAACGACAACTTGCCGATCGCATTGAACACATTGCCGGCAGAGGCAGCCATCGGGGAGCGGGACGACACAAGCAAGGTATATGCAATGTGCCCTGGAAAAAAAATTAACGCGGTTTTGTAAGTTGTTGCCCCAAAGCATGATGACTTGGAACACGCGCTTTCTCAAGACGGCTCTGGTGTACAATGTGGCGGTGCTGCTGCTGTTCTGGGCGGTGTACACCCTGGTGGATTTCGGGGCGCACTACGAATCTGGAGCGCCCGTCACGCCGGCCGGCAAAGCGTACCACGCTGTCATGACGCACATCACGGGCGGCAGCAATGACATCGTGCCCAAGACCGACGTTGCTCGCGTGTTGCAAGCGTCACACGCTGCCATGGCGTGGATGCAAATCATGTTTGTGTTTGTCAGCTGAACCATTGTTCGGTCGGACCTCCCAGAAATTCTCGGCAATAGTACCACATATCATGTACAGAGAGCACCGCGTGGTTGTGGTGACCCCCGCGGGGCGGCGACGGTACCTGGAGCTGCTGGTGCCTCAGCTGCTGGCGTTCCGTGGCGTGGTGGACGAGTACCGGTTGTGGCTCAACACCGACGATGTCGACGATTTGGCATATTGCCGGCGCTTGGCGGAGACGCATCCCGATTTCATCACGGTGGACTCCCTACCCGAGGGCGTGCGAGTGGAAGGCAACATGAGCATCCACCACTTTTTCAAAAAGTGCGTCGATCCAGGCACCGTCTACGTGCGCATGGACGACGACGTGATCATGGTGGACACGCTGGACGCGTTCAAAGCCATGCTGGACTTCAGGTTGGACCACCCCGAGTTTTTCTTGGTGTACGGCTGCGTCTTGAACAATGCCGTGGTCACGCACATCCAGCAGCGCCTGATGCGGTTTGGCACTGACGACGGCCTGTGCGGCTACGCGTGCATGGACCCGGTCGGCTGGGAATCCCCCGCGTTTGCGGAGCGCATGCATCGCACCATCCTAACAACCCTGGCAACGTCACCGACGACTGCGCCGCCGCTGGCTGCCTTCCGCATGCCGCCGTGGCGCCTGCACTACCCCGCCGAACGCGTGAGCATCAACTGCATTTCCTGGCTGGGATCCGAGTTTGCCATATTTGGGGGTGCCGTGGGCCGGGACGAGGAGCGGTGGCTGTCGGTGGACAAGCCCTTGATGACCAACACGTGCAACTGCATTTTCGGGGGCTTTGTGTGCGTGCACTATGCGTTCTACCCCCAGCGGCCGCACCTGGATGCCACAAACATTTTAGAAGAGTATCGGCGCCACATTGCGTCCGCCGCGACGAGCGACGTCCAAACCCTGGCATAAAATTTGTCGACGTGACTTCAAAAGAACGAGCGGGTGCCAGCCGCCGCCCACCCACCGCCTCGCCATCATGGCCCCACGAGCGCGGCAACACCAGCCCATGGACATCACCATCCGTAAGTTTGACCCATCCAAAATGGACGATCGGCGCGTGGTCATGGTGATCGGCAAACGCAACACGGGCAAGTCGGTGCTGGCCAAAGACCTGATGTTCTACAAAAAGCACCTGCCGGTGGGCATGGTCATGTCAGGCACCGAGGAAGGCAACGGCTGGTACTCCAGCTGGGTGCCGGATTGCTTCATCTACAACGAATTCGACAAGGACGCCGTCGAGAAGCTGATTCGGCGGCAACGGCGGCTGTGCAAGCGCGGCACGCCCCAGCGGGTCTTCTTGATCCTGGACGATTGCATGTTTGACCGCAAAGTCATGCGGGAAAAGTGCATTCGGCAAATTTTTATGAATGGCCGACACTGGGGCATCTTCTTGCTGACAACGTCCCAATACGTCGCGGATGCAGGCCCCGAGATCCGATCGAATTGCGACTACGTGTTTTGTTGCCGGGAAAACATCATGCAAAACCGCGAGCGGTTGTGGAAGATGTTTTTCGGCATCTTTCCCACCTTCGAATCGTTCAATCAGGCCCTCACCGCGTGCACCGAGAACTACAGCTGCCTGGTCTTGGACAACACGTCCAAATCCAACAACATCGAAGACTGCGTGTTCTGGTACAAGGCCAAGATGCGGACGTTCAGAATGGGATCGCCGTTGCTGTGGCACTACCATTCCAAGAATTACAACCCGAATTACGATAGTGACAGCGACGACGACGACAAGAAGAGGACAAGCAAAAAAGCCCTGGTCACAGTGCGCAAACTGCCGGCGCGCGCCACCGCCAAGCGACAATCCAAAAAAAAATAGTGTGTTAATAAAATTCCTAATGGCCAAAGCATCGCTCAAAGGATCGATTCAAGCATTGGTGCCTGTGGCGGCGACCCTAGCGGTCGTGGCCCTGATTGTCCTGGGCACCAAGGCGATCGTGTCGTTGCTCAAGGAAGACATTACAACAATCAAGACAAACAAGAAACCACTGACGTTCGTGATCGATGTCATCAGCACTCGTGGCTCTCGGTCCAGTTACACGGTGACGGTCAAGAACGAACAGGAGGCTTGGGGCATGCTTGTGAAAGCGCAGCAAGCCAAGGTGTTCACGCCACTTCTCTACGCTAAAGTCGCGGCCGCGGAGTATTGGCTGTTCAAATTCGTGCACAGGCGCTTTTTGCTTGAAGACAGCGAGCCGTTCTTTGGCAGCACGAAGTATGATGTGTTCAAGTGGGCAATGCGGCAATTGAGCGCCCCTCCGCGCGGCATTTTAAGTTACAAAATGCTGTCACCACAATCGTGAACAATGTCACTACACACTAACAGCACCAAGCACCAAGCACGACTATTTGTCACTCGTCGTCGTCGTCGTCGTCCTCCACAAACTTCCTGCCGATTTTCATGACTGGCGCCACGCTCCGCACCCGCTCCATGTCGTCATTGTGCGGCACGAAGGCGTCGTAGGCGTCGTAGGCCCGGTCTGCCAGCTCGGCCAGCAGGGCCAATCGGTTGTCTTGAAAGGTTGGCGGCGTGGCCAGGATGGCGACCGCCATTTGGGCCGTCTTGCTCCTGCACGCCCTGCGCATGTGCTCCGGGTCCAGGGCGTGGATGACGGGGATGCGTTTCCGGAAGCACACGCGCCGCAGGCGGTCCACCTCGCACGCCTTGTCGGACATCACCGTGTGCGCGATCACGACGACAATGGGCTTGATGCGGTCGTTTTTCAGCAGGTGCCGCACCACCGTCAGGCCCACCATCATCTCGGCGCCGTGCCGCATCTCCGACAAGGTCAGGAACGTCAGGAAATCCAGCACGGGGTCGATGATTTGGGGGGCGGTGATCGTCCACCCGGGCTTGGGAACGAGCTTGGAGAAGCTCGCCGCGGGCAGTGTGGCGGCGGGCAGTGTGGCGGCGGGCAGTGTGGCGGCGGGCAGTGTGGCGGCAGTGTCGCGGGGGGCGTGGCTGGCACGGGGGGTGCGCGGGGTGTGAGGGGTGCGCGGGGTGTGAGGGGTGCAGGGGTAGTAGACGTTGTTCAAGTCGCTGGCGGGGTCGCTGGCGGGATTGGTGACATTGGCGGTGTGCTTGGTGTGCCTGGTGGCGTTGTGCTCGGTGGCGTGCCTCGCGTTGTTCTCCATGTTCTCCTTGTGGTTTTGTAGGCAAAGCCCGTCGAACCCTCCTCGCCGCGGCTGGGGCACGATGATCATCTGGCCCGCAGGCATCGTTTGGAGCGCGGGTGCGAAGGCGGGTGCGAAGGCGGGTGCGAAGGCGGGTGCGAAGGCGGGTGCGAAGGTGGGTGCAAAGGCGGGTGCAAAGGCGGGTGCAAAGGCGGGTGCGAAGGCGGAGAGGGTGAAAAGGTGTTGCACAGATTGCGTGCGGATTATTCAAACTTGAGGTCCGCCGGGGTCGAACGAAAAACCTACTACACACGGGATGGATCACTCGGGTCCACTCGAGCCAGGCGGGATCGGTCGATCTTCCAACACTACTACTACACCAACGCTACACCTACAACAACGCTACACCAATTATTTTCGTGTCCGCGCCTTCCCGCACTTCAAGCCACGACTGACCCGAGTGCCCCACGCACAGCATGGTGCAGTCCAACTTCAAGCTGTTATGCAAGTTGCGCGGCATGACAACCACCATGCTGCGACAGTTGTGCAAAAGCCTGGGCATCAAGTACTCCAACTTGAAGGAGGAAATGGTGGAGCAAGTGGTGGAATTCGCCGACCCCGTGATGCGGGACACCGTGTTCAAGCACGCCAACCAAATCATTCGCGAAGACCAAAAGACAAACCGCAAGCGCAAAGCCTCCGCCGATGACCTGCCTCGCTGTGCCGCCGTGCGCACCCTCCTCCCCGACTTTGATGCGGTCGCCACCCCCTCCCCAGCCGCCGCACCCGCCAACGCACCCATCGCCGCACCCGCCAACGCACCCGCCAACGCACCCGCCAACGCGTCACCCATCGCCACGCCAGACGCTATCCTGGCAACCACCACGCGCCGGTCGCTGCTGCCGCCGCCCGGGTCGCGTCCCCCCAGACCCCCCTCCCGCCCCACCGGCGCTACCATCACCACCACCTTCAACTTTCCCCGCACCTGGTACGAGCGTCCCCCAGGTACGACCGTCGTCCCAATGACCAGCCGCGCGACGCCAGCGCCCATCCTTTGCCCCATCGTCGCGCCCCGTCAAGTGCCCGGCGATGAGGAGAAGACCACTTCCCCCATCATGATTTTTAACAGTTGCTACCCACTCGCCGACGCCGACGACTTCTTTTTCAAGTGGGTGCCGCCCCCCTTCGAGAGCCCGCTCAACCCTCGCGCCGGCATTGCATAAAGTGGTGTTCCCCGATTGCATAGTGTGTGTTTCATATAGTGTATTTCATGTGTTTCATGTGTTTCATGATGTTCCGTTGTTCTTCCCGTTTCGTTTCCGTTCGGTCGAATGAGACAAAAAACATGTGCCCTTGAACTGTAAGCCGCTCTGTGACTTTATCGGGTGCCACCAGTCTGCTAGTCTGCTTGATGGCGGGCGGCGCCAGGCTCCCTTCGTTGCGGTATGCGGCGTCCCTGTGCGCCTATGCCACCGGGTGCGCCCTCATGCACGGCTTGTTGCAACAACATTATTACGCGACGTGCCGGGGGTCGTGGTTGGCGCTGTTCAACATGGAGTATGGGCCGTATTGCGCCCTGGTACGCAAGAGCTTGCACGCTCTGCAATGGTCTCCGCTGGCCATCGCCAGCTTGTGGATTGCACCGCCCCCGTTGGTGCCCCGGCTTGACTGGGCAGCTGGTGGCGGCGACGCCAGGTGATTTCAGGTGATTCCACTCCAGCCCGAGCGTGCAAGCGTGCAAGCGTGGTACAATTTTTAGTGTGCTGTAGACAACGATGGCGCTTGTGCAAGTGCAAGTGCAAGCTGTCGTGCCGTCTGTCCGCCGGGCCGCGACAATGGCCGCCGCTCGTCGCTCTTCGTTCCCGAGCACCTTGGTCATTTCCGGCGGCGGCATGAAAGGCGTGGCGTCTTTGGGTGCCGTCGTGGCCTTGAAAAAGGCTGGCGTGTTGTCACACGTGCACACCGTGGTGGGGACGTCCGCGGGCGCCCTCATCGCGGCCGCGTTGGCTACCAATCGAGCCAAGATGTCGCTGGTCGACGAGCTGGCGGCCACGGCGTACGAGCCAGACATCGACCTGGCACACGTGCGAACCGGCTTTGGACTGGACAGCGGAAGGCACCTGGACACCTGGATCCGCAAGGTGCTCGGCGGCGGCGAGGTCCGCACCTTTCGCAACGTGCTGGACGCACACGGCATGCGCCTGGTGGTGTGTGCCACCAACGTGTCCCAGCGCCGCGCCGTGTATTTTGGCCCGGAGACTCACCCCGACATGGACGTGGCGCTGGCGCTGCGCATGAGCTGTTCGGTGCCGCTGTATTTTTCGGCGGTGCGGCACCGCGGCGATTTGTTTGTCGACGGCGGCGTCTCTGACAACTTCCCGGTGGAATGGGCCGCGCGGCAATGCCCCGAGCCCGAAACGGTGCTGGGCATCGCCTTTGCCGCCCGGGCGTCGGCGCCGGCTCGCAGCTTGGAAGCCTATGTGAGTGCCCTGGTGGAATGCAGCACCCGCCGCCAGTACCCTTGCGACCTGGAAAACCCGCCAGATACCCGTGCTGCGCTGTACCATCCCTCTCGTTGCATCACGTTACACACCGGGGCAACGTCCGCGTTTGATTTTGGCATGCCGCCCGACCGTTTGCGCGCCCTGTACGCATCAGGCGCTCGGCAAGCGCGGGCGTGGGTCAAGAAGCATGTGTGAAGTGTCGTGAATACGCGAAAGGATCCAAAGTACGCGAGAAGATCCAAAGTACGCGAGCAGATCCAAAGTACGCGAGCAGATCCAAAGTACGCGAGAAGATCCAAAAATAAATGTGATAATACTACAACGCACACCACCGCACACCACCACACACACCACCACATTTGCCATGGCCTCCGCCAAAACTACCCAAGCTGCAGCCCTGTCGGCGGCCCTGGTCTTGCCGTTGTTGTACGTGGTGCCGGTGTTGTTGAATTTCAAGGTCGCAAAAACCAAGGACGCTCGCCAAAACGTCGCGGTCCAGCTGGCCATCGTGGTGGTGGCACTGGCCGCTCTGGCCGCCGCGGTTGCCGCCTTTGGCACCTTCAAGCGCGCCCCCCTGGCTGCCGTACTGGCCATGCTGGTCGCTCCCCTGTTTGCCATGGGCACGTTGTTGTACAATCTGGCAGGCAGCATGGCGACCATCCCCAAGGCGACACGGGCACTGAGCATGTACCTGCTGCCGCTGGCCGTGGGCACGACAGTCGGCGCGTCCGTTGCCGCCGGCTCCAGCATTGCCGCCGCCTTTGGAGCTCCCGCCTGGGCACGCACCCTTGCTGCCGTCGGCGTGCCGGCCGCGTTCCTGCCGCTGGCGCTACGGATGGACCGTTCCAACCCCTACTACGCAGCAACCATGAAGATGTCGGCCTGGCGCCGGACCACCAAGCCCGTTGCAACATCCGCCCCCACCAGCACTAGCATGCCATGAAGGGAGAACGGGGATATTCACGCGGCTGGCGGGTAGCGGCTGCTGTGGTACCAACAAAACTGCACAAACGAGGCGAATTCGCACGTGTCCAGCACGGCCGCTCCCATGGCTTCCGAATGCTCTTTCAGGCCGTGCCACAATGTCAATAACTCGTCGCTCCAATAATCCATCCACACCTCCGGATCCAAGATGCGTCCCGTGCGGCCAGTCAAGTTCAGCAAAGGCTTGGCAAGGGTGCCGCGACCGGCCGTCGCCGCCGGATCAACAGCCGGATCCGCCAGATCAGTGGGATCATCGGTCGCGCCATCGGTCGCGCCATCGGTCGCACTCGCACCAGTCCCGTCAATGTCTTCTTCTGTCTCAAGCCTCACCTTTCCTGACAACAAATCCGCCAAAGACACGAGACGTTGTTGGGAATGTGAACCCCCCGCAGCGGCTTCCTGCCCTTCCGCTGTTGCCGCATCCGACATTTGAAGATTTTGCGTTGTTGTGTTGTTTTTTTGAATTACAAAATATGCGTACGTAACGACCGCGACACAATCACGCGAGCTCATTGATGGCATCGACGGCCATGGGGCCCCCGGCACCGGCACCGCCACTGAGCCCCAGCAGGGCCTCGTCGCTCTCGTCGTCATCATCGAGCATGCTGTAGCTGTCCATGCGGTTGGGACGGCTGACCACGGCGCCCTGCAGGGCCCTCCAGGTCACGCCGTAGGTGTTGTTGACAAACCACACGCGGTCCATCTCCAGGATGAGCTTGATGGTGCACCCCTTGGTCAAGTAGTCGATGGACACGGGCTGGCGGTTCTCGTCAAAAAACATGGCGCTGGGAACGCCGTTGGACAACGGCACCTTGATTTTCATCACGGGCGGGTACTTGTGCTCGGGGTGCTCCTTGATCAGGTGGCGGTAGTTGTCGGTCAGGGTGTCGATGGATTTTTGCTTGCCAAACCACTCCTTGCTGTTCGCCACCGAGGCCTCCAGCATGCGCGCGTCCAGCTGCCTCATCTTGTTCAGGAACTCGGCCTGCTTGGGGTCGGTGTCCGCATTCCTGAACGAGACGTCGATGGAGTAGCTCTGGATGTCGCCGTCGGGCTTCTCGCGGTAGGCCGACACGCCAAAGGGCAGCGACAGCGCCGGCGTCTGGATGGTCACGCGCTTCTTCTGGCCGTCGGGGCCCAGCAGAGGCACGAACTTGCCGCCGTTGCGGTTGCGGTCCACGCCGCCAAACTGGACCGAGGAGGGCTCAAGGGTCGTGAACAGGACGACGTTGCTTGCCATTTTGTTGAGTTGACACAAGATCGGTGCGCGGGGCTGGCTTGCAGAAAATCGGTGCGCGAAAGAAGTGTGGGTGGGCGAGGGAGGCGCGGGCCTTTAAGCGTGAGGCGCGTGCGACGGAGGAAGATCGACCGGGTGCGTGTGGGGCGTGGTGTTTCGGGTGTTCGATTCAAACGGGGGGCGGTGGGAAGATCGACCGGATGTGTCGTTGTACACTGTACACACACCCACAGCACTACACGGGGCCGTTGACCACGTTGTTGACCGCAGCAGCCGTGTTGTTGACGACATTGTTGACGACATTGTTGACGACATTGTTGATTGCGTTGACGGCGTCGTTGACGGTGTCGTTGACGGCATTTGCCACGTCATCCAATGCGGCATTGGCCGTTTGTGCCCGGGCGATGAACACCCACGCCGCCACGGCCGCCAAAATCACGCCGCCGGCCACGGGCAGCGCCCAGCCAGGCATCTTGGAAGATGATGCTGCTGGGCAGACGCACGCGGCACAGGCGGGGCAGCTCGGTTGGGGACACACGCATGCCGGGCAGGCCGATGTCGTTGTTGTTGCAGCCGGCTTGAAGTACGGATTGGAATAAAACGGCGCGGTTGTAGTCGTCGTAGTCGTCGTGGGAGCGGTAGTCAGGCCTTCTTTGCTCGATCGACGCCCCAGGCCGAGAACAACCAACACCAGCATTGCCGCGACCGCGATCCCTGTTGCGGCCAGCGCGTTCGCCTTTGCTTTCATTAAACACTGTTTACACACACGCCACTATTTTTTTAATGAACGATTCACATGCCACGGGGGCGTTTGGTGCTTTTGTTGAGATGGCCCGCGTGCTGAGCATGTTGGGCGTCCTGATCAGGCGCGCATGCATGGGGTTGGCATGGGTTGGCAGACGAGTGGGCCGGCGAAGGCAGCACAGCAGCCGATTCCACCAGGGCGGAACTGCACGCCGTTAACGCCCGCGCCAACGATGCTGCCAAGGGGGTGACTGCCGATGACGACGAGCTCGCCCACGCTCCCACCAACGTGCCGATTGCCAAGCACGTCCGGGAATCCAGCTGGCAATCCCGGTCGGTCAATGACGACACCACAAGGTCGTGCAATTTGGACGCATCAACCGTTATGGCGGCGGCGGTGGCGGCAGCTGCGGCGGTGGCGGCGGTGGCGGCGGTGGCGGCGGTGGCGGTAGTGAAGTCGCCAGCCACCACCGCGCCGTCGGCCATGAGTTTGGCCATCATGGCCAGCAGCGGGTAGCGGTTGCAATTTGGCACGCCACACGCCCGGTCCAGCATGGCAACGACCAGACCGGGGCGGAGCCGAACGAAGTCGGAGGGCATGTGCAAGAACAAGCGCAGCAGTTCGTCCCGCTTGGACTCCAGCGCATACGCCACCATGTCGGCCACCCGAGCTTCCGACAGCCCGCAGTTGGCCAGCACCTTGCCAAAACCGGACAACAGACCATCCCGGACGTCGCGGGTCATCAAGGCGCCATTCTTTATGAACGTGTCCATCACGCCATGCAGCTGGTAGCCCAGAATGGAGCCCAGCTCGGTGCGGGTTTCCCCCGATAGCTTTGGCAACACGGCCGCCATGAAAATCACCAAGTTGGTCACGTGCCGGTCGTCACGGGCGCCCACCACGCACGAGACCAGCGCCATGCAATTGTTGGACTGCTGAATCACCGCCGCCGCCGCATCCAAGTCCATGTCGTCGGTCATCACGTCGTCCCTCACTGCCTCCCATGCGCCGCCGGAATTTGTCGACAACGCCTCTTCCAACAGCGTGGCCGCGTGCCTCGAAAAACACGGTTGCTTGCCGTGCCGCCGCGCCAGCTCGCACAGCCGCGACAACACCTCGATCTCCCGCTGGTCGGGATGAAACAATTTGTCGCTCAGCGTGCCGTCGGACAGAACAACTGCCCGCCGGGGAATGCGACCGTTGACTTTCAACACACCCGCCACCCCCGCGGCAATGGTGGCGCTGGTGGTGGTGCCAGGAATGGCAGGGGTGGCAGTGGCGCCGGTGGTGGCAACAACAGACTTGCCGCCGCCGCCGTTCATTTTGCCACGCAATTATCTGCGCCGGCAGGTAGCTAGCGGCCGAACCAGGTAGAAGGCACCGGCGATGATGGCAGCCATGCACGACGCTGCCACCGATGCAGCCAAGGGCGAAAAGACTCCTCGACGACTTGAAAGCGCGCACAATTCAAATGAAGCGGGCAGCGGAGGTTCGGTCGATCTTCCAGTCGATCGTCCGGTCGAATCACTACTACAGTCATCAGAGTCATCAGTGGGAGTTGGTGGCAGTGGTGGCAGTGGTGGCAGTGGTGGCACTGGTGGCAATGGTGGCAGTGGCGGCGGTGATAGCGACCAGGAAGCTTCTCGCCTGTCGACTTCCAACCCCGTCCGTTTGCGGTCGGATCTCGTCGAGTTGTTTTCCAAAGCCCGCGAGCTGACGGAGCTCACGGTGGCTGCCGCCGAGCGCGACGACCGTGCGGCCGCAGAGGCCATGGGCAACCGACTGCGCGAGGAGCAGGCCAAGCTGTTGGGCACGCTGTTGGCACGGGTGCCCACGGTCATTCTGGAAGCTGCCGCCAAGGGCCAACGAGTTGCCACCTTGCTGGAATTCTCGGGAGGCGACCTGTTTGAAGAGTTTTGCTACTTGTACATGATCAAGGGACCACATGCGTTCGAAGCGCGAGCCGAGATGAAACGAGCTGGCGTCACGCCCTTGCTAGACGTCCTACGCCGCGCGCTGGAACCCGCGGGTTTCAAAGTGTGGCACGCGTGGCAGAGAGCGACCAACCAAAACCTCGTCACCGTCAGCTGGTGACTCTCGCTGGTGACTTGTTGGTGACACTAGTCGGTGACTTGTTGGTGACACTAGTCGGTGACGAGCCGAAACGCTGCTCGGACATCCGACCACCGCACTTGAGAGATC
>VFQS010002500.1_pt1 | contig 15027 bp, 19 predicted proteins | sample 3512361 | NCBI WGS metagenome assembly VFQS01 (sample SAMN10412375, study PRJNA504923) | tailings metagenome | isolation source: Relicate 1 Philex TSF3 active mining | place: Philippines
AAGATATTGCAATTTTATTTGTCCCAGGTCTAATGGGGGAGAGATTAACTTTTATAGGACCTGTGACACCAAACGAATTAGGTTTTGTAATTGGATACCCAAATGGAGGAAGTTTACGAACAACAGCTGTTTCAATCACCTCAGAATTTGAATCCTTAGGTGCAGATATTGACGGAGAGGGTCAAGTAAAAAGAGAAGTTATTGTTTTTGGTGGTGAAATAAAACCAGGAAATTCTGGTGGTCCACTTTTAAATACTCAAGGTCAAGTCTTAGGGATGGTGTTTGCCCAAGATGCTCAAAATAAGAACACAGGTTATGCCTTAGCCCCTCAAGAAATAGTTGAGATAATCAATGAATCTAATAATGTCATTGACTCAATTAGTTCAGGAAGTTGCGCCAAAGCAAGCTAGTTAAAACGGTACTTAAATAAATTCAAGCAATCAATATAAGTCTTAAAAAGTACACTTAATTTTGTGGCAGAACTTTTACCATATTTTCTGTTTCCAAATTCTGCATTAACGACTTTCACACTTCGACCCATTTTTTTAGTTCTAATTATCAATTCGGCGTCTCTTGCAAGATATTTACAATTATACTTTTCAAAAAGTAAAGCTCTTTTAACTAATTTTGTGCTTCCAGGATCTATTGGATCTACCCCAGAAATTAAAAAACAGATAATCCGATAAAGAAATGAAATAATTTGACGTTGAAAATTATATATTTCAAATTTATTTATTCTTTTAGCTAAATACAAATCAGAACCATTATCAAAATTATTTAATATATTGCTTAAAATTGAAGATGGATATTGATTGTCACCAGAAGTAATATAAATCCATTCGAAACTTGATTGGGATATCAATTGATTGAAGGCACTAAAAATTCCACTTGGTTTTATATTACTTAAAATAATTAGTTTTGAAAATTCTTTTGAAATTTCATTAAGTATCGATAAAGAATTATCTAAGCTACCATCATTTAAAACGACTATTCTAAAATCGTCAAATAACTTTGATTCATTTAATAATTTATAATGATCTGTAATGACTTCCCGAATAGTTGTACTTTCATTGTAACAAGGTATTAATACTTCAATTCGATTCATATTTAATTTTTTATAACTTTATTTAATGATTCACAAACAATTTGAATTTGATCAAAAGTTATACTTTCATCAATTGGTAATGATAATAATCTAGAGCTTATATTTTCAGTATTACTTAAACTATTCCCAATTTTAATATCATTCTTATAGCCCATTTGATGGTGACAAGCGATTGGATAATGAGAAGAAACACCTATATTTAATTCTCGCATTTTTTGCATTATTTTATCTCTGTTTTCAACCAGTACGGAATAAACATGATAAACATGTCTGCCAGAGTCTGGGTAAGTATGCTCAATATGAAAACTGTCTAAAATTTCATCATATTTTTTTGCTGCTTGGATTCTTTTTTCAGTCCACTCATTTAATTTTTTTAGCTTGATATCTAAAAATGCTGCTTGGATTTCATCCATTCTAAAATTATTTCCACGTATTTTGTGAACATATTTTTCACTAGAACCATAGTTTCTGATGAGTTTAGATTTTTCGTATAGATCTTTCGAATTTGTTGTTATGGCACCTGCTTCGCCAATTGCTCCAAGATTTTTCCCTGGATAAAAACTAAACCCTGCAATATCTCCAATGGAACCTGCGTTTAGAGCATTTCGTGATGCCCCATGTCCTTGAGCAGAATCCTCAATAATCATTAAATTATTACTATTTGCAATTTCTTTAATTTTTTCCATTTCAGCAAGTCGACCGTGTAGATGAACTGGCATTATGACTTTTGTATGTTTTGAAATTGCTTCAGAAATCGCAGTTGGACTTATATTCCAAGATTTTTCATCGATATCAACTAAAACAGGAGTCGCTCCTGCTGCTAGAACTGCTTCTACCGTTGCGATAAAAGTTAAAGATGGGAGTATTACTTCATCTGATTTTTTTAAATCTAAAGCTTTTAAGGCAATTTCTAAAGCAGAACTTCCAGTGCTTACCCCTAGACAATATTTTGATTCTGTAAAATCAGCGAAATTAGATTCAAAATTTTGAACTTCTTTTCCGCTTACGTAATTTCCAGAATCTAAAACTTTAGTAAACGCTTGTATTAATTCTTCTCTTATACTTTGATTTTGAAGTTTTAAATTTTGTAAAGGAATCTCAGTCATTATTTAATGATTTCTCACAAGATTCAAGAACATTTGATACTCGAAGAATATGATCAACTCCGTTTAGTGGTTTTTCATTATTAACTAGTACATCATAAATATGATCTAATTCTATTGAAATTGCTTCTCTATTTTCCAAATTAAATGAAGTCGTATCACCTAACGTGTATGAAATATGTCTATTTGGATCATTTGAGTCAAAACCTGCACTGGCATCAAACAGTTTTAATTTTTCAGTTTGATTTGTATCGTCCCAATAAATAGACTTTTTTGATCCAGAAATTATCATAGATCTTACTTTTACTGGAGAATTCCAACTTAAGCCTAATTGAACAATTAAATTATTTTCGTAACTCAAATCTATGCTGGCAGTACTGTTTACATTAGCTGGTTTATGAGTAACCGCCTTTGCACGCACATTATTTGGAGATTTTTCTAAGAAATAATCTAATAACGAAAAGTCGTGAATTGCCAAATCCCGAATAACATCAACATCCTTTTGAATCAATCCTAAATTAAGCCTTGAACTAAAAATAAACTGTAAATCTCCAATAATCCCAGAATCAATAATTTGTTTTATTTTTTTGGCTACCGGAGTAAAAATATAAGTGTTATCAATAAATAATGATGCTTTATTTTTTTGTGACAAGTCTACTAATTTTTTAGTTTGTTCAATATTTAAACCCATTGGTTTTTCAATTATTGAATTAACTTTTTGATTTATAAAGTATTCACCAATTGATAAATGAGATGAAGGAGGAGTTGCGATTAGAACAATGTCAGGAATTTTTGTGTTTAATGCTTCTTGATATTTTTCAAAAACAGATGATTTGTCTAAATTATAGATTTGAGAAAATTTTGATAATTTATTTTTGTCCAGATCAGAAATCCAACTCAAGTTGAATTTACTATGATTCCTAATATTTCTTAACCAATTAGGTCCCCAATAGCCCAAACCAACTAAGCCAATATTTATTTTATTATTATCCATTTTAAATTAATCTCTTTTGGTTTTGGTTCCAGTTATTTCATCTAAGCTTTTCATTTTTTTAAATGAGGAAAATCCAAAAATAATAAATAATAATGCTAATACAAACATAATTAATGCCACAACTAGAAATGACAACCAGTTACTCAAACCAAACTCAGATAACCCAAAAGCAAGTGAAATGAGTATAAAAAAGAGTGCGAGATTGAGAAGTAAAAAAGCGGTTATCCAAAAACCTAATCCTTTACCAAATTTTTTTGCCGAATAGGCAATATTTTGTTTTGCAAGTTCTAATTGATTTTTAACAATCGTTATGGAATCTTGAATTAATTCAATGACTGCTTTAATAATCGACTTATTTGATGAATCAGACATTTTTCTCATTTCATAAGGAACGAAACATTAATAATTCTAGATTGTGCTTCAAATTTGAATTAATCACTACTTGTATTACTGGCTAAACCTTGACCAATTAGATTCATCACTGTTGGGTCTGCCAGAGTTGTGACATCTCCCAAGGATCTATTTTCTGCCACATCACGAAGAAGCCTTCTCATAATTTTTCCTGATCTAGTTTTAGGAAGTTCTGCCACAACAAGAATTTTCTTAGGTTTGGCTATGGCTCCAATTTCTTTAGCAACATGATTTCTTAAATCTTTCGCAGTTTCTTCACCTTCTTTAGAACCCTGTCGAAGGATTACAAAGGCAACAATTGCTTGTCCCGTTAATTCATCATTTGCCCCCACTACAGCAGCTTCAGCAACTGAAGGATGAGAAACTAAAGCACTCTCAACTTCAGTTGTAGAAATTCGGTGCCCTGAAACATTCATCACATCATCAACTCGACCAAGTAGCCATAAACAACCTTGCGAATCTAGTTTTGCTCCATCGCCTGCAAAATATTTACCATGAAATCTCGACCAATAAGTTTCTTTAAATCTTTCAGGATCTTTCCAAATTCCTCGCAACATACTTGGCCAAGGCTCAGTTAACGCTAAGTAACCACCATGGCCATTTCCTACACTTTCGCCACTTTCATTAATAACAGCAGCAGATATTCCAGGTAAAGCATGCATTGCAGAACCTGGTTTACATTTTGAAACTCCAGGAAGAGGAGAAATCATGATGGAACCAGTTTCTGTTTGCCACCAGGTATCAACAATGGGAGTTCTATTGGAACCAATATGCTCTCGATACCAAATCCAAGCTTCAGGATTAATTGGCTCACCCACAGAACCTAAAACTCTTAAAGAACTTAAATCAAAATTTTTAGGAATATCATCGCCCCATTTCATAAAAGTTCTAATAGCAGTTGGAGCGGTATAAAGAATTGTTACTTTATATTTTTGAATTAATTCCCAAAATCTTCCCTTATGTGGAGTATCTGGAGTTCCTTCATACATAAGTTGAGTTGCTCTATTAGCTAAAGGCCCATAAACCACATAAGAATGTCCAGTAATCCAACCAACATCTGCCGTACACCAATAAATATCTTTATCAGGTTTTAAATCAAATACGTTGAAATGAGTAAAAGCACTTTGAGTTAAATAACCACCGGAAGTATGCAATATTCCTTTTGGTTTTCCAGTAGTTCCTGAAGTGTAAAGAATAAACAGTGGAGTTTCTGAATCAAAACTTTCTGGTTTATGAGTTAATGATTGTTTATCCACAATCTCATGCCACCAAATATTTTTTTCACTATCCCAAGAAACTTCATTTCCAGTTCTTTTTACAACTAAAACTTTTTCCACCGTTGGAGTATTTTTTATGGCTTCATCAACTGCTGGTTTTAAAGGTAAAACTGCACCTTTTCTATTTCCCCCATCTGCAGTAATTACTAGTTTTGCTTCAGCATCAATAATTCGCGTTCTTAGTGCCTCTGAACTAAAACCACCAAAGACAACAGAATGAATTGCTCCAATTCTTGCGCAAGAAAGCATCGCAATTGCAGCTTCTGGAATCATTGGTAAATAGATTGCTACGCGATCTCCAAATTTGATCCCAAGTTCAATAAGTGCATTAGTTGTTTTACAAACTTCATCCTGTAGTTGTTTATATGTGTAAGTTTTAGTGTCTCCAGGTTCCCCTTCAAAATAAATTGCAATTTGGTCTCCATGACCACTTTCCACATGTCTATCTACACAGTTATAAGAAACATTTAATTTGCCATCAATAAACCATTTAGCAAATGGAGCATTGGACCAATCAAGAGCCTTAGTCCAAGGAGAAGTCCACGTTAATCTTTGAGCTTGTTTTTCCCAAAATTTAATTCGATCTTTACTAGCGTCTTCATACATGTCTGCTTTGGCATTAGCGTTTGCTGCAAAATCACTGGATGGTTCAAAAACTCTTGTTTCTTCAGTTAGGTTTTCTAAAGCATCGCTAGACATATGAACTCCTCTAATTTCCTACCTAAATTCCACCAGCACACCTACTGAGTAGGCAAGAGGGATAACGATATAACCCTTAAAAACCCTAAAAGTTATCCACAGTTTCCAAGAATTCACTGAACTCTCGTCTAGAAAATTTGTTCTACTAGAAAGTCAAAAGTATCAAATTTAATTATTGATCCAGGAGCTAGAAATTTCAATTTCGACCATTTATCACCAAGGACAAATCCTCGACCTTGAAATCAAGGAATTAGAAATAATCAATGATCTTTTATTTGATGAGCAGATTACCGACATTTTGATAAATGGGTATCAACAAGTATTAGTTGATAAAGGAAAAGGTTTAGAAAATACTAAATTAAAATTTAAAAGTGAAGATCAATTAAGAAAACTTGTTCAACAAATTGCGTTAAGCAAAGGTAAAAGATTAGATCAATCCCAGCCTTTTGTTGATTTATCTTTAAGTAAAAATATTAGATTTCATTGCGTTTTATCACCGGTAGCAAGTCCTGGAACTTTAGTTTCTATAAGAATACACAAAACAAAAACTTATACATTAAATCAGTTACTTGAGTTAGATTTATTTGATTTAAAAGTTTTACATTTTTTAAAAGAAATGCTGAAACAAGAAAAATCTTTTGTAATATGTGGTGGCACAGGAAGCGGGAAAACTACTCTTTTAAATTCTTTGATTTCAGAAATAGATCATTCAAAAAGAATTCTAGTTATTGAAGATTCCAAAGAAATTCTTTCCAGTCACCCACAATTAATTAGTTTGCAAGCTCGACAGGCAAACATAGAAGGTTTTGGAAAAATTACTTTAAGAGATTTAGTTAAACAAGCCTTAAGAATGAGAGCTGATCGATTAATCATTGGCGAAGTAAGGGGAGAAGAAGTTGTTGACTGGCTTTCTGCCTTAAATACAGGTCATAAGGGTGGGGCAGGAACACTTCATGCTAACTCAATTTCAGAAGTAATAACCAGATTTGAAACGTTAGGCCTTATGGCAGGAGTCTCTCAAGAATTAATCACTAATCAATTAAAAACCTCGTTAGATCATGTGATTCATTTAGAAAAAGACGGAAACCAGATAAGAAAAATTAAAGAAATCGGTCAATTTATATATGAAAACAATAAATTATTTATAAGAAGAATAGAACTTTAAATGCAGTATTTATTAATAATTTCAGTAGTAGCTATTTTTTCAAATTGGTCAATTTTAAGTGCATTTTTGAATAAAAGAATTATCTTGAAAGAAAAAAATGACAAACACATAACTGAAGATTTAATTCAAAGTCTCATCAGCTCTATTACAAATGGTTTAATCCCAAGAGTAGTTTTGGGCAACTTAGCTCAAGAAAATGAACTATTTGAACTATCAAAAGCTAGTAAAAACGGGGAAGATTTAGTTAAGGCCACAAAAATTGATACAAATAATGATCTAACTTCAACAAGCTTTGCTCAAATTTGGCAAGTTTGTGAAAAAAACGGAGCAAGTTTAAGTCCAATTCTTTCCTCATTCAATAATCAAATAAGAACAGAAAGTGAATTAAGACAAGAACTTGCTAGTTCATTATCTGGGGTAAAGCTAAGTGCATATGTCTTAGCATTTCTACCCCTAATCGGAATCTTCTTAGCCTATATTTTGGGAGTCAATTCTCTTGATTGGTTATTAAATTCTTCCTTTGGTAAGATATCTTTTTTCATAGCAATTTTCTTAGAGTTAATTGGCCTTTTTTGGGTAAAGCGTTTAATACTTCAAGTAGAAAATATTTTATGAAAATCTTAATAATTATTTCTATTATAGTTTTAAATTCTATCTATCTTTTGACTGCATCTAAAAAGTTTTTCAAGAATAAATTTAAAATTAATGAGAAACCAAGAGATTTAAACATTAAACAACAACTTTATAGTGTTTGTGTTCTGACGGAACTAATTAATGCAGGAATAAGTCCAAGAACTGCTATAGAAGAATGTTTAACACTTCTTCCTGGTAAAGATTTAGACAAGTTTAAAAAGCAAGAATTAACTGCTGAATTCTTAACCTCAAGTATCAATCTAGTTTTACAAAGCTCATTTGAAGGAATGAAAATAGTTGATACCTTGAGAGGTAATATTTTAACTTTTCAACGGCAAAATAAATTCAGAGTTTTAAAGCAAATAAAAAGAACAGAAGTTTTACTTCTGGCACCCTTAGGTCTCTGCTTTTTACCAGTTTTCATGCTCATAGCCATAGTTCCACTTATTGGCTCACTAGTGAGTGGTTTTGTTAATTGACTTATCCACAGATTGAAGTTATCCATAAAAAATTGAGATTAATAATTTTTCGTTTCTTTTTTAAGTCAAAATCGTAATCGACTAATAATTCGATTAGTTAAAGAATCAAAGGGAGAAATTTGTGAAACTACTAAAAGAGTTAATTTACAATCAAAAAGGTCTTGCAACAGCTGAATATGCCGTTGCAACAGTAGCTGCATGTGGTTTTGGTGGAGTTTTATTAAAAATATTGGGAAGTGCCACAATTACTGAACTTTTAACTGATTTGTTGAGAAAAGCTCTTGGATTGGTGATGTAACTAATCCATGAAGAATAAATTGCGACAGGTTAAAGTTTCCTTCCTCAAATCATTAACTTGTCGCAACTTTATTTCTGAAAAAGGCTTAGTTACGGCTGAGTCAGCGATTGCCTTGATGAGTCTTACTGCCGTGCTAGGCATGTGTTTATCAGTCATGTTTTTGGTGTTTAATCAATTTCTATTGTTTGAATCCGCACGACAAGGATCAAGATTACTTGCTAGAGGTGAAACTGAAGATTTTGTTACTGCAAAAGTTTTATCAATAACACCAAATGCGAATGTGAATTACCTTTATGAGAATAATCTAGTTACTGTTTTAGTTGAAAAAGAGTTTTTTAATATCTTTAAAATTGTAAAAATAAATCTTTCTGCTGACTCAACTTCTTTCTTGGAGAATTATGAATGAGAAAGGTTTTGCCACAATCTCTGTCATTTATCTATCAATTATTTTGATATTTATAACCTATGTATTTATTGGTGTAGCAAGTATTTTCTATAATCAAAACTTGACGCAAAATAGCGCTGATCAAATTTCCTTAAACCTTGCGATTACAAAAGATTGCACTTCTTTAGATGTTATTTTGCAAGTGTCTAATTCAAGTTTAGAAAAATGTGAAGTAAATGAAAACTATGTGAAAGTTAAAGTCAAAAGAATAATCAATGCCAACTTTTCTAACTATTTGATGAAATTTGGCATCAATTTAAGCGAATTTACAGCAATATCAAGAGCTTCATAACTTATTTAGTAAAGTCTTTATGTGCTGGATTATTTAGTAATAACTTCATTTTTTATCGTTGCTTTACTTTATTCATCAGTTGGTCATGCTGGAGCTTCTGGATATTTAGCAATAATGGCAATAGCAGGACTAGCTCCTGAAGTTATGAGACCAACTGCACTTGCTTTAAATATTTTGGTTTCCTCAATTGTGACTTATAGATTTTCTAAAGCAGGATTAATTAAATGGAATAAATTATTACCTTTAATTATTACTTCAATTCCATTTGCATTTCTTGGCGGCACGATTAAGTTACCTGATGAAATATATAAACCAATTTTGGGAATAGTATTAATTTTTGCATCCCTAAGATTATTCTTAACATTCAAAAAAAGTAAAGTTGCAGTTGATTATTTAAAAAATATTTCAACTTATATTTTGTTTATTATTGGAGCTATTCTTGGTCTTCTTTCTGGTTTAACCGGAACTGGAGGAGGAATTTTCTTAACTCCGCTTTTATTATTTGCAGGTTTTGCAGGACCTAGAACTGCTGGAGGATTATCAAGTGCTTTTATTTTATTTAATTCAATTTCAGGACTTCTGGGCCAAATTTCTACTGTTAAATCACTTCCAGAAAATTTACTGTTTGCGCTAATTGTGGTTGCGATTGGTGGATTTTTAGGATCAGGTTTTGGCACAAAAAAATTAGGTAATCCTGGATTAAAAATTCTTTTGGCAATAGTTTTGGTAATTGCTGGAGTAAAGTTAATATTTCTATGATTATTAACATGATTTTCTTCGCCTCTGCTAAGCAAGCAGCGGGTGTATCTGAAAAGAAATTTGATGTTTCGTCAAGTGAAGATCTTAAAAGTCAATTAGTTCAACTGGGTGGATCAAAATTATTAAGAATTTTGGAAGTTTCTTCAATTTTATCTGATGGCCAAAAAATAAATATTTTTGATGATTCCCAAATAAAAGATGGTCAAACTTTAGAAGTTCTTCCGCCTTTTGCTGGTGGTTAATTAGCCACCAATTGCTGACATTGGCCGAGGTGGTTGAACAAAAGTTGGTTCACCAATTCCATGTCCTGCTTTCTTCGCTTTAACACAAGCTTTAATTTGAAGTGTTAATTCTTCTTGGCTTCGATTTTGTCGTAACGATGTTCTTAAATCAGATTCTTCTAGTGAAAAAAGACAATTTCTAAGTTGACCATCAGCAGTAAGTCTTAAACGATCACATGCTGAACAAAAAGGTTTCGTTACTGAAGCAATAATTCCTACGGTTTGATTTGTCCCAACAATTTCATAGAGTTCAGCAGGATCACTACCTCTATCTCCTAATTGTTTTAAAAAATATTTATCAGAAAGTTTTTCTTTTATTTGTTGCGCAGTAATCATTGAATTTCTTGACCAAGAATGCTGTGCATCAAGGGGCATTTGTTCAATAAATCTAAGTTGTAAATTTAAACTCATTGCCCAATGAACTAGTTCTACGGCTTCATCATCATTAATGCCTGGCATTAAAACAGAGTTAATCTTTATAGGTTTTAATCCTGCTGCTATGGCAGCATCTACACCTTTTAAAACGTCTTCTAGTCCATCTCTTCTGGAAAGTAATTTAAATCTATCTCGTTGCAATGTATCTAATGAGATATTTATTCTTTTTAAACCTGCATCAGCTAACTCTTGCGCAATGCCTGCAAGCCTTATTCCATTTGTAGTTAATGAAATTTCTGGAGCATTTTTTAATTTTGATATCGAACTGATAATTTCAATAATGTCTGGTCTTAATAATGGTTCTCCACCAGTTAGACGGACTTCTTTAATGCCTAATTCACAAAGTATTGAAATAATTTTTGTTATTTCTTCACTGGTAAGAATATGTTGACTTGGTAACCATTCCACTCCTTCTGCCGGCATGCAATAGGTGCAACGTAAATTACATTTATCAGTTAAAGAGACTCTTAAATCTGTATGTTCTCTGCCAAACGCATCAACTAACTGAGAAGTCATGGCGAATTTACCCACTCATTTGAACCATCTGCAAAGTATTGATTTTTCCAGATAGGAGCATTGGATTTAATAGATTCAACTAAAGCTCTGCAGCAATTAAGTGCTTCATCTCTGTGAGCACTGGCTGTTGCTACCACAAATGCAACATCACCAATTTTTAGATTTCCAACTCGATGAATAGTTGCAATATTTACTTCGGGAAAAAGTTTTTCAATAATTTGAGTAATTTTTAGGATTTGATCATCAACATCAGGATGAGCTTCATAATTTAATTTTTCGACTTTTTTATTTGAATCATGATTTCTAACTCGACCTACAAATGTTACATCTGCTCCATTTTTGTCATCTAAAACTAGTTTTGTTACTTCTTGGGGAATTATTTCTTTATCAGATGTTTTTGCAACAAAAATTGGCATTTATATTCCTGGATCTGGTGAATAAATAGTCGCTTGTCCTTCTCGAGCAAAACCTAAAAGAGTTAAGTTAAATTCTCTGGCGGTTTCCACGGCTAAAGATGTTGGTGCTGAAACTGAAATCATGGCTGAAAGTCCTGCTGCGACAGATTTTTGCACAATCTCAAAACCACCTCGTCCAGAAATAGTTAAACTCCACCCAGTCAAAGGAATTAAATTTTGCATGAGTGCCCAACCAATAACTTTGTCTACTGCATTGTGTCTTCCAACATCTTCTCTGATCACTTTTAAATTTCCTTCTGGATCAAAAAGTGCTGCTGCGTGAAGACCGCCTGTCTTGTCAAAAATATTTTGTCGCTGTCTCATCAATTCAGGAAGTTTTGCTAGTTCATCAATTTTTAGTTGAGGTTTTTGAAGATGAGTGCAACCTCGACTTTTCAAGTCATCTATTTGATCGGTGCCACAAATTCCACAAGCACTAGAAATAGTGAATCTTCTTTCAAGTTCTCTAGTTACCGCTGGAGCATCTTTTGAAACGTGACAAACAACAATATTTTCTCTTTCTCTTTCACTTAAAGAATGATCTTTGCAAGAGGTAATTGAGATTAAATCTTCTCTATTTCGAAGTAATCCTTCAGACCATAAGAAGCCTGCTGCAAGTTCTAAATCATTTCCAGGCGTTCGCATAGTTATAGCCAATCGAGAATCTCCCGAACCTGAATCAATTCTTATTTCAAGTGGTTCTTCACTAACTATTTGATCAGTTTTTATCTCATTTTGATTTGATTTTTGAACTTTGAATCGAGTTATGGCATTAACAGCTAAATCTTTATTCACTTGTGATCACCGTTATTTAATTGATCAATAGCATGATTGATTACAGGACTTAGAATTTCTACTGCATCTTTAACAGCGCCTTTAGAACCAGGAATATTAATTACCAAAGTCTTATTAATTACTCCAGATATTGCTCTAGAAAGTACTGCAGTTGGAATTTTTTCAAATGATTTAACTCTTAATATTTCAGATATTCCTGGAATTTCATAATCTAAAATCTCTTTTGTAGCTTGAGGGGTTTTATCTTTAGGATTTATTCCAGTTCCACCCGTTGTTATTACCAAATCATGTTTTTTAATTGATTTTAAAATAGCTTTTTGAATTTTAGAAATTTTATCTGGAATCAATATAACTTCACTACATTCTGCACCTTGTTCAATTAATAACTGTTTAAGAAGTGAACCAGATTCATCTTCGTAAACACCTTTGGAGGCACGATCTGAAACTGTAATGACTTGAATTTTTAAATTATTTAAATCTGTATTCATTTAGGGTTTATCCAATGGCCACTTTTGCCACCAGTTTTTTCCAATAGTTTTACCTCAGAAATTTTTACACTTGGATCAACGCTTTTTATCATGTCTATGGCAGTTAAACCAGCAACTGTTACTGAAGTTAAGGCTTCCATTTCAACACCAGTTTTGTCTTCAATTTTTACATTACTTGTGATTATTAATGAACTATTTTTATGTTCTATTTCAATTGAAATTGCATCGATGGAGAGTGGGTGACATAACGGAATTAATTCTGCAACTTTTTTACTTGCCATAATTCCCGCAATTCGAATAGTTGCAAATAAATCACCTTTAGGTAAATTGTTCTCTTTAATTAGTTTTGAAACTTCCTCATTAAATTCAACGATACATTGAGCTTTTGAGGTTCGAAGTGTAATTTCTTTTTTACTAACATCAACCATGTGTGCATCGCCATTATTATTTAAATGCGAAAAAGTATTTGACATTATTTTTTTTCTTGCCAATCTTTAATTGATTGGTTTATTTTTTCAACAAGTTCTTCAATTTCTTTTTTAGCTAAATTATTTTTTCCAGCTGCATAACCTAAAAGAAATGTGGTTAATGGAGCGACTTTTCTCTCAACATTATGTGCCACATCACGGGTTAGATCTAATATTTTTTCCACATCTAAAACTTCATGATTTAAATCTAATTTGTTAGCAATATTTTTTATCCATGCTTCGGTCATATTTCCGCTTTCTCTCATAACTCTTGCTACATCTGCCCAGGTATCTAAATCCTGCACAATTTCATCTGCAACAGTTATTGAAACTAAATCCATTTTGCCCAGTATTTGACTCAAGGAAACATTTACTCCACCAGTTTCCTCAAGTGAACTTTTTAAAGCACTTACTTTCACACAACTTGCTAAAGGTTGCCCCACTCCATGACTATCAACTAGCCAAGAGCCATTCCCCGTAGCTTTTTGGCAAAGTTCATGAATGTATTGGCCGATAAATGGTTGATCTCCAGCCAGTATCAAAACGTATTCACTTTTAATATTTTGTAAACCTGACCAAACTCCAACACCAGGTCCACCATCTTTAGTTAAATCATTAATCCAGTAAACATTTATTTTTGTTGGACGTTTATCGCCAACAACGTAAATATTATTAACACCATTTTGAATTACTAAATCTAGAATTTTATCGTTATTAATTTTTAATTCTAATTTGTCGACATAATTTAATCTGGAAGATTTTCCACCAGCAAGAATAAGGGTGTCAATATTTTTCATATTATTCATAATTCCAAAAAAGTTTATTTAAATAAATAGTTAAGGTGTAGGAACTGGTGCTGGCACTGCTGGAGGAACAAAGGTTGGAGCAATACCTTTATCTGATAATTGCCAGGAAGGTTGTAATTCTAAAGAACTTTCTGGAACTCCTGAAAGTGCTCCAAGCATTGCTTCTTTCCAAATTGGGCCAGGCAATGAGCTACCGAAAACTTGTTTATATTTTTGACCATTAATGGTTATGTTTTTCATGGGATATTTGTAACCACCGCGTGGATCTCCAACCCAAACCGCAGCAGAAATTTCTGGTGTATATCCAACAAACCAAACCGCTGCAGAGTCATTTGTAGTTCCAGTTTTTCCACCAGCTTGTCTTCCTAAACTCATTCTGGCGCCAGTTCGACCTTCAATCGATCCATCAATAACATTTGTCAACATTAAGGATGCAGTGTCTGCTGTTCCTGGATCTACAACTGAATTACAAACAATTCTTGATAATGGAATTTCTTCATTATCTCTAGTTTTAATTTCGGTAATTACTTTTGTTGGGCAATGTGTTCCATGATTTGCAAAAACTGAAACAGCAGACGCCATCATTAATGGAGTAACAGGAGCAGTTCCTAATGTAAATGAAGGAACTCTTTCTAAAGGTTGACCTTTACCAGTTCTTACTCCAAGTTTTTCAGCAATTTCTGCAGGTCTACATAAACCGGTTAATTCTTCTAAACCAACAAAGTAAGTATTTACTGAATAAGCCAAACCTTGATTCATATCAAAAATTCCACTTCTAGTGGAGTTATTAACTGTGTATGGTTCAAAAGCTGGCGCACCTTCTTCACAAGCTGTGAAGTTAGAAAATGTTTTTGGAGTATTTGAATCTAAAACAGTTCCAGGTCCATAACCTTGTTCAAGTGCTGCTAGCAAGGTAAAAACTTTAAAAGTAGAACCTGCTTGCATTCCTGCTGTGCCACCATGTTGAGCATCAACGTTGTAGTTATAAGTGGTGTTACCTAAACCATCTGTGCCCCAAGTTCTATTTTGTGCCATCGCAATGACTTCACCAGTTTTTGAATTCACCATGGAAATTGCTGCAGCTTTTTGACTTGGATCATCTCTTGGAATGTATTTATCAACTG
>VFQS010002501.1_pt1 | contig 15025 bp, 14 predicted proteins | sample 3512361 | NCBI WGS metagenome assembly VFQS01 (sample SAMN10412375, study PRJNA504923) | tailings metagenome | isolation source: Relicate 1 Philex TSF3 active mining | place: Philippines
TAGAGATGGAAAACGTGGAAACCATGTTTGGTTTGCCCGGCGGCTGCATCTTGCCCGCCTATGACCCATTGTTGAAGTCCAGCATTCGCCACATTTTGGTGCGCCATGAACAAGGTGCAGGCCACATGGCTCAGGGGTACGCACACGTCACGGGCCGCCCCGGCGTTGCAATGGTCACCAGTGGCCCTGCTGCCACCAACATGGTCACTCCCTTGTGTGATGCGTTCATGGACAGCATTCCCATGGTGTGTATTACCGGACAGGTCAGCACCACGGCCATTGGTACCGACGCGTTCCAGGAATGCGACACCGTCGGCATTACACGCAGTGTGACCAAGCACAACGAATTAGTGATGCGCGCCGAAGACATTCCCATGGCTATTCGTCAGGCGTTTCACATTGCAACTACAGGACGTCCTGGTCCAGTGTTGGTTGACCTTCCAAAAGATGTGTTGCAAAACACCATGGAATGGCATTGGCCCACTGATGAAGAAGTGTTGGATGCGCTTCCTGGTTATCGCCCTGTAACCAAGGGTCATTCACGCATGATCAAAGAGGCAGCAAAGTTGCTTCTGGCATCGGAGCGACCTGTGTTGTATCTGGGTGGTGGTGTGTTGAAAGCACATGCTGCCGAAGCTGTACGCGAACTTGCTGAATTGTTGAAGACGCCAGTTGTCACCACGCTGATGGCTCGTGGTGCATTCCCCGATGATCACGAACTGTGTTACGGCATGCCTGGCATGCACGGAACAGCAACCGCAATTACCGCAATGCAAAAAGCAGACTTGTTGTGTGCGTTAGGTGCTCGTTTTGATGACCGCGTTACCGGCAAAGTGGCATCGTTTGCTCCCGACGCAAAGATTATTCACGTTGATATCGACCCAGCAGAACAAGGAAAAGTTCGTAAGCCCGACGTTCCCATTGTTGGTGATTGTCGTTTGGTTGTTGAAGAAATCGTCAAAGCCGTCAAAGAGTTGTTGGCCGAGGGCGTGCAGCAGGTCGACATCACACCGTGGCGCAGTCGCGTGAATGGTTGGAAAGAACAGTTCCCACTTACATATGAACCATCTGAACCTGGTGCACGTTTAAAGCCACAGTTCTGTTTGGAGAAACTGCGCGATGCTGCACCAGAAAACACCATCTTGGTTGCAGGTGTTGGCCAGCATCAGATGTGGGCAAGTTTGTTCTGGAAGTTCAACCAGCCCTATTCATGGGTGAACTCAGGCGGACTTGGAACAATGGGTTTCTCAGTGCCGGCAGCAATTGGCGCAAAGGCAGCACGACCAGATGCAACTGTGTGGGCAATTGACGGCGACGGATGTTTCCAGATGACTGCACAAGAGTTGGTCACGGCAACAACCGAAGGCATTCATGTCAAGATTGCAATTTTGAACAACACATATTTGGGAATGGTTCGTCAGTGGCAAGAAATGTTCTACGGCGAGCGTTATTCAGAAGTCGATTTGTCTGGTTGCCCCGACTTCGTGAAGTGGGCAGAAGCAATGGGATGTGTTGGCATCCGCGTTGAATCACCCGAAGAAATTGATGCGGCAATTGAAAAGGCAAACAGCATTAACGACCGCAGCGTTGTGGTGGAATTCCGAGTCGAAGAATTCGAAAAAGTGTTCCCCATGGTGCCAGCAGGCGCAAGTAACGACGATGTTCTTCTTCACCCCAGCCAAGAGAGCCGCAGGGAGTTCCTCAAGTGACCACTATCAATTCAAAGAATCCGTACGGCGACTCCCGCATTCACCACATCTTGTCGGTGTTGGTGCAGAACCGTCCCGGCGTATTGGCACGAGTCTCCGGACTGTTCGCACGTCGTGGTTACAACATTTATTCATTGGCCGTTGCGCCCACCGAAGACCCCAACTACAGCCGCATCACCATCGTGGTCGACATTTCAGCCACGCCGCTCGAGCAAATTGTGAAACAGCTGTTCAAGTTGATCGACGTGGTGCGCATTACCGAACTTGACCCACGCAAGTCGGTCGAGCGCGAGCTCATGGTGGCCACGGTGCGTGCCGATGGCGAACAGCGCGGCCAAGTGGTCGAGCTGGCCAGCATTTTCGAGGCCGAGGTCCTGGCAGTCGGGGCCGACGCACTCACCATTTCTCTCGATGGAGAACCCGAGAAACTTGACGATTTTGAGGAATTGTTGCGGGGATATGGCATCGTGGAGAGCCAAAGAACAGGCAGGGTGGCCCTGCCGAAGTTGGAACGTGAGGCACGGAAAGGTGCCACAAAGGGAAAGGCAAGCTGATGGCAGCACAGATGTACTACGAAAAGGACACTGATCCTTCAATTATTCGGGGACGCAAAGTCGCCATCATTGGCTACGGCTCACAGGGTCACGCTCATGCACTCAACCTGAAGGACAGTGGTGTGCAGGTGGTTGTGGGTCTGCGCGAGGGTTCGTCATCGGCTGCAAAGGCCGAGGCTGCTGGTCTCACCGTGAAGAGCATTTCCGATGCAGCCAAGTGGGCCGACGTCATCATGCTGACCATGCCCGACACCGAGCAGAAGGCAACATACAACGAGCACATCAAGCGCCACATGAAGGCCGGCAAGGCGCTTGCATTCGCACACGGTTTCAACATTCGCTTCAAGCGCATTCGTCCGCCAAAGAATGTTGACGTCATCATGATCGCGCCAAAGGGTCCAGGTCACTTGGTGCGTCGTACATACACCGAAGGTGGCGGCGTTCCATGTTTGATTGCAGTTGAACAAGATTTCACTGGCAACGCCAAGGCACTTGCTTTGTCATACGCCGAAGCAATTGGTGGCGCTCGTTCAGGTGTCATTGAAACAACATTCACCGAAGAAACAGAAACAGACTTGTTCGGCGAACAAGCAGTGTTGTGTGGTGGTGTTGCTGCATTGGTGCAAGCAGGTTTTGAAACATTGACCGAAGCTGGTTACCAGCCAGAGATGGCCTACTTCGAGTGCTTGCACGAAGTGAAGTTGATCGTCGACCTCATGTACGAAGAGGGCATCACCGGAATGCGTTACAGCATTTCCGATACTGCTGAATACGGTGACCTCACCCGTGGTCCACGCGTCATTACGCCAGCCACCAAGAAGTCCATGCAGAAAATCCTGAAGGAAATCCAGAGCGGCAAGTTTGCTCGCGAATGGGTGAAGGAATCAGAAGAAGGCCGTGCCAACTTCAATGCCTTGCGTGAGGCAGGCGCCAAGCACCCCATCGAGGAAGTGGGCAAGCGCCTGCGTTCCATGATGCCGTGGTTGTCGGCGGGCAAGCAGAAGGTGTCAGAGATCTCTGGCGGCTGATTCCAACAGTCTGTAAAAGAGCCCGGGCGCATCAAGCGCTCGGGCTCTTTTTATTTCTTCACATTTTTTGAGAAATCCGGGAACTCGGGCCATGGGTGGGGTCGTCAGATGATGCATCCACACCACAACGGAAGGCACCACCATGAAGAAGTCACTTGGTCTTATTGCACGAGCAGCACTCATCAGCGGAATCGTTGTTGCAGTAACTGCACAGTCGGCAAGCGCACATTCAGGAAGTAATAACGGCAGCCGCGGAAAGAGCTGCATTGCTCACTCGCGTCACAAGCCCACAACACACCCTCACGGTTTTCGCCATGAATGCACACAGAAAGAAACTCGGGTGACCATTCCTGGCTCACCTGACGAGACAACGGTGATTGAAGAAATTCCCGCCGCATCAACTGATGCAGTTACACCCGAAGTAGCCACAGGGATTTCTACTCCCGATACATCTTCCGATAGTGGCCGTGGCACTGAAATTGATTCGACAATTTCTGTACCAGCAACATCACTGGCACCCACACCAGCTCTCACTGACGATTCCGCGTCGCTAGCACCCGTAGAGACGGACGCGCCACAGGTGAATGCACCAACTCCCGCTGACAGCGTCAATGACGTCACCACTGTGGATCGCATCGCAATGCCCTCACGTCCTGCCTCTACTGATTCATCAATCGAATCATCAGACGATTCACTCGCGAACCGAAGCATCGGTGCAGAACTGACACCTTCGTTCGCATCAGAAATGTCGGGGGAGTCCTTGATCGATGACGTCGCTGTAGGTGGCGGTAACGGAAGCACATTCTCGTGGTGGTGGCTGCTTCTGTTGCTGGCCATCGCAGCCGAGGCATATCGTCGCTGGCGTCGTGCACGCCGTAACCGCGGCACCGTCTCTGACGCGATGATCGCCGCATAACCCGTCCGCCCGGTCTCCTCTCGGAGGGCTCCCTAATTCCCGACTTGTTCAGTCGGGAATTAGGGAGTATCGTGCGTCACATGACTTCTTCACAATGGGGCTTCGAAACCCGCCAGATTCACGCCGGACAAGTACCAGACCCCACCACAGGCTCGCGCGCGGTACCGCTGTATCAGACCACCTCGTATCAATTCCGCGACAGCCAGCACGCTGCCAACCTGTTCGCTCTTGCCGAAATTGGCAACATCTACACCCGTCTCATGAACCCCACCACCGGAGTTCTGGAAGCGCGTCTGTCAGACCTTGAGGGTGGAACTGCCACCGCTGTCGGTTTGCCAGGTGCACTGGTGGTGTCGTCAGGTCAAAGCGCCGCGACGCTTGCCATTCTCACGTTGGCTGAAGCAGGAAGCCACATTGTTGCGTCGCCGTCGTTGTACGGAGGCACATACAACTTGTTGCACTACACATTCCCCAAGATGGGCATTGACGTCACATTCGTTGACGACCCTGACAACTTGGATCAGTGGAAAGCAGCAGTGCGACCCAACACAAAGTTGTTCTTCGGTGAAGTGCTCGCCAACCCCAAGAATGATGTGTTTGACATTGAAGGTGTTTCGCGGGTTGCACATGAAGTGGGTGTGCCATTGATGTTGGACAACACCGTGCCAACTCCGTACGGCATTCGCCCGTTGGAGTGGGGCGCAGACATTGTTGTGCATTCGGCAACAAAGTTCCTTGGTGGTCACGGCACGGCAATTGCTGGAGCCATCATCGATGGTGGAAAGTTCGATTTCTCTGCAAGTGGCCGTTTCCCCAACTTCACCGAGCCAGACCCCAGTTATCACGGTCTTGCATATTGGCCAGCGCTTGGTGCAGGGTCATTCATCATCAAAGCACGCGTGCAAATGCTGCGTGACCTTGGCATGTCGGCAAGTCCGTTCAACGCGTGGAGCATTTTGCAAGGTGTTGAAACTTTGTCGTTGCGTATGGACCGCCATTGGTCTAACACACAAAAAGTTGTGGAATTTTTGCAAACACAAAGCGCAGTGGAATCGATCAACTACGCCGGTCTTCCATCAAGCCCATGGCACGAGCGTGCGAAGAAGTATTTCGGTGGTCGTGGATTTGGTTCGGTTATCGCAGTGGAACTGAAGGGCGGTCGCGAGGCTGGTCAGAAGTTTGCTGAAGCTCTGAAGTTGCATAGCCATGTTGCAAACATTGGTGACGTGCGTTCATTGGTGATTCACCCAGCGTCAACAACGCATAGTCAGTTGACTGAAGACGAACAACGTTCAGCCGGCGTTGCGCCTGGTCTGGTGCGTTTGTCTGTTGGACTTGAATCTGTTCAAGACATCATTGCCGACTTGGAACTGGGCTTCGCCGCTATCAAGTAGCCGTTTGCGTTAGGTCATGCATCGCTTGCTGCATCAATGAACACGTTGATGTCTACTTGTGCTTGCCTCAAGATTGAACGTAAGGTTCCGGTTTTCACAACACGATGTAATGGCACAACGCACACCACGGAGCCTTGACGTAATACGGCGTGACTGCCGCGTTGACGAACAAAGTCAAATCCCAATTCTGAAAGAATTTTTATGATGTCGTGCCCAGAAAGATTGGGCAGTTTAGGCACGTGGATGAATCTCGAAAGTTGTCACAAAGGCATTTGACACCTGACCGAAATTCGCTTCCGGAACTTCATCTAAGTACGCCTGAGTTGCTTCTTCGATATTCGCCAGAGCTTCTTCGACCGATTCTCCTTGGGAGGAGCAGCCCGTTTCAGGGTTGAGCACGCAGAATCCACCTTCGTCAGATGGCCAAATAACTGCGGTCAACTTCATATGTGGAACATTAGGTGTGATTTTTGAATTCATCAACATAAATGTGGAGGAATTCAACGCAAAGACGGAAGCCGTTTGCCTGCAACAAGATGTGTTTGGAGGAATTACGAAAAGGCGGTGCGGAGCGTGTTGCCGGCCAGCGCAACGTTGTCTAAATGATGCGCGCCAGCGGTGAGAGACACGGTCACACCATCAATTCCTTGTGCACGTAAACCGTGAATTTGCTCAATTACTTGTTCGGGTGTTCCGATTAATGCACGGCCCAACATTGCGCGCAACCCCTGAGGATCATCTGCGAGTGAGATTTCCATTCCACGTGCGCTCAACATGGACTTCAATCGATCTGTGAGGTCGGCTGTGTCTGACCCAATCACCATGGGGCAGTGGCACGACACGGAAATTTCAGAACGATCACGGCCAAGTGAATTGAGGTGGCCTTGTAAAGCGGAAATCTTCTGTGGAATATCGGCGTGCGCTGCAGTCATGTTCAAGAACTCTGCATATTGAGCTGCAATGCGGAATGTTTTCTTCTCGCCTTGTCCGCCCACCAAGATCGGTAGGCGTGATTGCACGGGACGCGGCACGTTGTACGCATCGACAATGTGGTGATGCTTCCCTTGGTAAGACGATTGCTTGTTGTCGAACATGAGGCGACAGATATTGAGCGCATCTTCAAGTTTTTCAAAGCGCTCTGTGAGTGGCGGAAAATCAAACCCAAGTGCATGATGTTCCGCGTCAAACCATGCAGCTCCAATTGCACATATTGCACGTCCTTGTGACACCACATCCAAGGTGGTGACTGCCTTTGCCAGAAGTGCGGGATTGCGATAGGTGACTCCAGTGACCAACGCGCTGACTTTGATGGTCGAAGTGCGAGCAGCAATGGCGCCAAGAGCGGTATAGCACTCAAGCATGGGGTCATCCATGGGCCCGAGGAATGGCAACTGAAAGAAATGATCCATCAACATGAATGTGTCAAAACCATTTGCTTCGGCCGTTTGTGCAATGTCTGACAATGTTGAGAACAAATCGGCACTGTCACCATTGGGAAATGTGGTGCTGGGAACTTGAAGTCCAATCTTCATGGGTCAAAAGTACAGCTTGGGTCAATTGATGAACGAGTTCAACTGTGCCGCAATCGACTGACTAGTCGTCGTCGTCGGTTTGATTACGCAAAAACTCTTCGAGTTCGGCAGCTAAATCGTCACCAGTTGGCATTGAGCGTTCCACCAGTTGATCGTGACGTCGTTCGAGCATGTGTACATATGCCGAGGCCTGCGCATCACCCTCAACGGCAGCATCGTGAAGTTCTTGCCAGCGGCTGATTTCTTTTTGCAAGTTGGCGTGATCGGTGGGAATTCCTAACACATGCTGCAAGTGCTGCAATAACGCGGCGGCACTCTTTGGGTGCTGCGCGTGCATCAAATAGTGGGGAACACCAACGCGCAAACTAACGCTGGGCACAGCAGCTCGATCGAGCGCATCTAGCATGACTCCGGCAACACCAGTAGGTCCTTGGTATTGAGGACGGGATAATCCGAGTCGTGCGGCTAATTCTGAGTGCGTGGTACTTCCCACAACAAACGGCACGCGTGAATGTGGAACTTGTTCAGCGGCTGCACCCAAACTGACCACCAAGTTGCATCCAAGACCCTTTGCCACGCTGACAACACATTGTGTGAACACATTCCATGACACGTGTGGTTCAACGCCATTCAATACCACCATGTCGCGCGCACCTTCGGGATAACGAATAATCATGAATTCGTTTTCTGGCCAACGGATTTGTCGTTCACCATTCTCATCGAAGTATGCCTCTGGACGTTCTTGCGTGAAATCGAAGAATGGGTCGGGATCAATGTCTGCAACAACTGTGGCGTCACGCTCTTTCAACATCCAATCAAGTGCAGATGTAGCGACACCGCCAATGTCGAATAGACCACGCAATGCCACCAACATGACGGGATTACGTAACGGGGAGATGTCGGCCCAATACGTCTCTAGAACCTCGTCAACGGTGATTGCCATTAGGCATCACTCTACGAACGGAGATGGTCAACAACCACGTCTATGCAGGCCGTGAGGGCTGCAATATCTGATGGGTCAATGGCGGGGAACATGCCCACTCGTAATTGATTACGGCCTAATTTACGGTAACTGTCGGTGTCGACAATTCCGTTGGCCCGCAAGACCTTGTTGATGTCGTTTGCGTCGACGCCATCAATATCGATGGTGGCGACAACGTCTGAGCGATGTGCGCGATTTGTGACGAATGGATTGGTGTAATCGCGGGATTCTGCCCACGAATACATTGTGCGTGCAGATTCTGCGGAGCGACCAGCGGCCCATGACAAACCGCCATTGTCGTTCATCCACTTCACTTGTTCATCCAACATGATCAATGTTGCAAGAGCTGGTGTGTTGTAGGTCTGATTGGCAACTGAATTATCAAGTGCGATGGACATGTCCAGCGATGCTGGCACCCAACGCTGTGATGCCTTGATTTCTTTGATTCGTTCAATTGCTGCGGGTGAGCACGCTGCAAACCAAATGCCTCCGTCGGAAGCAAAACACTTTTGTGGAGCGAAGTAGTACACGTCAACATCGGATGGGTCCCACATGAGGCCACCGGCTGCTGATGTGGCGTCCACCACCACAAGTCCATTCGTTCCAGGACGCACTGGAGTCATCGCAACTCCGGTTGAAGTTTCGTTGTGCGGGTATGCGTACACATCACACGTTGCATCGGCTTCTGCTGTGGGGTGTGAGCCTGGGTCCGATGACAACACAACAGGCGACTGTAAGTGGGGGGCTGCGGCTGATGCTTCGGCGAACTTGGATGAGAATTCGCCAAACACCAAGTGGTGGCTTCGCTCGCGAATGAGGCTGAATGTGGCCACATCCCAGAACACTGTGGATCCACCATTGCCCATCACAATTTCCCAACCATCGGGCAACTGAAACAGCGATGACAGTCCGTCGCGTACTGATCCCACGATGTTCTTTACGGGGGCTTGCCGGTGAGATGTTCCCATCACCGATGTGACGCGCGCCATGACGGCCTCTAGTTGCTGTGGGCGTACTTTCGAGGGGCCGCAACCAAATCGGCCATCAGCTGGCAAAAGGTCTGCAGGAATTCGAAAATCAGGTTTGTTTTTATCGCTCACTCTGTAATCCTGTCATTTATGCCTGGTCCAACAGAATTGCGACGTGTTTCCGCCCGCCTCGGCGCCATTGCCGAATCAGCCACATTGGCAGTCGACGCTAAAGCCAAGGCGCTGAAGGCCCAGGGACAGAATGTCATAGGTTTCGGCGCAGGCGAGCCTGATTTTCCTACTCCCGCTCATGTTGTGGAAGCCGCCATCAAGGCATGCGGCGAAGTGAAGTACCACCGCTACACGCCAGCGGCTGGCTTGCCCGAACTTCGCGAAGCAATTGCGGCAAAAACATTGCGCGACAGTGGCTTTGCATGCACCGCAGACCAAGTGTTGGTCACCAATGGCGGTAAGCACGCGGTGTTCACGGCGTTTGCTGCATTATGTGACCCAGGCGATGAAATCATTTGTCCTGCTCCGTTCTGGACCACATATCCCGAAGCCATCACATTGGCTGGCGGTGTTGCAAAGATTATTGATACCGATGAAGCCAATGGTTTCCGTGTCACTGTTGAACAACTTGACGCAGCGCTCACCCCGCGCACCAAGGCGTTGTTGTTTGTGTCGCCCGACAATCCAAGTGGTTCTGTGTACCCACCCGAAGAAGTCAAAGCAATCGGTGAGTGGGCCGTGAAGAACAAGGTGTGGGTTATCACCGATGAAATTTATGAACATCTCACATACGGTGACCATACGTTCACATCAATGCCCACTCTTGTTCCAGAACTTGCCGAACAGTGCCTCATTCTGAATGGTGTTGCGAAAACCTATGCAATGACCGGTTGGCGCGTTGGCTGGATGATTGGTCCGAAAGATGTCATGAAGGCATCAATCAACTATCAATCGCATTCGACTTCGAACGTGTCGAACATTGCACAGGTAGCGGCAATGGCGGCGGTCAGTGGTGATTTGTCGGCTGTGCACATGATGCGCGAGGCGTTTGAACGTCGTGGCAAGAAGATGCATCAGATGCTCACATCTATTCCTGGTGTCACCTGCATGGAACCACAGGGTGCGTTCTATTGCTATCCCAATTTCAGTGCGTTGCTCAACCGCGACATTCGCGGCAAGAAAGCGGCAAACACGCTTGAATTGGCAGACCTCATTTTGAGCGAAGCGCAAGTGGCAATTGTGCCAGGTGAAGCGTTTGGCACCCCAGGGTTCGCTCGTTTCTCATTTGCCTTGGGCGATGACGACCTTGTGGAAGGCGTTCAGCGCATCATCGATTTGGTGTCATAACTCATAAGTTCCGCGGCAGGTTCATGCCGTGCTACTTTCATCTGTGCACCTCAATAGGGGTGTTGCAGAAGCATCAGCGAAGTCCGGTGAGATTCCGGCACTGTCCCGCAACGGGGGTGCTGAACAGGGAAACCTGATTCAGACAAGTCCGGTCGCCTGATCTTTCTGTGCGAAAAACCAGTCCTCGAAGGAAGGGCGGTCCGCGGAGGCAACCGGTGCTCACCGGATTCTGTGACCCACTCTTCTTTCTCCAGACATGTACTTGGAGGAAGATCCACTATGAAACACACCCATTCACTGCGGAAGCGCGCATTCAGTCTGATTGCAGCTTCCGTTTTTGCTGTTAGCGCGTGCGGAGGTTCGTCTGACTCATCAGACACCACCGTTCCGTCTGCAGAAAACTCATTGAAGATTGTCAGCTTGTCGCCAACCGCAACAGAAATGTTGTACGCCATTGGTGCAGGTGAACAAGTAGTTGCAGTTGACAGTCTCAGCACATACCCAGCAGAAGTAGCACCAAAGGTGACCAAGATTTCTGCATACGAACCAAGCGCAGAAGCAATCTTGGCGTATGAACCAGATGTTGTTCTGATTTCAAATGACATGAACAAGATCACTGAGCAACTCACCTCAGCAAATCCAGAGATTCAAGTGTGGACTGGTGCTGCAGCCGCATCGCTCGATGATGTGTACAAGCAGATCACTGAATTGGGTGATCTCACTGGTCGCGCAGACGCAGCTGAAGACGTCATCGAAGACATGCAAGAGCGCATTGAAGATGCAATTCCAGAAAATCTGGATGACGTGACGTTCAGTGCGTTCTACGAACTGGACAACACTTATTACAGCGTCACGTCGAACACATTTGTTGGCGCGCTGATGAAGCAACTTGGTTTCAACAGCATCGCCGATGGTGTTGAAGAAGGGAATGACTACCCACAATTAAGTGCTGAAGCAATTGTTGCTGCTGATCCAGCAGTGATTTTCCTCGCCGACACAAAGTGCTGCCAACAGTCTGCAGAGACTGTCGCTGCTCGTCCGGGTTGGTCTGGCATAGCTGCAGTGAAGAACGAAAATGTTGTTGAACTTGATGACGACATTGCGTCTCGCTGGGGTCCACGTGTTGTTGACCTGATTGAACAAATGGCAGCAGCTCGCGAATCACTGATCTCTGCAAACGTTGCAGGGTAGTTATTGAACATGTCGTCCGACACGGTGTCGCAGAACACCATCCACGGCGCAAGCCGATGGTGGATTCCCACCTCTGTGGTGGTGCTTCTGTGCGCCGTGTTGGGGGGCGTCATGATTGGCCCTGCAGGTCCGGAATGGTGGCGTGTACCACTTGAGTTTCTGAATCGATTGCCGTTCATCACTATTGACAGTGGACTCACCTCCACCGAGTGGGCAATTGTGTGGAACATTCGTGCGCCACGAGTGGTGTTGGCAGCCCTTGTAGGTTCCACGCTGTCTCTCGCGGGAGCCAGTTATCAAGGTGTGTTCCGCAATCCATTGGTCGACCCGTATCTCTTGGGTGTTGCTGCTGGTGCTGGTTTGGGCGCAACGGTGGTGATCACCGTGAATCGATCGGGTAGTAGCACGTGGATTATCGACCCATTGCCGCTCGCTGCCTTCATTGGCGGATTGGTGGCTGTTCTTGTTACGTACGTGGTGGGAACAACAGTGCGTGGTGAACGCACATCAACATCCTTGGTATTGGCCGGTGTTGCGGTGACATCTCTGACAACTGCGCTTCAGACATTCCTCTTGCAACGCAACTCTGACGTCGTGCGTCAGGTGTACTCATGGATTCTTGGCCGGTTGTCGTCGGCAACATGGGGCGACGTGCGTTTGGTTCTGCCATATGTGTTGTTGTCCACTGTTGCGTTGTTGTTGCATCGTAGGTTGCTCGATGTTTTGCGAGTGGGCGACGAAGAAGCTTCGGCACTTGGTGTGAACGTGTCACGTGTGCGCCTAGTTGTGGTGATTGCGGCAACGTTGGGCACAGCCTCGGTTGTTGCCGTGAGCGGTTTGATTGGCTTCGTTGGCATCATTGTGCCGCACGCAGTTCGCCTTGTAGTGGGCGCGTCGTATCGAATTGTGTTGCCCATGTCCATTCTGGTGGGTGCGGCATTTTTGATTGTCGCCGATATTCCTGGTCGCGTTCTTGATAACCCAGCCGAAACTCCCATCGGCGTCGTCACTGCGTTTTTAGGAGCACCGTTTTTCTTGTTAATTCTTCGTACACGACAGGCTCCACGATGACATCACTTTCATTTGACAATGTTCGCGTTTCTTACAACGGACGCACCGCGGTTGCAGGTTTCACTGACTCTGTGAAGCCAGGTGAATGGTTATGTATCATCGGCCCGAACGGTGCCGGCAAGTCGTCGTTGTTGCGCGCGATTGCGGGAGTGACGTCACATGATGGGCGAATTCTTGTGGATGGCTCACCTCTCTCGGCGCGATCTTCACGTCGGCGTGCGCAATTGATTGCATTTGTCCCGCAGTCACCTGTTCTTCCGTCTGGCATGACTGGTGCTGAATACGTTGTGTTGGGGCGTAATCCTTTTGTTACTCACTTTGGTCGTGAAACTCATCACGACTACTCAATGGCCCGCGACGTTATTGAGCGTCTTGACCTTGTGCATCTGGCATCACGCGATGTCGAGACGTTGTCGGGTGGCGAACGTCAACGCTTAGTGATTGCACGTGCCATCGCACAGGAAGCACCCATCTTGTTGTTGGACGAGCCCACTAGTGCACTGGACATTGGTCACCAGCAACAAGCTTTAGAGCTTGTTGACAAATTGCGTCGAGAGCACGGGCTCACGGTGGTGAGCGCAATGCATGATCTCACCCTCGCTGGCATCTATTCGGACCGATTGGTGTTGATGCACGCCGGGCACTGTGTGGCACAGGGGAGCGCTGAAGATGTGCTGCGTCCTGAAACTCTTGGTGAGTTCTACGGCGTGTCTGTACGCGTTCATCGTGAAGCGGACGGCACCATCGTTGTGGTGCCTCATCGCGACCGCATGCCGTAATTGTTGCGCTGAGCTGCGGTGGCACACGTCGCCTGTGGCCCACGGGGCAAGGCGAGTACCGTTACAGAGGTGCCCCGCCCACTTGATCCCCGCCAACTGGATGCCTGCGTTGAAGGGTGTGCGGCTACTCATCAAACTCTTCTCGACGTTGTCGATGCCTTGTCACCAGAAGCATGGGCAGGTCCGTCATTGTTGGAGGGCTGGTCGCGGGGAACAGTGGTGGGTCATCTTGCGTTGAACGCAGAGAGTTTCATTCATTTGTTGTCGTGTGCTTCGCGTGGTGAAAGTGGTCAGCAGTATCCCGGTGGTCCTGGTACACGGGAGGCTGCAATAGCTGAGGCATCAACATGGACGCAGACTGATGCCACTGCACGGTTGCGTCGCGCGGTGTACACGTTGGAGGGTGCGTGGGCTGGCGCCACTTATGAGATGTGGGAGTCCACTGGGACTCTTGCGTCGGGCGCAGTGGTTGCCATGCACGACCTGGTGTTCTTGCGTTGGCGTGAGTGCGTTGTTCATCTGACAGACCTTGATGTGGGGATGGGATGGGAGACATGGCCATCGTTGTATGTGCGGTTAGAACTTGATCGTCAAAAAATGGCATGGGCTGCAAGTCATGCGATGGGTCTCACCCTGTTGCCGAAAGCTGCATTGCAGTTACCAGAGAATCAACGCCTTGCATGGCTGTTACAACGGACAAAAGTAGACGGTCTACCGCAGGGTCCTGGATTGTCGTGAAGTTCGTACGCACTGTTGTTGTTGCAGCACTGTCAGTGATGGTGTTGGCATGGCCCTCTGGTGCATCAGCACACGCAATTCTTGAAGAGTCAACACCGGTCTCATCATCGGTTTTAGAGGCGTCTCCTGCTGAAATCAGACTTGATTTCAATGAGTCAATTGAAGACACGTTGCTGTCTATTCAATTGTTTGATGCAGAGCAACGTGAGGTCAGGCTCACTGACATTCAACGAGACAACGGCGACACCTCGATTGCCCGTGCTCAGGTTCCCACACTAGGTAACGGTGTCTTCGTGGTGGTGTGGCGTGCGGTGAGTGCAGATGGACATCCTGTGAGTGGCGCTTTTCCATTTCAAGTAGGTAACAACGCAACAGTCAGTCTGAATGATGTGTTGACGCAAGTGTTGAATGGATTAGACACGCAGTCACCGTTGGGTGTGCCACTGGCGGTGTCTCGTTTTCTTGCCTACATCGCACTTGTGGCCCTGATTGGCGTGGTTGCATTCGCGTGGAACAGACCACATCTACGGACTCCACAATTGGTGCAATGGATGCCACGTGCTCTGATCGCCTTTGTTGTGGGTTCGCTCGGTGTGTTGTTCCTGCAAGGCCCCTATGCAGTGGGTCGTGGCTGGGAAGCAGTGACTGACGGTGGGTTGTTGGTCGATGTTCTCGGTACGCGAATCGGTCTGGCATCGATTGCTCGCGTGGCGTTGGCGGCAGGGTGGGGAGCATTGATTGTGACCACTGCTCGTTCATCAACGTTGTGGTGGCGAGGTAGTGCGGTGCTGACTGGCCTGTTGT
>VFQS010002503.1_pt1 | contig 15022 bp, 10 predicted proteins | sample 3512361 | NCBI WGS metagenome assembly VFQS01 (sample SAMN10412375, study PRJNA504923) | tailings metagenome | isolation source: Relicate 1 Philex TSF3 active mining | place: Philippines
TTTTACCACATTCTTAAAGTCTTTGACCTGAATTGGCAGAAAAGTTTCCCACAACTGTAATCAAAAGTGAATATTTTTTAGTTTATTTGACCTTGTAAGGACAAGTATTAAACAGGTTTATACGATGATAGGTCAGAAATTAAGAGAGTTAAGAGAGTCGAAAGGTCTGGTTCAACGTCAAATTGCCGCTGAACTAGAAGTAGATACGGCGTATGTGAGTAAAATTGAAGGGAACGAAAAGCCTGTGAGTAGACATCATTTGAAAAAACTCTCGACTTTATTGGATATAAGTGAGGAAGAACTTTTAAAGCACTGGATAGCAGATAAGTTGTATGACGTTATTAAAAATGAAAATTTAGGTATAGAAGCTTTACAACTTGCTAAACAGTACTACATAGAACAAAAACGAATAAATCGAACAGAGATAGAATAATGATTACGTACAACCTAGAAGATATTATCAATTCCACAGACAGGTACAAATTATATAATCTAATTAGTACCGATGATAAATTATTACAGAAAATTCATTCACTTCAATCCAATGGTATTAAAACTATAAATATTGGTAAAGAATTAGCCTCCTTTATAGATGGACTTGAAGATTATTGTTACCTGAACATCGACGTTTTTGATTTTACCAAAAAAACACTGGACAAGAACAAATCGAAGATCAACAACAACGGAAATGATGTGGTGGCTATTTATAACTTTGGTATTCTCTTGGAGCCTGCACTAGAATTAAATGCAGTGCAATTGTTAAAAGATTTTTCAAAAATATCAGCACTCATCATCATTTGGGAAAATCAAATGCCAATACCGAACTACTTAAATTGGCCAACCCAACAAAACAACTTTTTTCTTGATTTTACTGAAACACCTCTAAAAACACTGCAATATGCAATATAAGGAACTGATACAATTTGAACCGATTACATCTGTAGTTAAACTGGTAAATGCTGGGGAACAGTCGGTTGCAGAGAATCTGGTGAGAACTTTCGTTTTCTCAAAGAAAATGCAAGAAGATCTCCGTGAAATTATAATTAAAAACCTATCGACAGAACCCAATTATGAAACCAAGGGCATCCAGGTGGTTGGTAGTTACGGAACGGGTAAATCACACTTAATGTCATTGGTTTCAGCGATTGCTGAAAATGCAAATTTGTTGAATCATTTACAGAATGATGAAATTAAAACTGCCTTCAAAAATATTGCGGGAAAATACAAGGTATTGCGTTTTGAAATAGGCACTGACAAGCCTTTAAAGGATATTGTTTTTGCTCAAATAGAACGTTATTTAAAAAAGGAGGGTGTTGATTTTAAATTTGATGACGATTCTCATTTCAGCTGGAAGGAGTTAATTCAGCAAATGATGTCAGATTTTGAAGGAAAATTCCCTAAACATCATTTCTTGATTGTCATAGATGAGTTGCTCGAATATCTTAAAGGAAGAAAACCTGCGGAATTGAATAATGATTTGATGCTGCTTAGGCAACTCGGAGAAGCATGTGACAATTCTCGATTCAAATTGATGTTTGGCGTGCAAGAATTATTGTATCGTTCGCCTGAGTTTCAATTCCAGGCAGATATGCTCAATAAAATTGAAGACCGGTATGCTGATCTAATTATCACAAAGGAAGATGTTTCATTTGTTGTAAAGGAACGTCTCTTGAGAAAAGATTTGCACCAAAAATCCAAAATCAGGGAGCACCTGTTGAAATTTGCGCACTTATTCGAAGGTATTAATACCAATCTAAATGAATTTATTGACCTGTTCCCTGTTCATCCCAACTATGTGAGTTATTTCGAAAAAATCAAACATGGTAAAAGCCAGAGAGAAATTCTAAAAGTGCTTTCCGTAAAGTTTGAGGACATACTTGAAAAAGAGGTTCCCCAGGACAACCCAGGGCTAATTACTTATGACACATACTGGCCTGACTTGGCAAGCAACCCTGCAATGTTAGCTATACCTGATATCCGAATCGTTCGCGATAAGATAGATATTATTTCCAGTAGAGTATCTAACCATTTCATTGGGGCCAGGGCAAACAGAAAAGAAATTGCTCAAAACATAGCACAGGCTTTGGCCATACGTATCTTATGTGATGATTTAGACAAACGTAATGGAGCAAGCACAAGTAGTTTAAAAGAAGATTTGTGCGTGACACTTCCCAATGTCAATGAGCCAGAACTATTATTGGCCGCAATTGATAGCACAGCGAAACAGTTGGTAACTGCCACGGCCGGTCAATATGTAGACCAAGATACAGTAAGTGCTGATTTCTATATACGGACTGAGGGCGGTATCAATATCCCTCAGTTAATTCGTGATTATGCTGATGAGGTAATTAAAAAAGATTCCGATCAGGCTGATCAATATTACTTTGATTTTTTGCAATATGTATTGGAGATTCAGCAAGATTCTTATCGTTCAGGATTTAAAATTTGGCAACACTCTCTTGAATGGATTGATAAAAAGAGCTTTCGATTAGGGTACGTTTTCTTTGGCAACCCTAATGAACGCAGCACCACAGAGCCTATTCAACAGTATTATATATTCTTCTGTCCTTTGTTTAATTCTATAAATAGAAATGACGAGTCGGATGAGGTTTACTTCGACGTGCGAGGATTGTCAGATGATTTTAAGGATACTATTTGCCTTTATGGAGCTGCTAAAGCCAAGCATGCCTCTGCGCCAACTAATCAAAAACAATTGTTTAGCACACAAATTGAAGAATATCAGCGAAAAGCAATCAGTCTATTTGATAAAGAATATGCAGATAAAACCCAAGTAATATACAAAGGCGATAGTAAAACACTTAAATCATTCCCTCTTCCCGGTGAAGGTTCCACAAAGGAAATGATATTTAAAAGTGTTGCTTCAAGGGTGCTCAATAAGGCCTTTAATGAAAAGTTTCCTCATTATCCGGCTTTTACGGACTTATCTCTTCCGTTATCTAAAGAAAATTACGTTGGAACAATTAGTTCTGCTTTGAAAAAAGTCACAAACCCAAGTCAGCCAAATAAAAATGGTGAAGCTATTCTAAGCGGTTTAGGCCTTTGGAGTGGTCAAACAATTGTGACTGATAACAGCAAATATGCAGATAGCATTAAGAAGAAGTTGAATGATGCTGGTTCTGGTGCCGTGCTCAATAGATCTGATATTCTTTGGGCTCACTATGCTCCGGCTAATCTTTGGTACTCTGTGGATTACAACATCGATTACCAATTGGAATTTATTGTTCTGGCTGCGTTAGCCTACAAAGGCGATATTGAAATCAATTGGTCAGGCAGCAAGAATCTATCTGCTACTAATATTGAAACAGTTCTAAGTTTTAATGAGGAGGACTATTTCACATTCCAGCACATCAAGCAACCACAAGGCATTCCGGTAAAACACTTGAAAGCATTATTCAATTGTTTGGGCTTACCCGATTATACCTCTGAACTTGAGAAGCCCGAAACTATCAGTAAGATTATTACAGAAGCAAAGACCAAGGCAGAACGTGTGGTAAAAACCAAAGCGATTGTGGCGCAGGGCTTAAAGTGCAGAAATGTTCCGCTGCTGAGTGATGAAGACAGTACCAACATGAAAAACCAGCTGGATGCATTGGGAACAATGCTTGATAGCATTCAGTCATACAATTCCTATGGCAAACTCAAAGCTTTCAAATTCACCGAGGATGAACTGAACACAGCCTTCGTAGCCTTACCACATTGCGATTTGGTGGATAAGCTAAAGGAAAAGGCTGAGAAGTTTGAAAGATTGGTTGGCTATCTCTATACGGCTCAATCCTATGTGGTAGAGGCAGAGAAACCGCTATATGATGAAATGAAAGCTGCCATTGACAGCCTGCCTGCGGTGGTGGCCTCTTCAAAGGATGCAGACATTAAAAAGTATGAAGCGCTGCTCAATTCATTGATTGACCGTTATGCGGATTACTACCTGAATCAATACACACGTTGCCGCTTATCCAAGCAGGACGATCTGGCCAAAGTGCGTATACTGGGCAGTGAGAAAAAGCGCATTTGCGACATCATCAAAGATGTGGAGATCATCACATCCACGGAATACACCAACTGGATCAACAGCATCACTTCGCTGAGAGAAGCTGATGCATCCCTCACCAAGGCAAAAGTGTTAGCAGAGCCGTACCACGATTTTAATCCCCGTGAGTATTATGGCAAACCAACCTTCAACATTCATCAGCTCGAAGAACAGTTGGATGATATTGTAGAAAAATGGACTATTGCTATGCGTTCGGTGTTTAAAGACCCATCGGTACAGGAAAATATGGACATTCTGAAAACGGCTGATCGCCAACTGGTGGAAGATTTCAGGACAGGTAAATTAGAACTCTCTTCTGATAATGCAACCAAACTGAGAGATTTGATTACACAGTTTGCTCAGGGAATAGACAAAGTGGAGATTACAATTGATGATATCCGGAAGCAATTAAATAAGCCATCAACTCCACAGGAGGCTATTGATGCCCTCACCAGCTACATTGACAGCCTGTGTGCCGGTAAGGAAAGAAACAAGGTTCGTATCATCATTAAGTAACGCAGCATGAGTAAGCAAGATAAAATCATTTGTTTAGGCAAGGAATTTAACAGCGAAGATGAACGCAGGGAATACTTCCGTTATGAGCTGCGGGCAAAACTGCCGGAGCTAAAGAAGATTGAAGGCTTTCCCATAGGCGAAGATGAAGATATCATTAAACTAAGCGACCCGCCATTCTATACGGCCTGCCCCAATCCTTGGCTGAATGATTTTATTGCTGAGTGGGAAAAAGAAAAGGAAAGCATACCGGGGAGGGAGAAGGACTTTCATGTAGATGAACCTTATGCCAGTGATGTAAGTGAGGGAAAGAATAATCCAATTTACAATGCACATAGCTACCATACAAAAGTGCCGCATCCGGCAATAATGCGGTATATCCTTCATTACACCCAACCTGGAGATGTTGTCTTCGATGGTTTTGCTGGTACAGGAATGACAGGAGTAGCAGCAAAAGAATGCGGTAGACCCTCTGCAATAACAAAAGTTCAATTTGAAAAAGATCTGAATAAGAAACCAGTTTGGGGTGACCGCCATGCAATTTGTAGTGACTTAAGTCCAATTGCCTCATTTATCTCATTCAATTATAATTCAAACATTGACGCAATAAAAATAAACGAGGAAATTGAAAAAATAATTCAGGAGCTAAAAAATGAATATGATTGGATGTTCTTAACTGAGCATAGTAAAACAGAAAAAGGGAAAATAAATTACGTTGTTTGGTCAGACATATTTTCTTGTAGCTGCGGAAATGAATTAAACTACCTAAACCTGGCTTTTGATGAAATAAACGGTACAATGCATGATGTTATTACATGTCCTAAATGCAATTCTAAAAACAAGAAATCAGAACTTGAAAAAGTTTGGATCACAAAATTTGATTTAGAATTAAATGAAACAATTAGAACAACTAAAACCGAACCCACTTTAATAAATTATACCTATAAAGGGAAACGGTATACAAAAAAAGCTGATGAGTTCGATATTGATTTGGCTAAAAAGATTGAGGATTTACCTATAAAATATTTCGTGCCAATAGATAGAATGCCTATTGGAGACGAATCTAGACGGAACGATAGAATTGGAATAACTCATGTTCATCAATTTTATTATAGAAGAAATTTAATTGTGTTAGCTCATTTTTTCTCAAAGCTATCCTTACACGCAAAATGGTCTGCAACTAATTTTCTATCAAGAAATTTATTAAAGTGCAATAGGTTTATAATTAATCAATATAATCCAAAAGGTAGAATAAATGGTCCAATGTCAGGAACTCTATACATTCCGTCTGAAAGTGTTGAGCAATCAATTTTTGAATTGATTTTGGATAAAGCAATTAATATCAATTTAAATAATCAAGGTAACATTACACAAATAAGTAGTGCCAATGATTTAAAAAACTTAGCTTCCGATTCAATTGATTATATTTTTACTGACCCTCCATTTGGTGCCAACATCATGTATTCAGAATTGAATTTTATATCAGAAGCTTGGATAAAACTCAAAACTAATAGCAAAGAAGAGGCAATAGAAAATAATTCACAGCAAAAATCCACTCTAGAATATCAAGAAATAATGACAGAGTGTTTTATTGAATACTTCAGAATTCTAAAACCTAATAGATGGATGACCGTAGAGTTCAGCAATACTAGCGCAGCAATTTGGAATAGTATTCAGACAGCATTACAAAGAGCTGGGTTCGTTATTTCTAATATTTCAGGTCTTGATAAAAAGCATGGTGGATTAAGAGCGATGCATTACGCAATAGCAGTTAAACAAGATTTAGTAATCAGTTGCTATAAGCCTTCTTCTGTTTTTAATCATAAGTTTCAGAAGGCTGAAGCTGATGTTGCAATTTGGGACTTTGTTTCAGAACATTTACACCACCTGCCAGCTCACATCAAAAGAGATAACAGCACTACTGCCATTGTGGAAAGGAGTCCCAAGATATTGTTTGATAGGTTAATTACTTTCTACTTAATGCGAGGATTGTCTGTGCCTATTGATGCAAGAGCTTTTCAAGAAGGCTTAAAGCAACGATTTGTAGAAAGAGATGGCATGTATTTTACTGCCGAGCAGGCTGCCGAATATGATGAGAAAAAGGCAAAGGCACCGCAGTTTGTGCAGTTGTCTCTTATTGTAACTAATGAGTCAGATGCCATTGAATGGCTTAAAGACCGTTTACGCAAGCAGGCACAAAAATACCAGGACATCATGCCTGATTTTCGTATTGCTACCCAATCACTACGTAAGGGTGATACACTGCCAGAGCTGCAGGACATTCTCAATGAAAACTTCATTCAGGAATCTGATGGTCGCTGGCGTACACCAGACCCCAACGAGGCAAAAGACCGGGAGGCACTTCGTACCAAAGTGCTGTTGAAAGAGTTTAACGGCTATGTAACTGCTATCAGTCAGCCACGGGCCAAGAAACTCAAAGAAGTTCGGGTAGAAGCCCTCCGTGCCGGTTTCAAAAACTGCTGGGAGCAAAAGGATTTCAAAACCATTGTTACCCTCGGTGATATGATTCCGCAAAACATCCTGCTGGAAGACGAGCAGTTGTTGATGTATTACGATATAGCTAAAGACAGAATATAAACCTATAAATTTGTACCATGAGTAGTGAAAAACTGAAAAATGCTCCACTAAAAGAAGTCATTTTTGAACTTCATTGGGAATGTGCCATGGATAGTGGTGGAAACCCATATGATAGTGGGTTTGACTTGGCACAGGGCAAGTTTGCAGAAAGGATAAAAAACCAATTCCCTGTTTATAAAAAGTTAATTCCAGAAGGTGCTCCATTTAAAGTTTTTGGTGCGCCGATGCATCAGTACTGGAAGGGGGAATTTAATTGGCCCGTAATTCAACATGGTCAAGGAATGATAGCTGTAAATGAGGTAGAATATGGTTACGAGTGGGAGAATGCATTTAAACCATTGGTAATTTCTTCTATTGCAAACATGTTAGAAAGTTACGAAGATGACCTGTTATTTAATAGAATTAAACTTCAATATATTGATGCTTGGGATTTAGATAGTATCCATCCATCAGATTTTATTGCTAAGAATTTGCAAACTGAAATACAGAATGGATACGAGTTACCAGGCAAATTGAGAAGTTTAAATATTCAGCAAAACTTTGAACTAAGTGATGAATCAATATTGAGTCTGAATATTGCAAATGGAGTGAATAACAAGAATCAACAACCTTCCGTTATTTGGACAACAACAGTAGAAAAACAGTCAAAAATGAATGTTGATGATGTTGTATCATGGCTTGAGTCAGCGCATACAACGGCTTCTTCTATGTTTAAAAAAATGTTAAATCCTGAATTTTATGCCAGCCTTGATTGATAATTATACTACTATAGAATATGTATCTGAAACAAATCCAAGAGTAGTTAACGTACGATATATAACTGCAGACCATCGTCCAGTTTCATCTAGTACCATCTTTTCTCTCTCTTCAGAAATGGGAATAAATCACCGCATTCTAATCCTTTTAAATGAGTATAAACAATTAAAAGAAAATTGGGATGAAGATGAAGGCATGGCTCCAAACAGTTTAGCTATAAATTCTGCAGTGTTTTTAACTAAGGTTTTAGAAAAGAGTGGTCAGGCCATATTTCATGCAGCACCTGGTCCTAATGGCGAAATAATGCTAGATATACGAAATAAAAAGAACACCAAGTCATTAGAGATATTATTTTATGCTAATAGATCTGTTGCGGTTTTATTTCCAGCCAATGAGAAACCATCGCAGCAAAATTTTGATTATCACAATTTACCTCATCTTTTACAATGGCTAAATCAAAAGTAATTAACCATGGTTGAAAAGAAATTGGTAGCAGAGAATGAAAGGCTAAGTTATTCTAATCCAGTCAAAAATTATTGCAACCCTGACGGAACAGCCACTTCAAGGGTTTTTAAATTAAGGGAAAAGGACAAAGGAGAACTTTCAGTTGATGTAAAATCAATGACAACAGCGGAAAGAGCTGTTAGCGATAGTTCTAAGTATTTCTTGTTCGAATTACCCAATACTGCCATCCTTGCCATCACTGAACCCCAATTACACACCTACCATGACCCAAATTCTGATGGAACCAATGATGCCCATGCTGTAATTGTAGGTATGAGTTCAGAAGACGATATCACCCCTGGACTATTAGCTAGGGCTAGCAGAAAAATCGCCATTTGATGCTATACCAGGGAAATGAAATAGAAATACTATCCACAAAATCGGTGTTTGGAAAACAAATAGCCGAAGTAAAAATATTGTCTACCGGAGAGGTAAAGTCTGTTCCTTTTTCTGAGTTATCGGATGAAAAGAAAGTTCCTACCGATGCAGAGATAGCTTTCAAAGCCATAGCTGCTAAAATCAAAAGTGAGGTGTTTAAGCAAGCCATGCTTGCACCTATTGAGAGCAATATTGTACCGCTACCGCATCAGATACTGGCTTTGGAAAAAGTGATGGCTGGTCAGTTCCTGCGTTTCCTCATAGCAGATGAAGTGGGTATGGGTAAAACCATAGAAACCGGTCTGGTGCTAAAAGAACTGAAGTTGCGAGGCATTGCCAAACGCACCTTGATTGTAGTTCCCAAATCAGCAATGGGTCAGTGGCAGCAGGAAATGAAAAAGCATTTCAATGAGCTGTTTCACATTTACGATACCGATTACATCAACACGGTCAGTCGCACATTTGCCAGGCTTGAAGTGGACAATGAGATTAATCTCTTCACCCAACATAATCAGATTATCGTTTCGATGGATGCCTTGAAACCCATTGAAACACGGCAAGGATGGAGCAAGCAAAAGGTAGAAGAATACAACCGATACAGAATACAAAGTGTATTGGAAGCAGAATTTGATTTATTGGTAATTGATGAGTGCCACAAAGTTGGTGGCAGCAGTACGCAGGTGGGTCGCTTTCAAATGGCCGATGTCTTGTGCAACGCCATACCCAATGTGCTGTTGCTTTCAGCAACACCTCACCGGGGAAAAAGTGATCATTTCCGCAGGATACTGCAATTGCTGAATGCGGATGCATTCGCAGGGGAAGGCATGCCAACTATACCGGAATTAGAGCCTTATGTAGTTCGTACAGAAAAAAGACAGGCTATTGATTACAATGGCAAAACACTTTTCAATAAACGGCACACCAAGAAAATTGAAGTGGTTTATAATGAGGTAAGCCACCGAAAACAAAAGGCCTTGTACGATGCGGTAACCGAATATGTAGTAAGTGGGTTCAACCTGGCTCAGCAAACCAAGAATACGTCCTATGGTTTTGTGATGATTCTTTTCCAGCGAATGATGAGCAGTTCTACCCAGGCTATTTTGGATGCCATGCAAAAACGGGCAGACAGGCTTTCAGGGGAAAGACAGGAGGTGAATAAGGAGAACATCATCAACAGCATGGAGGAATTTGACTTTGAAGGCCAGATGGAGCTGGATTTTGAGCAGAAGGTGTTCTCATTGGTAGAAGAAGCACAGGCAAATTACGATACAGAATTAAGCATACTGCAGGGTTTAATTAGGGATGCAAAAGACTGCCTAGATACAGAAACTGATGCCAAGGTGGAATTTCTTTTGAGCAGACTACAGGAACTGAAGAGAGATGAACAGAACCCCGATTTGAAGTTTCTCATCTTCACCGAGTTCACCAGTACACAATATATGCTAAAAAAGGTGCTCGAAGAAAAGGGCGGCTATATCTGTGAAGCCATCAATGGTTCTATGGATTTTGACCAACGGATAAATGCACTCAAGCTTTTTAAAGAAGGTGCTCAGATATTGATTTGTACAGATGCTGCCGGTGAATCACTCAACATGCAGTTTGCACACATCGTTATCAATTACGATATGCCCTGGAACCCAATGGTGTTGGAGCAAAGAATAGGTCGTGTGGATCGTATCGGGCAAAGTCATGAAGTACTGGCCTTAAATATGATGCTTGATAACTCGGTAGACAAACGAGTGTATGAAGTGGTAGAAACCAAGCTCACTCAAATCATGAATGAATTGGGTATCGACAAGACCTCTGATGTATTGGACAGTACTTTAGAACGAGACCAGTTGAATCGCTTATATCTCACCTCATTACTGAATCCAGCAAAGTTTGAGCAAGAGAGTAATAGCTGGCTTGATGAAATTAAAGATAAGCTGAGAGACTATAAAAGTACAGAAGGAGCTTTGCCTACATTGGCATCAAAAGATATAAAGGCAGAAAAAGTGGATGCCATCAAGCACAGTCCGCTTCCAAAGTGGTTGGAAGGTTTAACCAAAAACTACTTGCATACTAAAGGCATTGCATACCACAATTTGATTGATGGTATCCGGTTCAAATTCCCTGGTCACAAGGAAGGGATTTACACCTTTAATATCAGGGAAAGTGTAAACAATCCTATACCGGAACCAATCTCGTTGCAACATGAAATCATCCAAACAATTTTACGGGATGCAATACCATACACTGCCTCTCAGCAGATACCTAAAGTGAAGTTCAAACAAGGTAACTCAACATCAGGCTTTTGGTCTTTGTGGCATTTGGAAGTAAAGAATCAGTTTGATACCAACCAGGTCATTCAACCGGTATTCATATCATCCAAAGGCGAAAACTTTTCGGCGTTTGCCCAGAGTGTATGGGATAAACTGATTCAGGAAAACGACTACTTCGATTGCGTTGGGGTAATGGCTGTTGATGATTCAAAACCAGCATATGCCAATATCGCAGCGAAAGCCGAAGAATTGATGTTGCAGAAATATGAAGAATTTGAATGCAGCATTTTGCAGAACACGGAAAAGATAAAGGCCAATAAGGATAAGTCATTTGAGTTTCAGGAAAAGCAAATGCATCGTATTGGAATTGAAAATATTAAACAATCAAGATTAAACCGCCTGCACAAGGATAAAGAGCAATGGGAAGAGACTTTTGAATCAGCTCGTCAAATTGTACCCTCTTTATCTTGCCTGCTAATGGTAAATATTGTCAATGAGTAATTGGATTGATAAATATAAAAAGTTGGTGATATCTAGTCACAAACAGCACATTGTTGTGGCTGATCAGGATAACCTATTTGATTATTCAGAATTGCAGTCGGCATTTGAAAATGATGGCTACACTATTCTGAATTGCAAAACAGATTTAGCTGTACGCTTAGCGTTTGAATTGCAGGTAAGAGATTTAGATAAAAGGGCACTCATAATAGCGCCGGCAGCATATCGTCCATTGCCGGATATTGAAACACAGGTTCACTTTCAATCAATCGGTTTACCACAGTTATTCCCTAATCTGGATGCTAAGGCAATCAAGGGATTAAGCTTTAATGCTCTCTGTACTCTTTCCAACATCAAGCCCTATGAGGATTTAAGCCATGATAATACGCTGAAATTCCTTTTGGAGAATTTGTATAATGTTGATTTTGATACACTGACCAACAACAAGGCAAAGGAAAGAATACTCAATGCACTGATCACTGTATTTCTTGAAAAGAATGGCATCAATGAACCACTGACTAAGTTTCTTACCAATATTGCAAAACCTTATTTCCCAACATTGGTATCACAGGGTTTAAGCAATGCGAGTCTGGTGAAGTTTATTCAGGATCAGTGGCAAGCGTTTGTTACAAATGGAAGCTCATTACTTGATTTTAAGGAGCCGCTTCTGAATAAGAGTTTAGGATATCTTTTTGCTTTTGAGTATTTAAGTCCGATTCAGGTAAGCCCTGATGCTTATAACGAATTTCCTAAGCCATTGAAGATTGGTGTGTACGTCGATGCAAACGGTCACAATGATAACGAACTGGAAGGCCTGATTGAATATTTAAAGCAGCAACTTGAAATTATTGAAGACATCGCTGATCAGTGGTTCAAAATCATACAAGTGCTGGCTAATGCCAAGTTACGGTATTTATCTTCCGGCAATGACGAATTGAAAGCTGCCTATCAGAAAATTGAAAATGCTTTCAACATACGTTTCCAGCGTTTCATAGATAATACCTATGGAAGTTTGTTTTCTCTGAGTGGTGTTAGAAAACCGGTAGTTGTTTCAAGGATATTGGAACATATCAATGCAAAGCCGGCTAAAAAGAAAACACTACTGGTTATTGATGGAATGAACTACTGGCAATGGAATATTTTGAGCAAGGCATTAGCAGATGCAGGTATCCATTATTCATCTAATGCATCTTTAGCTTTCATTCCTACCATTACAGCTTGGTCTAGGCAAGCCATTTTTAAGGGAGATAAGCCTGACTTAGCAACGGATAATTCTAAGGAAGCCAAACTTTTTGAGGCCTATTGGATAAAGCAGGGAGTGCAAGGGTATCAGATTGCCTACAAGAAGTTTAGTGTAAATGAACCATTGGCGCTCTCAGATATTCCACAGGATACCACTACACTTGGTATGGTCTGCAATGATTTGGATGAAATAATGCACGGTTCAATTTTGGGGAACAGCCAGTTGAAAATGTCAACTGAACAGTGGATTGCAAAATCAAACATAGTTGAAATCATTCTATCATTACGGACAAGAGGTTTTCAGGTATACATCACTTCCGATCACGGCAACATAGAAGCCGCAGGCTTGAAGAATTTAACCTTGAAAGACAAGGTAGGTGCATTGAGTCGTGGCAAACGCCATCTTCATTTTACCAATGAAACTTTATTGCAAAGTTTTATTGACCAGAATCCGGAAATCGAAGTGGGCAAAAAAGGTCTTTCACTTTACCTAAGAAAACAAGAGGCATTTACAACCGAAAATAGCCAAGTAATTACGCACGGAGGTTCTCACATTTGGGAAGTAATTGTACCATTTATAACAGTAGATGAACATTAAAGGTAAATATATTGGTATCAGTAACCGTATTCCAATAAATTTATTGGAATACGCTATCAGTCACTATGTGAGAACAGGTAAGATTGATTCAGCTGAATATTTGAACTCTGTAAAAGAATATACCAAGGGTGAGAATCGGGCAAAGAAAACATTAACCCATATTACTACAATCATCAATAAGAACTCATCAACTCTTGACTTAATTTCAAAAAAATGCAAAAACGACTTTACTTTTTTCTCTGAAAAAGACAGAAAAGCAATTCTACTGTGCATGTATTCGCTTGCATTCCCAATTGCTTATGATATTTTAAATGGCTTCGCAGTTGGTTTTAAAGTTCAAGAAATAATTAGTAAGCGAGTGATTTTAGAAAAAATCGGATCTATTTACGGTTCAAATCGTTCCATGCATATTGCTGTGGATGAAACATTACCCATATTTTTAGAAGCCGGAATCATAGAAAGAATTAAAACTGGCATCTACAAGAAGTCTAGGCCGATACAAGTAAATAATCAAACTGTAATTGAACTTGTCATTTACACAGATCTAAAACTTTCATCTACAAAATCAATTCTTGTAGATGACTTGGAATATAAGCCATGGTATGGGTATTTCGACCTTTCTCATTGTAACCCCGAGAACTATAATATTTTGATTTCGCTCAAGGATAGTGCTATCGGCAAAGGTTATTTAACTATAAAATAAATGAAATTCGGCTTCCGCATACCGTCACTAACCAAGCGAATCGCTGCCCGAACTTCAGTCAAGCGTATCATTCGTCACAACCTTGGATTCAAAGCTCCGAGGGGAATGGGCTGGATTACTAATCCAAAGAAAGCGCTATACAACCGAGTTTACAACAAAACAACCAGAGGATGCTTGGTTACTCTGATTGGTCTCATTGGGATTCCAATCTTTGTATTTATTCTTTTAATCAGTGTATTCTAGAGATTCTTTTTCACAATCCGGTTTATATATCGGATGAAGTCCTTCGAGCCAACCACCTTTACGTCCTCCAGGAATCCTAGTACAAATCTACCGGGAGCCTGAAAGCTCTGGACCTTTGCAAGAAAGTAGTATCGGTCTGTGTCGGGTATATGTTTGATGTAAGGGATACTCATTGGGTATTCTTCTTTTAGCACCAGCGAAGCACGCATACTCATTTGGATTTCTATTTCCTTACTCATGCTTTTACCCTGGAAACCAAAAATATCAGGCTTGTAAAACTCATGCTGTGGTTCATACTTCATTGGAGTTTCTAATACCTCTACACTTCCCATTCGCTCGATATTAAAGTATTTGTTCTGTTTGGTTTTTACTTCGTAAGCAGAAACGGATTCATAATTATCCGTAAAACACATGGGTTCAACAATTCGATCCGTCACCGTCTGGCTATTTGCTGAGGTATAACTTTTAATCAACAGCTGTCGACCCTCTATAATGGCAATTGAAATCTGCTCCACAATCTGGCCAAGATGCGCTTTAAACATAAGATTCGATGTCACCTGGAGCTCACTGGACTGGAATACTTTGTTCAAAACGCTCTCCGAAAGGGTATTGGCCTTACCGGTAGTTTTAATGAGCTTTTCCAAAAAGTCCGCCTCCTGAGGGGTGAATGGAACTACGTC
>VFQS010002504.1_pt1 | contig 15015 bp, 15 predicted proteins | sample 3512361 | NCBI WGS metagenome assembly VFQS01 (sample SAMN10412375, study PRJNA504923) | tailings metagenome | isolation source: Relicate 1 Philex TSF3 active mining | place: Philippines
TGTTCGTCAGCGTCTTCCTGATGTACCCCCTCGGCCAGAGCAGCTGGTTCTTCGCACCCAGCTTCGGTGTGGCTGCGATCTTCCGCTTCCTGCTCTTCCTGCAGGGCTTCCACAACTGGACGCTGAACCCCTTCCACATGATGGGCGTGGCCGGCATCCTCGGTGGTGCTCTGCTCTGCGCCATCCACGGCGCCACGGTGGAAAACACCCTGTTCGAAGACTCCGATCAGGCGAACACCTTCAAGGCGTTCGAGCCCACCCAGGAAGAAGAGACCTATTCGATGGTCACCGCCAACCGCTTCTGGAGCCAGATCTTCGGGATCGCCTTCTCCAACAAGCGCTGGCTGCACTTCTTCATGCTGTTCGTGCCGGTGATGGGTCTGTGGACCAGCAGCATCGGCATCATCGGCCTGGCCCTCAACCTGCGTGCCTACGACTTCGTGTCGCAGGAAATCCGCGCTGCTGAGGACCCCGAGTTCGAGACCTTCTACACGAAGAACATTCTTCTGAACGAAGGTCTGCGTGCCTGGATGGCACCGGCTGACCAGCCGCACGAAAACTTCGTCTTCCCTGAAGAGGTTCTGCCCCGTGGTAACGCTCTCTGATTGATCAGAGCGTTCTCCAACACGGTGTTTCCAAGGCCCCTGAAGGGGCCTTTTTCATGGCTTGTTCATGCCACGGTGATCACGCAACTCATGTCATCCCACTTAGGTGCCTGACTCCGTCCGCCGCCGCTGGCCCGGGCCTCTGCTCTGGATGGCGGCCGGCTTCTGGCTGTTTGGCGCCCTGCTGCAGATCTGGCGTCTGCTCAGCCTCAGCGCCACCTATGACCAGGCACTGTTCCTGCAGGAGCTGTGGTCCACGGCCCAGGGGCGCCCCTTTGAAAGCAGTCTTTCCTCGGTGCTCTCGGGGGCGGTGGCTGTGCACGGTGCCCTGCCCCGCATCGACTATCTGCACCTGGGGCAACACGCCAACTTTCTGACGCTTTCGGTCGCGCCGTTGGTCGCACTGATCGGCCCCTGGGCCCTGCCCCTGGTGCAGGTGAGCTTGCTCACCGCGGCGGGACTTGTGCTCTGGCGCTTGGCGGCCGCCCGCCTGGCTCCTGCATTGGCGATGCGGCTCACCGCCTCCTACTACCTGAGTGGGGCCGTGATGGGCCCGATGCTGGAGAACTTCCATGATCTGATCTGGCTGCCACTGCTGGGTTTTCTGGTGGTGGGTGCGCTGCTTGATCGGCGCTGGTGGCTGCTGGCCCTGGTCGCACCTCTGCTGCTCCTTGTGCGGGAGGACAGCGGACTGTTGCTGTTCTCCCTGGGGCTGTGGGCCTGTGTTCGCCGCCCTGATGCGCGGTGGGCGGGTGCTGTTCTGATGCTGGTTTCTGTGCTGTGGGTGGTGCTGGTCACCACCGGGATCCAGCCGTTGGTGGATGCGTCCCTGGCGGATCGTTTTCTGCAGGAGAAATTCGGCCACCTGGTCACCGATGTCTCCGGGGGGACTGTTTCGGTGCTGCTCGCCATGCTGAGCCGCCCCGGTGCTCTGCTGCAGGCGCTGGTCAGTCCTCCCGGGGCCACCTTGGGCTTTGTGCTGGCCCTCAGCCTGCCGTTGTTGTTCGTGCCGCTGCTGTCGCTGGATGCAGCCTTGATGGTGGCGGTCCCAGTGCTGGTGGCCCTGCTCTCGCAGGGGCAGACGGCTCTTTCGGTCACCCTGCGCTACGTGCTGGCTTTGGTGCCTGGCCTCTACATGGGCTCGATGCTCTGGTGGGAGACCCACAGCGCTGCCTGGACTCAGCGTTGGCTGCAGCGCAGTTGGATCGCTGCCCTCAGCCTTGGGCTGGTGATCACGCTGGTGAGCAACCCCCATCGCAGCCTTTCAGCCGTTGTGCCCGATAGCTTTGTCCCCTGGGTGCATCGTTCGCCGGCCCTGATGCTTCAGCAGCGTTCAGCCGCCCTCAGCGCCGTCAGCCTGGTTCCTCCTCAGGCCAGCGTGGCTGCCGATACGCCGCTGTTGCCTCTGCTGGCCCAGCGTTCGGTGGCGATTCGGTTTCCCAACGGCGTTCGCTACTTCGATCGCGATGGCCGGCCAACCAGCGTGGATTGGGTGGTGGCTTTCCCCGGTTACTACACCCCGATGACGCCAGTGTTTTCCTGGGAAAGCCGGCAACGCTCTGAGATTCTCAACGGCCTGAAGGCGTTGCTGGAGAGCGGCCGCTATCAGCAGGTTTACGACCGGGCGGGGGTAGTGGTGTTGCGTCGCCGTGCTGCTGCATTGCAGCCAGAGCCCGGTTGAACTGCTCCGCCACGCAGCGCTCCCCGGCGCTCATGCCTTCCGGCTGCTCAGGTGCAACAGCCCTGTCGATGCGCTGCAGCACGATCCCGCTGCTTCCGCAACGTTTCACGCTGTAGTCGCCGCTGGCGAGCAGCGCTGCGATCTGTTGTTGACTGCGGCGTACCCAGGCAGCATTCCGCCGGAAGGCTGGCGCATAGATGGCGTTGAAGCCGGGTTGGCTCACCACCCAATCCACCGGATGCCGGAGTTTGGCTTCATCGGTGTAGGCCACGTTCTCTGGGAAGCGCAGAAGCACATGGCGGGCCGCCAGCAGCGGCACCAAGTGGGTTTCAGCGGCCACGCTGGCGTCGCCGGGGATCACCTTCAGCAGTTGACGGGTGTCCCAGCCCCGTTGCAGTTGGCGCCACGGAGACACATAAACCCATGGCTGCACGCTGTCTGGAATCAGCGCCGAAAGGCTGCGGTGCGGGTTGCCGGTGATTGTGAACAGCAGCGAAAGCACCAGTGCCGTGCGCCAGAGCCGCTTCAGCCAGCGTTCATGAAAGAGTTCCGGATGCTGCGTCCACCAGAGGATGCCGCCGGCGAACACGCCAGGCACCAGATACAGCACAAAGCGCAGATTCACCGCCAGGGCGTTACCCCCCTGGGAGCTGAGAGCCACGAACAGCGGGCCTGCCATCAGCAGCCAGCCATCGAGCCCAGCCGCCGGCAGAAAAGCCAGGGGCAGCCACAGAGTGATCAGGAACTTGAGGGTTGGTCCGATGGGCCGAAGCAGTTCCTGCAGCAGCAGCAGCGGTTGGCTCAGCATCGCCTTCAGGACATCCACCGTGGATCCCCGCCCGTTCTGAGCCACCAGAAACTGGCCGAAGCGCTCATCCATGAACCGCACGGAAACTTCGCTGCCGAACAGCGGCATCACGTGATTGGTGATCGTGAACACCATCAGCGTTGAGTAGAGGCACAGGCCCAGGCCGGCCCAGCGCCAGGCCTGCCGCTGGCGCAGCAGCATCCACACGCCGAAGCTGAAGCTCAGCAGCCCCACGTCCTCTCGCACCAGGGGCAGCAGCAGCGCCGGCACGCCGTACAGCCAAGGATTCCTCCGCCGGATCCCGAGCAGCAGGCTGAAGCTCAGGAGGGGGATGGCGCAGAGATCGTGGAAGTTCTCCAGCGTCGGGCCGATCACGATCCCGGCACAGAAGTAGCTGATGGCGATCCAGCTGGCCAGGCGCGGCTCCAGGTCTTCTCTCGCCAGCTGGTGCAGCACCAACCCACCGGCGGTGAGCAAGCCCACCTGGATCAGCGGCAGGCTCCACACCCCCAGCAGCAGCACCAGCGGCAGCCAGAGCATCAACAACGGTGTGAAGTGCTGCCCGAGGTGGTGGTAACCCAGGGTGGGCAGTGCTTCACCGGTGACCAGCACCGGCGTGGAGAGTTCGGAGGCGAGGGTGCTCTCGAACGGTTTCCCCAGATGGCCGTTCCAGATCTCCTGAAGAAACAGGCCCTGGTCGTAGGTGGCGTTGAGGCTCCAGATCCGCCAGCCCTGCAGGAGCAGTCCGATGGCCAGAAACAGGCCAGCTGCCATCAGCACGCTGCGTTGTGGCTCACGCCGCTGTTGATGGGAGAGCATCCGCGTGGGTTCCAAGGCGGAGTTGCAAATCCCGCTGATTCTCCAGGATCCAACCTGTCCAGCCACAGGTGAAATCATGGAGAGCTGTGAGGCTCTCTCCTGCCCTGAACCAGCGCTTGCGTCGATTGATTCAGGTGGCCGCAGCGGTTGTTTCGCTGCTGCTGGCTGCCCAGATCGCCCGCTTTGTCGGCCTCGACAGGGCTGCGGGGGGGCTTTGTCTCACCAGCCTGGCTGCGCTTGTGATCTGTGTCCGCCTTGGCTGGCGGCAAGCCCTGCTGGGTGTCGTGGTGCTGACGGTCCTCACCGTTCCGGCCGTCCTCAGCCAGAGCGATCCACCCACGGCCACGCTCCTGATGGCGCTCACGGCCTTCGCCCTCGGGTTGAGTGCTCGCTGGCAGTGTCAGCAGATCTATTGGCTGATGGTCGTCAGTGTCTGCCTGTTCATCACCAACAGCCCCTTGCCGGGAACTCCTTCTGCCACTGAGCTGATCCAGCTCACCGGTGCTGTGTTCGTGTCAGGCGGTTTAACGATCCTTCTGCAGACCAGCCTGGTGCCCCATGAGCGGGGCCCAGCCGCCACCACCTTCTTTTCGGTGGCTCACAGCTGGCGCCGCAGTACGGCTTATGGCCTGCTGCTGGCGAGCACCACCCTGGTGAGTACTCCGATCGCCCTGCAGCATCACTGGGGGATCACAGGGTTGTGGTTGATTCTCACGCCATTTCTGGTGCTGCGCCCTTTCGTGAAGGAGGCCTGGAAGGTCGCCTTGCACCGCAGCCTCGGCACCGTGGCCGGCGTTTTGCTGGTGATGGTGCTGGCGGTTCTGCTGCCTAAGGGCTTGCCCCTGCAGCTCCCAGCGATCACGGCGGGTGTGATCACCGCGATGATTGCCATCCGTCACGGTCACCCAGCAGTGCTGTTGATGGCCCTCACCGTCACGATCGTGCTCTTCAACAGCAACCATGCCGATCTGATGCTGATGGCGGATCGTCGGCTCCAGGCCTGCGCCATCGGCGTTGTGCTGGCGCTGAGTGTCATGGCGATCGCCCAGCCGATCGAGCAGCGCTTCTTGATCAGCCGGGTAAGCGACATCAGCCGGGCGGGTGAAGCGCCCTGATCAATCAAGCCGGCTAACGGATTTGAACCGATGGCCTTCGCTTTACAAAAGCGCTGCTCTACCACTGAGCTAAGCCGGCAACGGAGGCTGTCCTCCGGCGAGGAGCTTATCGCTCGGCCTGCGCCCAGAGCAGCAGCTGGGTGCGGCTTTGGCAGCCGGTTTTGGCCAGGAGCCGGGAGATGTGGTTTTCCACGGTGCGGGGACTCAGCACCAGAACCGCTGCGATGGAGCGGTTGCTGAGCCCCTGCAGCAGCTGCTTCAGCACCTGGTCTTCAGCAGGGGTGACCGACGCAGGGGAGTGGGTGGGCATGGCGGTTGAGAACGTGATGCCCTGAGCATTCCCCTCAGGCCTGGCTGGCTGTCCACACGGGAGCGGCATCTCCTGGGTCCGGTTTGGACTCCTGCAGCGGCAGTGGCTTGGTGCGCCGGATCGGCAGGTTGGCCACCAGGGCGGTGACACGGTCTTCGGTTTCGAGGCTCACATCGCCCTCCTCGAGGTCGATCTCCACGTAGCGGCTCACCACCTCGAGAATTTCGCGGCGCATCTGCTCGAGCAGCTCGGGATTGAGATCGCTGCGGTCGTGGGCCAGCACCAGCTGCAGCCGCTGTTTGGCGGTGGTGGCGCTGGCGGGCTGGCGACCGAGCAGCTTGTTGATGAAATCGCGCAGGGTCATCAGCTCAGAAGATCTTGGTTTGCATCAGGCGGCCGAGTTTGGCCCGCAGCCCGCGCCGCGCCTTGGCGGGATCCATCAGCGGCACGTCTTCACCGCAGACGCGCCGCGCGATGTTGTTGTAGGCCTGGGCCGCCGGCGAGTTGCTGCCGTTGAGGGTGAGCGGCTCGCCGCGGTTGGTGCTCACGATCACCTGCTCGTCCTCGAGCACCAGGCCGAGCAGCGGCAGGGCGAGGATGTCGGTCACGTCGTCGACGGCGAGCATCTCCTGGTTGGCCATCATCTTGGGCCGCACCCGGTTGAGCACCAGCTGAATCGGCTTGATGCCGCGGGTGTTGAGCAGGCCGATCACCCGGTCGGCGTCCCGCACCGCGGACACTTCCGGCGTGGTGATCACAATCGCCTCTTCCGCGGCACTGGCCGCGTTCTTGAACCCGTCCTCGATGCCGGCGGGGCAGTCGATCAGCACAACATCGAAGCTCTCGCGCAGCAGGCCCACGATGGTCTGCATGTCCTCCGGTTTCAGCCACTCGAGCATCCGCGGGTTGCCGGCTGGCAGCAGCGCCAGGTTGGGTTCGAGCTTGTGCTTCACCAGGGCCTGGTCCAGGCGGCAGTTGCCCGAGAGCACCTCCTGAGCCGTGTAGACGATCCGGTTCTCGAGCCCCAGCAGCAGATCGAGGTTGCGCAGGCCGAAGTCGGCGTCGAGCACGGCGGTACGCATGCCCTGCCTGGCCAGGGCGACACCCAGGTTGGCGGTGAGCGTGGTCTTTCCCACGCCCCCCTTGCCTGAGCAGATCAGGATGGAGCGGCTCCCCGAGGTGGTCACGGGCACGGTCTGGAATCGAGGCAGGTTAAGGCCACTCCCTGGCCTGGCTTGGTGCCCTGGTCACTGGGCAACGGCCCGGTGCCCCCTTTAGAACGGGGCCACGTTCATCCACTGCTCATGGTTGCCGCCGTCAGCGGTCAGCAGCGTCTGCTCGTGATGCCCGATGACGGTGGCGCCGCGGTGGTGGAGCTGATCGACCGAGCCTGTGAGGAGTTGCTGCTCAAGCAGTTCAAGCTTCAGAGCGAGCAGATCGAGCAGGCGCTTTTCCGTGCCCGCGAGCGTGGCGTGCGGGTGCGCGTGATGCTCAACCCCCACACCTCCGGCGGCGATCGCTGGAACGATGAGGCCTACGCCCTGCTGCAGAGCCGTGGCATCGAGGTGGTGTGGACCAGCGAATGCTTCCCGGTCACCCACGAGAAATCGATGGTGATCGACGGCCAGGCCGCCCTGATCGCCACCTTTAATCTGGCGGAGAAATATTTCACCGAAACGCGCGATTACGGCGTGATCAGCCACGACCCAGTGGTGATTGAGCAGGTCAGGGCAGGCTTCGAGGCCGATTGGCATCGCCGTTTCTTTGAGCCGCGTCTGGACGTCGGGCTGGTGTGGAGCAATGCCCACAGCCGCGGTCAGATGGCTCGGGTGATCGATGCAGCGCGCAAAACCCTCTGGATCCAGCACCCCAAATTTGTGGATGCGGTGATCCTGGAGCGGATCGTGGCAGCCCGTGAGCGTGGCGTGAAGGTGCGCGTGCTCTGCGGCGGCAAGCATGGCCTCAGCGATTGGGATGTTTACGACACCTTCAGTTCTTTGCGGGTGATGGAGAGGTTCGGCGTGAAGATCAAGCGCCAGAAACATCTGAAACTGCACGCCAAGTTGATTCTTGTGGATGGACAGGCGGCGATGACCGGCTCGATGAATATCGATCGCAGTGCCTTTGATGTGCGCCGCGAGCTCGGTATTGAGATCGATTGCCCCAGTGTGATTCGTCGTTTGACCGATACATTTGAGGTGGATTGGCAGGCTTCCAAGCGCTACAGCGCCCCGGATCCTCTTGATCCCACCTACCACGAACAGGGTGAGCTGGCTCCCGATCCCCACTTCGTGCACAACTGATGGCTGAGGTCGCCACCACGCCACCTACCCACGTGCAGTTGTTTCTGGGGATGCAGCAGGTGGCCCTCTCCTCCTTCGGTGGCGGCCTCTCCGCCTGGAGCGAGCGCATCGTGGTGGAGGAGCGCCAGTGGATGAGCAAGGAGGAGTTCATCACCGGCCTCACCGTGGCGCGCCTGTTCCCGGGGCCTAATCAGATCAACATGGCTGTGTACATCGGTAGCCGCTTCCGCGGGCTCACCGGTGCCATCGCTGCCCTGCTCGGCATTTTGCTGCTGCCCTTCAGCCTGTTGATGCTTCTGGGGCTGGGTTATTTCTACCTGCACGAAACTCTCGCCGTGGATCGGGTGTTAGCCGGGGTGATCACAGCCTCGGCGGGAATGGCGCTCTCGATGGGCTTCAAGATCGCCGGTGCCTACAGCCGCGATCCAGTGGCGTTGATGCTGGCTGGCGGGAGCTTTCTCGCCATGAGCGTGTTTCACGTTCGCCTGGTGCCGCTGGTGCTGGTGGCCGCCCCTCTGGCGATGGCCTGGTACTGGCCGCGGGAGTCGAAGCGATGAGCGCCACTGCGGCCGCGTGCCAGGCCGTTCAGCTGGGCGATTGGCGCCAGTTGTTGGCGGTGATCTGGGATTTCCTCAGCCTTTCGCTCTTTTCGCTCGGTGGAGGCAACACTTTGCTCAACGACTACCACCACATGGCGGTGGATCAGTACTGCTGGCTCACATCCCGTCAATTTGCCGATCTCTATGCCATCGCTGAGGCGGCGCCAGGTCCCAGCTCGATGATCGTGGGGTTGCTGGGTATGGGTGCCGCCGTGAAGGAAGGTCCGCTCTGGGCTCTGCTCAGTGGACTGATGGCGGAGATAGCCATCCTCCTGCCCTCCACCTTGCTGATGGTGGCGGCGGCCTTGAGCTGGAATCGCCTGCGCCACAGTCCCTGGCGTGTGGCCTTCGAGCGAGGCCTCGGCCCGATCACTCTCGGCATCCTTTTTGCCGTGGGCCTCAAGATCCTGCGTATCTCCGACCACGACACCCCTGCCTATGCCGTGTCTCTGGTGGTGTGTGTGCTGATGCTGCGCACCAAGATCTCGCCGCTCTGGTTCATGGCGGTGGCGGGTGTGATGGGCGCGTTGGGGCTGGTTAACCGTTAGCGCCTCCCTCCTGCAGCGGCCATTGCGGTTCCGCTGGTTCGATGGCAATCGCCCCGCCCCGCAGCACCGCCTGTTCACAGAAGCCTGCGGGCGGGTGATCCTCGGGGCCTCGGGCCACGGCGCCGGCGATACGCAGCTGCAGCGGCCGCAGCTGCAGGGCCACGATCCGTGCCTGCGCATTCCCGTCACTGCCGGCGTGAGCCACCCCCCGCAGGCGCCCCCAGATGCGCACATCCCCAGCTGCGCTGACCCGTGCGCCCGGATTCACATCACCCAGCACCAGCAGGGATCCTTCCACCTCGAGATGGTCGCCGGAGCGCAGGGTGCCGCGATGGATGGTCAGGCCCGGCGGCCCGGTTCGCTCCAGTTCAGAGATGGCGTCTGGCTGCTCAAGGCTTGTTTCCAGCCCCAGGGCGGCGGCGGCCACCAATCCCAGCGCCGTTTCGGCCTGCACCCGCGTCAGCAGCATGCCCGCCCCGTGAAGTCGCTCCTGAATGGCTCGCAGCTCCGGCAGATTCAGAACACGATCTGCGCTGTGCAGCCACAGGCTTCCGGTTGCAGAGGCGCTGTTCAACCAGGCGGACACCTCCTCCAGCGCTGAGGCACTGCTGCGGGCCTGGGGCATCAGCCGCAGGTGGTGGGGACCGGCTTGCATGGCCTGCAACTTAAGGAGCTTCGCTGCCGGCTTCCAGCACCAGCTGTTCCCGCAGCGGCTGGGCGACCTCGGCGGGATGGATCAGCCAGGCGCTTTCGGTGGGCTGGCTCAGGCTGTTGACCAGCGGGGAGCGCTGCTCCAGGGCCGTGAGCTGCTGGCCATCCCAAAGCCTCAGCCCACCGCGGTAGGGGTGGTATCCCCGGTTCTGCTGACTTTGCAGACCGCAGCAGAGCTCAGCGTTGAGTCCGGCGCGTTCGCTCAGCCGCTGCGCCAGGGCCAGCAGCTCCAGTCGCCGCTGGCGGCTCAATCGACTCACATCGCTGGCCTTGAGCAGTCGCCGATCCAGCAGGCGTGTGCACAGCTCCTGCAGCTCGCCAGGGCCCTCCTCCTTCCAGCGCTGCAGGTGATATCCGGTGCGGTGGTCGTCGTTGCCGAGAAAGCTTTCGAGATTGAGTTCGTGGGGATGCCAGAGCCATCGCTGCATCACCGCATCAGCCCACACCCGCGTCGGCCCCAGCTGGCGGGCTACGGCGACGCAGCGGCTCAGCAACCAGTTACAGACCACGTTGAGCCGGTGGTTGTACACGCTGCGGTACATCAGGTTGCGCACCACCAGGTAGTGCTCCACTGCCATCAGCCCCTTGGGGTGCAGCGCCAGGCTGCCATCGGGCGCCAGGGTGAGGCTGGCGAGAATCCGTTCCAGATCCAGCTGGCCATAGCGGGTTCCGGTGCTGTAGCTGTCGCGCAGCAGGTAGTCGAGGCGATCGCAATCGAGCTGACTGCTCACCAGGGCCTTGATGGCTGGGCTCGGGGAGTGCCCGTGCTCGAGTAGATCAGCCACCGCTTCTGCGGTGCCGGTGGCGAAGTGCTCCAGTGGCCCGCGCAGGCTCGGATGCTCGCGGATCAAGCGAGCCGACCAGCTCTCATGGTGCAGCCCATACATTTCCTCGCCGGAATGGCTCAGCGGGCCGTGGCCCACATCGTGCAGCAGGGCCGCGGCGTAGAGCAGCCCGCTGTGCTCCTGAAGCTCCGGCTGAAAACGACACAGCTCCTGCAGGGCACGCCGGGCCAGATCCAGTACCCCCAGCGAATGGGTGAAACGGCTGGATTCGGCGCCATGAAACGTGAGGTAAGCCGGACCCAGTTGCCGGATACGACGCAGGCGCTGAAAGGGGGCGGTATCGATCAGTGCAATGGCGAGCGCTTCGGCTGGGTGCTGGCGATCCAGGCGGATGGCCCCATGCAGCGGATCGTGATAGGTGCGGGATCCCATCAGAGCGCCTGCTCCAGCTGCTGTTCCAGTTGATCGAGAGCCGTGGTCAGCCACGGATCACCCGGGCCGCCAGGATCGAGCGGTTCGGGCTGGGGCAGCGGTTGATCCGGCTCGATGCCCAGATTCTGGATATCGCGGCCGCTGGGGGTCACGTAACGCGCCACAGTCACCGCCAGACCACTCCCGTCTCCCCCCAGCCCGATCAGCGTCTGGATCAGTCCCTTGCCGAAGGTGCGGCTGCCCAGCAGCTCGGAGCGTTGATTGTCCTGAAGCGCGCCCGCCAGAATTTCGCTGGCGCTGGCGGTACCCCCATTCACCAGCGTGACCATGGGACCGCCGTAGAGCAGGCCTCGGTTGGCCTGCTGGGGATCGCTGAACCCTTCCCTGTTCCGTGTTTCCACGATCGGAGCGCCGTCCAGCAACTGATCGGCCACGGCCAGCCCCGCGCTCACCAGTCCACCGGAGTTGTTGCGTAGATCGAGCACCAGGGCCTCGATGCCCTCCTCCTGCAGGGATTGAAGGGTGGCTGCCACCTGCTGCGGTACCGGTTCAGCGAACTGTGTGATCCGCAGGTAGCCAAGCCGGTGCCCCTCGTGCGTGATCAGCCGTGAGCGCACCGGCAGCAGATCCACCTGCCTGCGCCGCAGCTCCACTTCCCTGGCCCTGCCATCCGGTGTTTTGATCTCCAGCAACACGGCGGTTCCCTCGGCACCGCGCAGGCGCGCTGCCGTGCTCTCCAGCCCCAGCTCTGCGGTGGGGTTGCCGTCCACCCGCAGCAGCTCCGTGCCGCTCACGATGCCGGCCTCCGCTGCGGGCGAACCTTCCAGGGGGGCGATCACCACCACTGCGGTGTCGTCCTGGCGGATGCCCAGTTGCAACCCCACGCCGCTCACGCTGCCCTGAGTACTGGCCTTGAGCGCGGTGAAATCGGCCGGGCGGAGCAGGCGGGTGTAGGGGTCGCCGATCGGGGCAAGCATCCACTCGATCGCGTCGTAGGCGTCGGCACTGGTTTGAATCGAACGCTCCAGCGCCTTCTGACGCAGGCGCTTCCAGTGGATGGTCTCGAAGCGATCGGGATCCACGTAGCTCTGGTTCACCAGCCGCCAGCTCTCCACCACCAGCTGCTGCCCGTCGTTGAGGGCTAGGGCGGGAGCGGCGTTCCAGCTGGTGAGCAGCAGGCCGCAGAGCAAGGCCCATACCAGTCGCTGGATGCGCTGAGCCATCGTTGTCACAGGCTGTGCAGCGCTCACGGGCCCCCGGAGGTGATCGGTAGACTCTGCCAACCAAACCCTCTCGCTGCATGGCGAATTCCTCGCCCGCCTCCGGCGGAAAGTCATCGCCCGTCTACGACTGGTTCAACGAGCGCCTGGACATCCAGGAGATCGTCGACGACGTCGCCTCGAAGTACGTGCCGCCCCACGTCAACATCTTCTATTGCCTGGGCGGCATCACCCTGGTCTGCTTCCTGGTTCAGTTCGCGACTGGTTTCGCGATGACCTTCTATTACAAGCCGACCGTGACTGAGGCCTATGCCTCGGTGCAGTACCTGATGACTGACGTCAGCTTCGGCTGGCTGATCCGCTCCGTGCACCGCTGGAGCGCCTCGATGATGGTGCTGATGCTGATCCTGCACGTGTTCCGCGTGTACCTCACCGGCGGCTTCAAGCGTCCCCGTGAGCTCACCTGGATCACCGGCGTCACCATGGCCGTGATCACCGTGTCCTTCGGCGTCACCGGCTACTCCCTCCCTTGGGACCAGGTTGGTTACTGGGCCGTGAAGATCGTGTCCGGCGTTCCCGCAGCCGTTCCCGTGGTGGGCGACTTCATGGTGGAGCTGCTCCGCGGTGGTGAAAGCGTCGGTCAGTCCACGCTGACTCGCTTCTACAGCCTGCATACCTTTGTGATGCCCTGGCTGCTGGCCGTGTTCATGCTCATCCACTTCCTGATGATCCGGAAGCAGGGCATCTCTGGTCCCCTCTGATCAGTCTGTTCGCCCCCGGGTTTCGCATTGTTGCGATCCCGGGGGTTTGAGCGGTCAGGTTGCTGCGCCTGAACCAGCAGCGTTCTTAGCTTCACTCCATCACGACCCACCCAACGGTCACTGTCATGCACGTCCTCAAGAAGCCTGATCTGAGCGACCCCAAGCTGCGGGCCAAGCTGGCCAAGGGCATGGGTCACAACTATTACGGCGAGCCCGCCTGGCCCAACGATCTCCTCTACATCTTCCCGGTGGTGATCCTGGGCACCATCGCTTGTCTGGTGGGTCTGGCTGTTCTCGATCCCGCCATGCTGGGCGACAAGGCTGATCCGTTTGCCACCCCGCTGGAAATTCTCCCCGAGTGGTACCTCTACCCGGTGTTCCAGATCCTGCGGGTTGTTCCCAACAAGCTGCTGGGTATCGCCCTTCAGACCATGATCCCCCTCGGTCTGATGCTCGTGCCCTTCATCGAGAGCTTCAACAAGTTCCAGAACCCCTTCCGTCGTCCGGTGGCCATGGCCGCCTTCCTGTTCGGCACGGTGTTCACCATCTATCTGGGTATCGGCGCTGCTCTCCCGATCGATAAGTCCCTGACCCTCGGTCTGTTCTGATTCGATCCATCCACTGCATCGAATCGATTCGATCCTTCACCCCGGCTGATCGTCGGGGTTTTTTCATGGTTGTGCGAGGCTTGGCGTCAGCGATGCATCAGTCGCGGTTGATGTCCAGCAAGCCTGCATCGCCTGGATTGACCCGCAGCAGATGATGCAGCAGCAGGAATCCCACGATGGTCCAGGTCTGGTAGGTACGTGCCTGCTGCCCCACCCAGGTTCCGGTTGGACCATCGAAGTATTCCGCCCACTGCTGGCGTGGTAACTGGTTGAGCTGCATCCAGTAGCACTCCTCGAGCATGCTCCGCATCTGTCCCATCAGCAGCACATCAGCCTGGGGATAGCGCTGCTCATGCAGCAACACGGCACCCCCCAGATACCAGAGCAGGCTCGGCCAATGGCCACCGTTGTGATAGCTCCAGGGCCAGTTTTTGGGATCGGAACCCGTTTTCTCACTCCATTGTTGGCCTTCCAGGGGCGGGTGACAGATCCGCATCGGCATCTGGGCCATCAGGTGCTCGCGGTTGTGCAGCACCAGCCGGAACAGGGCGCGCTGCTGGGGTGCCGTGATCAGCTCGAACAGGCAGGCCAGGCAATTGCCCAGGCTGTAGAAGCGAAAGTCGGGCCGGCCGGTGCGCATGTTGCCGATCAGGTAGCCGCCCCGGTCTTCCAACCAGTCCTGCAGCCAGGGAGGGATCACCTGTGGTTGCACGTTGAATTCGTTGAGGGCCTGGCTCTCGCCGTATTGCTCGGTGGGCCTGCGCCGCAACACCTGCATGGTTTTGCTCGTCACCCAGTAGTGCTTGAGCAGATAGCGGCGTAAATCGTGCTTCCACTCGCGGGTGAGCACCAATCGCTGCTCCAGCAGCCTGCTGTTGTGACTCTTCTGTGCCAGGGCCATCAGCTGGCAACAGCTTCCCAGGCAGCCGTAGAGCAGCGCCTCGATTTCCAAAGGTGCGCCCCAGACATCCATCGGGCGATCAATCATGAAGGCGCAATCCGGTACGAACAGCACCGGCGTGCCCTCGAAGGTGGGGTGCAGCACCAGATCAAGCAGCAGCTGCACACCGCGCTGTACCCGTTGGCTTGTTCCGAAATCCCAGTCGCGGCTGCGACGCACATAGAGCCAGCAGAGCACCGGCCACCACAGGCTGGCGTCCACCGAGGTGATCCGACCAATGGAGCGCTGGCCGTAATCCGCCACCAGTAACCCGTTCTGCTCCACAAAGCTGGTGGGGAACACACCGCGGGTCTGGTAAGCGCTGCTCTGCAGTTCCAGGCAGGTTTCGAGGAAGTTGCGCACGATCGCGAAGCGGCCCTGCACCAGCAGAAGCAGCATCACGGGCACGTTGTCCCGCAGGAACACCTCGTCGTAGTTGAGGGCCTGGTCTTGACCGCCGGGATGGCTGAGCGCGGCAACAGATCCCACCAGCTCCCCGCGACTGCTGATCAGGGTGCGCTCGAAGTGCTCACGGGCCGCGTTCACCACGGCTTCCTCTCGGGAACTGGGGCGTACCCGCAGGCGTTCCTGGCTGAACTGCCTGGCCATCCGACCTCCAGCCCCAGGGCCTCACTTGCCCAAACCCTAGAAATGGCAAGCGGTTTCGTCATCCTCTGCTGTAGGGGTTGACACCAAAGCGGTCAGTGGTGTTATGGTTTTGGACTGCGCGTGAGCCGGAAGGCGAGCGCCGCAGGAACCGAAAACCAGCC
>VFQS010002505.1_pt1 | contig 15015 bp, 13 predicted proteins | sample 3512361 | NCBI WGS metagenome assembly VFQS01 (sample SAMN10412375, study PRJNA504923) | tailings metagenome | isolation source: Relicate 1 Philex TSF3 active mining | place: Philippines
TTGCTGAAAACTTGATAATGAAAAAGACGTATGACTTGGATCCATCTCCGAACAGAATTAATTTACTAAGTTTTATTTCGATAGTGAGGAGAATTATGTTGTCTAAAATCAAAATATTTGATAAATTCTATTGGATTATATATAACATCCGAATAGAATTCGCCTATAAACAGGCATATGAAACTTGGTGTAGTTTTGCATCATTAAACCATTCAGAGGAATACGTGAATAAGAAAGTCCCACAATCAATTAAAAATGGAAGAAAGTAATATACTAGTATCGGTTCTAATGACTGCTTTCAACCGTGAAAAATACATTGCTGAGGCAATTGAAAGTGTTTTAAATTCAACCTATCGCAATTTTGAGCTAATTGTCGTTGATGACTGTTCAACAGATAGCACCGTCGCAATAGCACAAAGTTTTGCAGATAAAGATAATCGAATTTCAGTTTATGTAAATGAAAAGAATTTAGGCGATTATCCAAACCGCAATAGAGCAGCAAGTTATGCAAAGGGCAAGTATATCAAGTATGTAGATAGTGACGATAAATTATATAAATATGGCTTACGGATAATGGTAGAGACAATGGAGCAATTTCCTAATTCAAATATTGGATTTGCCACCATGCCGATGCTTGATAAAATTGGAAGTTATCCTCTGGAATTAAATATGATTGAATCTAATCGATTTCACTATATTAATAAAATAGGAGTTTTTTCTAACGGACCATTATCAGCAATCATTAGGAAAGATTTTTTTATAAAAATGGGCGGTTTCTCATCCGAAAGAATGGTAAGTGATTTTAAATTTTGGTTAGATTCTTCGTTACAGGGAAATATTGTACTGATTCAGGATGGAATAGTATGGAATAGAGTTCATCCCGGGCAAGAATTACGAGATGTTGAAAAATACAATGATCGATATTTTCAAATTGAGGTGAATCATCTAATTAAACTGAAATCTATCGATAATGAATTATTTAAACAAATTCAAAAAGATTGGTTTAAGAAATACAAAAGGGGTTTGTTAAGCTCAATTGTCAAGTGCAATATAAAAGGTGCTCTGCAAGGAATAAGATACCTTATAATAATTTCGAGAATAACTTGACCACCATCATCAACTACAACCTCGGCAATCCAAAATCCATCAAAAACATGTTGGCTTATCTAGGCATTGAGTCACGGATCAGCGCCAATCATGAGGAAGTCGCCTCGGCAGAAAGGCTTATTTTGCCCGGTGTAGGGCATTTTCAACATGGAATGGAGCAATTAGCGGAACTTGGTTTGGTAGACGTATTAAAGAAAGAGGTTTTAGAAAATAAGAAACCTATTTTGGGGATCTGCTTAGGTATGCAATTGCTTACCAAGCATAGTGAAGAAGGCAATTTGGCAGGTTTGGGTTTTATTGATGCGCAAACCAAAAAGTTTGAATTTCAAGATCCAACTTTAAAAGTGCCGCACATGGGTTGGAATACCGTTGATTTCAAGAAAGATTCGTTAATGAGTTCAGGTTTATCGACCAACCCGAGATACTATTTTGTGCATTCTTACTATGTAGATTGTGCAAATCATGACGACATTTTATGCACAACCCAATACGGCCAAGATTTTGTGTCGGGTTTTCAGCATCAGAACATATTTGGCCTGCAGTTTCATCCAGAAAAAAGCCACAAATTTGGCATGGAGCTGCTCGCTAATTTTTGTAAGATTTAATGGCCTTACAACCAAGAATTATTCCTGTATTACTTTTGCACAAAGGCGGCTTGTACAAAACCAAGCAATTCAAAAACCCATCTTATGTGGGTGATCCTATTAATGCAGTGCGCATCTTCAATGAAAAAGAAGTAGATGAGCTCCTCATTTTAGACATTGACTGTTCTAAAGAAAACAAAGAACCTGATTATACGCTCATTGAAGAAATCGTCAGCGAGGCCTTTATGCCTGTTGGTTACGGAGGTGGAATTTCAAGTTTGGGAATTGCACAAAAAGTATTTCAATTAGGAGTAGAAAAGGTGATCATCAATACAGCTCTTCAAAATAATCTTCAACTCTTATCAGATATTGCAGCCATCTACGGCGCGCAGGCAGTGGTTGCAAGTATAGATTACAAAAAAGGCTTTATTGGAGGCACAAAAGCCTACTTTACCAACGGAACCAAGAAGTCTGGTCACACACCACAAGAGCTTGCCCAAATAGCTGAAAAAGCAGGGGCAGGCGAAATTATTCTGAATGCAATGGACCGCGAAGGCACCTACCAAGGATATGATATTAGTTTACTTCAGCAAGTTGTAGGGTCGGTTCAAATTCCAGTAGTAGTTTCAGGTGGTGCAAGCACCAATGCAGATTTTAACGCCGCCAAACAAGCAGGTGCCTCAGGCATGGCCGCAGGCAGTATGTTTGTGTATCAACGCCCGCATAATGCTGTTCTTATTTCATACCCAAGCAATTATTTTTACCTATGATGGTACTCGATAAAAACGACCCTAATTACCGCCAATGTAGTTTGTCTGTAATGGACAACATTGCAGACCCTGACATTACATTTGATGAAAAAGGGATTTGTAATTATTACTATGAGTACTTGGAGGCTGAAAAGCAACATGTTTATAGTGGCGAAGATGGAAAAGAAAAATTAATTGAGCTAATTGAAAGAATAAAACGAAAAAGCAGAAATAAAAAATATCATTGTATTTTAGGTGTCAGTGGTGGTGTTGATAGTACTTACCTCGCATTACAAGCTAAAAAATGGGGGCTAAATCCCTTATTAGTTCATTTCGATAATGGATGGAATTCAGAATTAGCTGTTAAAAATATTCATAAAATCGTTGAAAAAACAGGTTTTGATTTATATACTTACGTTGTTGATTGGAACGAATATAAGGATATTCAAAAATCATTCTTTGATGCCGGGGTTATAGACATTGAGGCTATTATGGATATTGGATTTATTAATACTCTTCAATTGATAAATAAGAAATATAACATAGGAATTGTTATAGATGGTCAAAATATTGTAACTGAATGGATGCTACCAAAATCATGGGTCTTCAAAAATCAAGAAAACCTTATAAATATCCATAAAAGATTTGGTCGTAAAAAATTGAAAACATATCCTTTGTTAAGTCCTTTTAAAAAATATCTCTTTGATTATCGGTACAAACTTGATTATGTTTCGCCTTTAAACTATATGGAATATAAGAAAAGCGATGTAAAAGAGATTATAAAGAAGGAAATGGGTTGGGTAGATTATGGGGGCAAACATTACGAGTCTGTTTTTACAAGGTTTTATCAAGGATATATTTTACCAAATAAATTCAATATAGATAAGAGAAAGGCACATCTTTCCAATCTAATCTTTTCAGGACAAATTGATAAATCGCAAGCATTAAAAGAATTGGAATTACCTATTTATCCCGAACACTTGTTTAAAAAGGATTATGAATTTGTATTGAAAAAACTAGATTACAATTCGATCACTTTCCAACAATATATGCTTTCTCCTATTGTCTCTCATCATTTTTATGGAGGGTTTATTTCGATATGGGATAAATACCCCTTATTAAAACCATTTCGTTTCGTGAATAAGTTAATTAAAAAAATTATTTAAACAAATGATCAAATTTGCCGTCGTCGGTTGCGGGCGCATAGCCCAACGCCACGCAGAACACATTTCTAAACGCGGGCAGCTGGTTGCTGTTTGCGATATCGTACAAGAAAAAGCGGAGCAGTTAGCGGCTACATATGGAGCCAAAGCATATACCAATTATGCGGACATGCTTGCCAATGAAAAGGGCATTGACGTGATTGCAGTTTGCTCTCCAAATGGATTGCATGCGCAGCATTCTATAGATGGTTTAAAAGCTGGTTTTCATGTGCTTTGTGAAAAGCCAATGGGGCTAACTGTAAAAGAATGTGGAGAAATGATTCAAACCGCCGAGCGCGCCAATAAGCGTTTGTTTGCAATCAAACAAAACCGCTACAACCCACCCGTGGCAGCAGTCAAAGATTTGATAGATGCTGGTAAACTAGGGAATGTGTTGAGCGTTCAATTGAGTTGTTTTTGGAACCGCAATACCGATTATTATGCCAACTCTTGGAAAGGCACTAAAGATCTAGACGGCGGTACGCTTTTTACACAGTTTAGTCATTTCATTGACCTTCTTTATTGGTTAATTGGAGACGTAGAAGACGTTGCAGCTTACATGGGTAATTTTGCACACCAAGGCATCATTGAATTCGAAGATACTGGTGTCGTGATTCTCAAATTTACCAATGGCGCTATCGGGACAGTCAACTACACGGTAAACAGTTTTTATAAAAACATGGAGGGTTCGCTCACTATTTTCGGCGATAAAGGAACCATAAAGATTGGTGGCCAATACCTCAATGAGCTAGAGTATCAGCAAATCCAAGATTACCGCATAGAAAATTTACCTGAAGGTAACAAAGCCAACAATTACGGCAATTATACGGGGTCTATGAGTAACCACGACAAGGTATACGACAACCTCATTGATGTACTTACACATAATGCGCCAATTACAACCAGTTCTTATGAGGGAATGAAGACAGTGGAAATCATTGAAAAAATTTATAAATCAACATTGAATTGAAAAAAATTGCATTTTTTGGATCTAAGCCAATAGGTTATTATTGCCTGCAATATTTAATGGAAAATGCCCAAAATATGGGTTGTCAAATAGTTGCAATATTAAGTAATGAAAATCCTCGTTTCGATTCCACATTAAGTTTGAAAAAAGTCGCGGTTGACAATAATATTTTTTTTGGAAATAATCTTGTTGATTTTGAAAAGTTCGATGGAGAAATTGATTTTATTATTTCAGTTCAGTACCATGAAATTTTGAAAAAAAAACAAATCGAACGAGCTACTAAATTAGCAGTTAATCTTCATATGGCGCCTTTGCCAGAATATCGCGGCTGCAATCAGTTTTCGTTCGCAATTTACAATGAAGAAATCGAATTTGGAACAACGTTACATCAGCTTGAAGAGGGAATAGATAGTGGAAAGATTTTATTTGAATCAAGATTCCCAATTGATAATGTCAGATCTATCGAAAAACTTTATGAAATTACTTTGCTTGAGTCAAAGAAACTTTTTAGAAATTGTATAGGAAAAATTTTAGATGGAAATTTCATTGGGATTGAGCAGAGTCAATGCGTAAATTTTGATAAATCGAGAATTTACTACAGAGAAGACATTAAAAAGTTAAAATCGTTAAATTTAAATGATGACGAAAATGAAATAATTAGAAGGGTAAATGCAACCTCAATGCCGGGTTTTGAACCACCATTTACAATTGTGGATAATAAAAAGTACTATATACTAACGGAAGATCTTTTTTCAAAATATACTTTAACATTATGAAAATCCCATTCGTAGACCTCAAAGCACAATACCAGTCCATTAAAAAGGAGATGGATAACGCTATTCAGGAGGTTATAGAAAATACAGCTTTCATTGGCGGTGCAGGGGTCAAAGCCTTTGAAGTCAATTTTGCCAAACTATTAGGGGTTGATCATGTGGTTGCTTGCGCCAACGGTACAGACTCTTTGTACATCATTATGAAAGCATTGGGAATTGGGCCTGGTGATGAGGTAATCACTGTTGCCAATTCTTGGATTTCGAGTTCTGAAACCATTGGCCAAACAGGTGCCAAACCTATATTTGTAGACATTGAGCCAACTTACTTAAGCATGGATGTGCAGTTGTTGGAACAAAAAATCACATCTAAAACCAAGGCTGTAATAGCGGTGCATTTGCATGGTCAAATGGCAGATATCGAGGCCATCAAAAATATTTGCGACATGCATCAGTTGTATTTAATTGAAGATTGCGCGCAGTCTCATTTATCTGAAGCAAATGGTAAAATTGCTGGTACCATTGGCACTGCTGGTTCTTTTAGTTTCTACCCTGGCAAAAACTTAGGTGCCTATGGCGATGCCGGCTGTATTGTAACGAATGATGGGGAATTAGCTACCAAATGCCGCATGTTTGCCAATCACGGGGCCCTTAAAAAACACCACCATGAAATCGAAGGCATCAATTCAAGATTAGATGGCTTGCAAGCAGCTGTTTTGAATGTCAAGTTACCTCATCTTAAAGCCTGGACAAGCGCACGCCAACAAAATGCCAGTATATACAGAGAAGCATTTTCGGCTATTCCTCAAATTAAATGTATCGCTGAAAAGCCAAACACCAAACACAGCTATCACTTATTTATCATATTGAGCGAGGAGCGCAATGCACTCAAAGCCCATTTAGAAGCAGCGGGTATAGAAACCGCTATTCATTACCCAACACCGTTGCCGTTGCTTAACGCATATGCCGCAGAGGGTTATACTGTTGCAGATTTTCCACATGCTGCTTTAGCTTCTGAGCAAATGCTTTCGTTGCCGATGTATCCAGAATTAACAGCTGAACAAATTTCTTATATAGCCAACAGTATTAAAGCGTTTTATGCTTGATTCTAAAATGAAAGTTCTTCTGATTTCTCCGCAACATTGGGGCACCATGCGGGTAACAAAGCATCATTATGCTGTTGAATTAGCCAAATTGGGACACGAAGTCTATTTCTTAGAACCAACAGAAGCTTCTTGGAAATGGAATAGCTCAGTTTTTGAACTGAGCCCTTCGGACGCCCAAGGCGTTACGTTGGTGCGACAGAAAATCAATGTACCTTACAACCTTAAGTTCCATGCAAAGGGTGTATTCGACTGGTTTATCAAAAAGCACATTCAAAAACTCGAAAAACAACTCGGGCCTTTTGGCCTAGTTTGGTCTTTTGACCTCACCAATGCCTTACCATTAAAATACTTTTCAAAAACATCCAAGAAGATTTTCTTTGCGGCAGACTGGCCACAAGTACCAGATGCCGTAAAAGCGGCAGAAGGTGCTAATTTGCTGGTATCAGTTGCCCAAGAAATTTTAGATCAGTACCCTACAGTCCCCGGAACCAAAAAACTACTCATAGACCATGGCGTAGCCGAGTGTTTTATTGAAGCAGGCAAACAACCATTTGTCAAAACAGACGATATCATTAGAATTGGCATGTCAGGCAACTTCTTAAGACCTGACATTGATCGTCCAGTGTTGCTAGAAATTATTAAAACCCATTCTGATTTGATTTTTGAGTGTTTTGGCGCCTATGAATTCAAAAATTCAAATCTTGGTGGCTCAGCAGATCAAGAAACAATTACTTTCATAAATACCCTCAAGCAGGCCCCAAATGTGATTTTACACGGCATGGTTCCCCCAGAAACACTTGCACTAGAACTACGCCGCATGGACGCTTTTTTAATTTGCTATGATGTAGCAAAGGATCAGAGTAAGGGAACGAATTATCATAAGGTTATGGAGTATTTGGCATATGGGAGGCCGATTGTGTCGAATGAGATTTCGTCTTATAAAACAATAGATAGACAAGATTTAATCTTAATGCCAGATTTGCGTAGTAACTTAATAGAGGTTTTCGAGAGGGAGTTAATAAATATAGGAAGCAACACGATAGGTACGAATTCTAAAAAGCAAGAATTTGCAAGAAGAAAGAGCTATTCGCTAAATTTAACTAGTATCATTGACTCATGTGCGGAATAACAGGTTCCTTACACACCAAATTTAATCTCCATCAAGCATTGGCCAAAATCAAACACCGCGGCCCAGATGCCGAAGGTGTATTTGAAAATGAATATATCCAATTTGGGCATGTTCGTTTGTCAATTATAGATTTAACCGAGGTGGCTAATCAGCCATTTGTAAATGTTGTCAATGGCTCTGTATTGGTATTCAACGGCGAAATCTACAATTACAAAGAACTTAGGAAAGAGCTTGAATCTGATCATCAGTTTCAAACACAAAGCGATACAGAGGTATTGTTTGTTGGGCTGCAGCACTTTGGCATTGACTTCATTCATAAGTTACAAGGGATGTTTGCCTTTGCTTTTTATGATGGTATCAGAAAACAAAGCTATTTGGTTCGAGATCGTTTTGGAATCAAACCTCTTTATATTAAAAAGGACGGTAAAGGATTTCTATTTGGTTCAGAGATCAAAGCTATTTTGACTTCAGATTTTACTGAAGATTCCATTAATCAAAAATTGCTCAGTGATTTTATTTACCACAGAAGACTTGATCATACCAATCAAACATTTTATAACGGAATAGAACAATTACCTGCTGGTTCCTATTTGAGTTATGACCATAACACACTGAATAACGCAATAGTTAAATACTATGACCTCCCATGTTATGGAAAAGGATATAAAAATTTCTACCCTGAAGAGTTGAATACAAAAATTGTTGAAACGGTACAAAGTCATTTACAAGCAGATGTGCCCGTTGGTTCTTTTCTGAGTGGGGGTATTGATTCATCAATTGTTTCTTACGTAATGTCAAGACTTACTCCTGAGGTTGCAACCTTGTCAGGAAGAACAGTCTACGAACACGAAGAAAATAAACTAATAGACACCTACTTAGAAGAACATCCAAATACAAAGTCCATTCAGTTTACTTTAGATGGTAAACATTTTTACGAGGAAATTTTTAATGTAATTGCACACCATGATGAACCCATTTTAGACGGTTCAATGTTTTCGCATTTCATGCTTTGTAAAAAAGCGAAAGAAAATGGCCTGAAGGTAGTTTTGTCTGGCTCTGGAGGCGATGAGGTTTTTGGCGGCTATGAATCACATTCAATGGGCTTTATCTCTGACTTGGTTGTCAATTTTCAGATAAAAGAACTGCGACAAAAACTGAGTAGATATGCTGATTTTCATCGTCAAAAGAGTAAAAGTATTTTGACTAAAATTGCTGCTGAATTAACAGGTCAGCGGATTAAAAACAGGATTAAAGACCTGAAAAAAATTCCAGAAGTTCTGACCACAGATAAACAAAACGAGTTTTTTCAAACTTCATGCAGTACCTACACAGGTAGGGCTTTTGAACGCAGTTTGAAATACCAGACAGTACCGCCATATCTTCATTACGAAGACCGAAACAGTATGGCATTTGGTGTAGAAATTAGAGTTCCATTTTTGGATCATAAGTTAGTTGAGTATGTTGCTGCAATCAAAAGAGAGGCATTATTTGATGGCACCACAAAAACTACGTTGCGCCAAGCGTTTAAAAATGAACTTTCATCAGCAATTTTGTTTCAGCGTAAAAAAGAAGGATTCCCTTCCCCGATTGATACGGCGTTACGTACAGATGAAAATTTGAAAACATTTTTTAAACATAGATTAGAAGTAACTCCATTCTTAAATGTTCAAAATTGCCGCAAATTAGCTGATGAATTTTACGCTACAGGTAAAAACCTTACGCTTTATTGGAGAATTCTGAGTTACATGATCTGGTTTGCGATAAACACCAAACAATTTGATTAATAGTATTTTCTACATTGGCAGTTTAAATAAGAATTCTAATTCTTACCGTCGTTTTCAAACTTACAAGCAATTGGTATCAAATGTGAATGGTTTGGATATAGAATCATATATCTATAACTCAATAACCAAAAGATTTGATCACCATTTTAATTTTGGTTTGGGAACTTTGAAATTGAACACCGCAACTAAAGCAATTGATTTTTCAAAATTTGAACTTTTGTTGATAGACAACCGTCCGTTTTTGTTTAGGTCAACATTGAAGTTCATAAGAAAAAAGTATCCTCATCTGAAGATTGCTTTAGTCTTGACAGATGACCCCAATGGTCAATATAAAAGTGGTTGGAGATTACTGAAAAAAACAGCTTCTTTAATTGATATTCATTTTGTACAACGTCAGCAAAATGTTCAAGAATTACGCTCATGGGGTGCCAACAAAGTTGAAATATGTTACCGCTCCTATGACCCCACATTTCATCGCAAAAAACTGACGGTCAAGAAAAACAGAAATTTTGATGCCGGGTTTATTGGGTCTTATGAGGAACAAAGAGAAGCATCTATAAAATTCTTGATTGATAACGGCATCAAAGTTCAAGTAATTGGCAACGGTTGGAACAAAGGGAAGTACTTTGATGTGATTAAGCCGTATTACAGCGGCCCATCTGTATATGGCGAGCTTTACGTTGACAGCATTAATTCAATGCAAATTGCCTTGCATTTTTTGCGCGTCGGTAACCGAGATGAACAAGACAGCCGCACCTTTGAAATACCTGCTTGCGGCACACCCATGATTGCAGAGTATAGTTCAGTTCATGCCTCATTGTTTGATGAAGATGAGGTCTTGTTTTTTAGAAATAATGAGGAGTTACTTCAGAAGGTTCGTTATTTTATAGAAAATCCTCTTGTTGCGACTGAATATGCTGAAAAAGCGGCAAAGAGGTGCATAGATAGTGGTTATGATCATAAAAACACATTGGCAACAGTACTTAGGAAAATCGAAGAATGAAACGTGTTTTGGTTTCAATTTATATAGACCCTGAGTTTTACCCACCAACTAAAAATGCCATTTTGGAATTGGCAAATCAGGTAGATGAAGTCTATGTTTTGACAAGAAATTTATTTAGAGCTGAGGCTAGTGCTTATCCTAAAAATGTTAGGTTTACTAGAATAGGATCTTACACAACTGTTCAAGAATCTGAAAAATTAAATTACTTCCGAAAACTTTGGGCTTTTATAAGTTATTGGGCACAATACCATTTTTTATTAGTTACTAAAAAGATAGATACTGTCATTTGCTATGATTCCATACCATTATTGATTTTCTATCTAGGCATTAAGCCAAAACGGATAACTTTTTGGTATCATAATCATGATATGCCCGATGCTAAATTGTCTCGCAAATATTCGATTGGATGGTTCAGTGCCATCTATGAGCACCAAGCAATGAGAAAAGTGAAGTACTTTTCATTGCCGTCAAAAGACAGGTTGGTGTATTACCCAAACTGGACTCGAATGGAGGACTTCTTTTATATTCCAAATTACCCCAGACTAGCGCAATTTCAGAATATTGAATTGAACAAAAGATTCGATGATTTTACAGTTATATTTCAAGGAGCAATTGGCGAGGGTCATGGACTTGAAGATTTAATCTCTGTATTTCCTGAATTACCAGATGTGCATTTGGTGTTGAAGGGTCCTGTTCGAGAAGAATATCAAAGCAAATTGACCCACCTTGCAAATGAAATGAAGGTTTTAGATAGAGTAAGATTTGTGGGTATTACGCCTTACAGTGAACTCATTGAACTAACTTCAAAGTGTCATTTAGGTATTGCCATACACCAAGGAAAAGATGAAGTAAGTAAAACACTTGGTACGGCATCAAATAAGATTTATGAATACCTTGCTAGTGGCTTGCCGATTGTTTTGCAAAACAATGAACAATTTCGAAAAAGTATTGATTCTGAGAGCCATATCTTTTTTTATGATGGTGTTGCGAATCAATTTTTAGAAATCATTGAAACGGTAAGAAGCAATTTTAAAGAATTATCAACTCAAGCCAGAGCTCAGTTCATCAAAAAATATACATTTGAAACTAGATTTCAATTAGCAATCAAACAACTACGTGCCTAAAAAGATTGCAATCATATCATCCCACCCCATCCAATACAATGCACCGCTTTTTGCATTGATGGCCAAACAACCTGAAATCGATTTAATGGTATTTTACACATGGGGAGAAGGATCCCTAGGGCCGAAATATGATCCTGATTTTGGTAAAGCAATTGAATGGGATATTCCATTATTGAATGGATATGAGCATTCTTTTCTCAAAAACACGTCAAAAGAACCGGGTTCTCATCATTTCAAGGGAATTATTAACCCGACCTTGAATCAAGAAATTAAAAACTGGGGACCTGATATTCTTTGGGTTTGGGGTTGGTCTTTTGATAGCCACTTAAAAGCTATGCGGTATTTCAAAGGAAAGGTGCCTGTTTGGTTTAGAGGTGACTCTACTTTATTGGATGAACCCAAAGGGTTTTCGCTAAAGAAAAGCCTTCGTCGGATTTTTCTAAAATGGGTATACAGTTATGTAGATAAAGCATTTTATGTGGGCACGAACAACAAGAATTATTACTTAGCCCACGGTTTAAGGACTAGCCAATTAGTTGAAGCGCCACATGCGATAGATAATGATCGTTTTTCAGAAGAAAAAGAAGCAAATTCCATTACACTTGATGACCTTCGTAAAAGGTTAGATATTGAAATTGACGACACTGTTTTTTTATTTGCGGGGAAGTTTGAACTCAAAAAAAATCCATTTTTGATGTTGGAATTAGCCCAGCAATGTAAAGGAAGTCAATACAAATTTCTCATTGTGGGCAATGGTCAGCTAGAAAAAGAACTAAAGAGGGCCTCTTTGAATGATTCTCGTATTAAATTTCTGGATTTTCAAAATCAAACAATGATGCCCGCTTTATATCGATTAGCATCTTTTTTTGTACTCCCCTCAACTGGCCCGGGGGAAACCTGGGGCTTAGCGCTCAATGAAGCATTAGCTTCAGGTAATCCTATTATTGCTTCAAATAAATGTGGCGGTGCTGTTGACCTTATCAATAGTTCAAATGGATACTTACTTGATATAGAGAATCCTGACTTCAAAGCCTTGGAGTCTTGGATAGAACGATTTGATAAAGAGGAATTTAAAAAGAAAAATGCTCATTTTTTTGAACGGTTTAGCTACCAAAATATTGTGCAACAAGTAATCTGCAATAGTTAATGCAATTTGGTGCGTTTATAATCGGCTTTTTTTTAGGTTTACTTCAATTCAATGATTTGTATCAAGGAACAGCAGTTGGAATTTTTTTGACCTTGATTTACCGGATTACTTTTAAGTCGTCTGAACAATTTGTATTTCGGGAGTGGGCACTTATTCTTTATACGCTTAATTACTTGATCGCACCAGCAATTACTTACCAATTACCCGAAGAACAAGTCACATATGGAATGCAAATTCCACCCGACGAATATTTCAACTTGGCACTTCCTGGGTTTATCTTTTTTGCATTAGGGATGTTCATCCTTCCTACAAAGATTTTTAAAATAGATTATCATAAAGTAGGGCAATCAACTATTGTTAATAAGGATTTTCTGATTAAGACAACCATTTTTGGAATGGTTCTAAATCTGTCATCCAGATTTTTCCCTGGAGAATTAGGGTTTGTTGCCTATTTGCTTTCCATGGTTCGTTTTGTGGGGGCATTTGCTTTGCTTTCAATTGATAAAAAGCTTTGGTATTGGTCGGCAATCGTTATTTTACTTGAATTGGCATCAGGATTCCTTAACGGGATGTACCATGATGCCATTATGTGGGTCATTTTCTTTGGATTGTTTTACATATATGCAATTAAACCTTCATTTAGAACAAAAATGATTGGAATCGTTTCTGCCATAACACTTGTCCTTTTTATACAGGCAATAAAATTTGCATACAGAGAGGAAGTTTGGCGTGGTGGAAAAGAAGCCACTTTAACAACTGTTGCCGAGGTGAGTAGTACTAAAACAAGTTCAGATCAATTATTAGGTGAGGAGAATATTTTAAGTACACTTAATAGAGGAAACCAGGCGTGGATATTTGCGAGTACGGTCAATAACATGGACCGAAATAAAAACTTTCAAGGCCTTACCAATGTAAATAAATACATGGAGGCGGCTTTGTTACCTAGATTTCTTGCCCCTAACAAATTGACTTCTGGTAATAAAGAAATCTTTAATGAATTTTCTGGGCATACCATTAACGAAGGTACTTCAATGGGTCTAGGTATTTTTGCCGATGGCTATATCGCCTACGGTGCGTGGGGGGTGTATATTTTTGGATTTGTTCTAGGGTTAATCTTTTCGCTCACCTTTAAATTAGTAGAGCGGTGGACAAAAGTGTCGCCATTTTACGTACTCCTACTGCTTCCACTGTTGAATTATGCCGTGAGGCCAGATTGTGAGTTGCAGACTACCATCAATCACTTATTCAAAGGAATTTTACTTTACGGTTTTTTGGTTTACCTTACCCGCAAACGTTTTACTTTAGATTCGCAAGAGAATCAGCGGAAGCTGATGCATTTAAATTTGGCTTCGACCAAAAAATAACCCCCCATGTGCGGCATAGCCGGCCATTTCTCCACATCCTACCAATCCATTAACCAACAAGCTGTTCTGACCGCCTTGGCGCATCGTGGTCCGGACGCTCAAGCTTCTTGGCAGGGTGAGTATGGTTTGTTGTTTCATAGTCGCCTGAGTATCATCGATACCAATGCGCGGGCGAATCAGCCTTTTACCGACCCAACGGGTAGGTATGTGTTGGTTTTTAATGGGGAAATTTATAATTACCAAGCTATAAAGGCTACGCTTGGCGTCGCGTGGCAGACGACTTCTGATACTGAATTGTTGTTGTATTGGTTGATCAATTATGGTTCAGCTAAATTAGATGAACTTGAAGGTATGTTTGCCTTTGCTTTCTATGATACCCAAACCCAAGAATTACTGCTGGCCCGTGACCGTTTTGGCAAAAAGCCATTTTACTTGCATCAGCAAGACGGTGTGTTGAGTTTTGCCAGTGAGGTGCGGGTTTTGATGCAAATGCATCCGGAGCTCAGAACAATTAGCAAACAGCAACTTAGTAATTGGTTGTTTTGGCAAACCATTCCGGGTGGGTGCCTTATTGATGGCATTGAAGAGCTGGCCCCTGGGCATTTCATGCTTTTGAAGAATAGCGAGGTTTTGAAAGTAGGTTCTTATTTGCAAACCAATCCATATTTAGGGATGAACCCCAGTAGGGAAGAGGCCTTGGTAGAAGTTAAAGACAAGGTGAGTAGCGCCATAGAAAAGCGCTTGGTGGCAGATGTGCCTTTTGCGGCGTTTTTGTCAGGAGGTGTAGACTCCAGCATTATTACGGCCGTAGCTGCGCAGCGCTTGGGTAAAGACCTGCACACCTTTACGGTGTCTTTTGACGAGAGCCAGTTCTCGGAGCACCACATTGCAGCTGAGGTAGCCAAGCGCTACCAAACGCAGCATCATGAAATCAGACTAAAGCCACAAGACTTTCTGGATCTTTTGCCAGAAGGCTTGG
>VFQS010002507.1_pt1 | contig 15012 bp, 16 predicted proteins | sample 3512361 | NCBI WGS metagenome assembly VFQS01 (sample SAMN10412375, study PRJNA504923) | tailings metagenome | isolation source: Relicate 1 Philex TSF3 active mining | place: Philippines
AAGCCTGTCGGTTTAGGTGCTCGGGATACTTTGCGAACTGAAATGGGATATCCACTTCATGGTCAAGATATTTCTTTAACTATTTCTCCTTTGGAAGCAGGACTTAATTGGGCAGTAATTATGGATAAGGAAACTTTTATCGGAAAAAGCGCCCTAGAAAAAGAGAAATCTAGTGGAGTTAAAAGAAAATTATTTGGTTTGAGAGCAATTGAAAGGGCAATTCCTCGAGGTCATATGAAAGTTTCAAAAGATGGCAAAGAAATAGGAGAAATTACAAGTGGCACATTTTCTCCAACATTAAAAGTAGGAATAGCTTTGGCGCTATTAGATTCTTCAATAAAACTAGGTGACAAAGTAGAAGTGGATGTTAGAGGAAGAACTTCAGAATTCGAAGTTGTTAAACCTCCATTCGTAACTTCTAAAGTTCGCTAGCTTTTAAAATTCCAACTGACAAAGCAAGTTCTGCTAAAGGATGAATATTTTCTTTAGTGTTCATAATTATTTTGCATCCCATATATTTGTGAGCTTCGATAATGGCAGGAATATGGGGAGTGTTTGCAATTAAAAGGTAATCTTTAATTTTTGAGTTTCCTCTCATGGCAAGAAAACCTAAAGCAATTGCTCCAGGTCCAACTAAAACAACGCGAGTGTTTCTTTCTGTTGCAGCGTTTATGACATTTAGTGCATGAATAGATTTTTCACCAAGAGATGCTTTAAGTAATTCTTCCTGTTCAGTTTTAAGAGTTCTAGTTTTTCTCAATAAGTCCCTTAAGTTTGTAGCATTCTTAATCCATATTTCATCTTGACCAACACTTGATTTACCTAATAAAGATGCAGCATCAATGCTATAAAAAGTACCAATTAAACTGGCTGCTTCAACAATATTGTTACCTAAATAAATACCCAGCAAACTTATATTGGCATCAATTGATTTATTAACTTCATTAACAGAATTTTCAGTAAAAGTTTTTTGTTCAAGTGTTAAGGGGGAAATATCTGCCCAATTGAAATTATCTGATTCAAAACCTATGGCTAAGACTGAATTAATCACGCATGTAAGACTACCGGCTTATTAAAACTAGCCTTTTTCGTCATTCGTCTCATCGCTTTTAATAATGGTTTTGCCAGAAAGCTCAACAAAGTAGCAGTTAGTATTCCTCGAGGTAAGTCAAAACCAAAACTAGTTAGAAGACTAAACCTGATCCAGCGCATAATCTGTTCATTAAAACTTAAACCTGGTTGAAATGAAATTTCGGGAATCAAGCCGTTTGCAAATGGCCAGAACCATAAGTTCAAAAGTAGGCCAGCAAAAAATCCCACAAAGAATCCATAAATTACCAGCATCACAACTTCTTTAGTGCCTTTTATTTTTGGTAATAGTCCTGCAATGGTCCCAACCCAAGCAGCGGCAATCATTTGAAAAGGTAGCCACGGACCTATTCCACCAGTCAGAATTGCTGAACCAAGAATTCCAATTGAACCTAAAACAAAACCAAAACTTGGACCAAGTGCTCGTCCGCCAATTATGATGATTGCCCAAACTGGTTCGAGTCCTGCAACTTGACCACCTAATGGTCTTACTGCAGCAACTACTGCAGTTAATACCCCAAGAATTGCTAACGATCTTGCATCAATTCCACCCTGCAAAACATCAGCTAGTGCAACAAATAAAACTAAAGGGACAAGTAACAAAAGTAGATACCCAGCATTATCAGAATTGTTATTCAAAATTGAATTTTCTTGCATCATAAATGGCCAAAAGAAAGCAAAAATTCCAATAGTTGAAGTTAAAAGTAAAGATATTTTGGTTAAATAATTATTCTTAATCAATTTAATTCTTCTAGCGCATAAACCACATCAGAAACTGTTAACCAATGTGAAGGGGCCATAACTTTTGAAACTTGAGGTGAAAACATTGGTGAACTTGATAAAACTTCATTTGCAGGACCATCTGTAACGATTTCGCCTTCAGCTAAAAGTATTACTCTGGTGGCAACTTCAGCTGCTAATTCCACGTCGTGGGTGGCAAGAATTATGGTGTGCTTCTTTTTTCCTAATTTCTGTAGATTTTGAACCAAGATTTTTTTAGCGGCATAATCCAAACCTCTTGTTGGTTCATCTAACAAAATTAAAGGAGGTTTTGCTGCTAAAACTATTGAAAGAGCTAAAGATAATTTTTCACCTTCAGATAGATCACGCGGATGCGTATTTTCTGAAACATTTGAAATTAGTTGTTCAAATATTTCCAAAGTTGTTCCAGGGTTAACTTCAGCATCTTTATCGCTTGCTATGCACTCTTTCAAAACTGAATCTGCAAGAAGTAGATCTGTTGGTTCTTGGGGAACTAACCCAACAGTTTTTATAAGTTCAATTCCATTTAATCTTTTTGGATCTTTAGTTAAAACTTGCACTTCTCCCGAATTTGGATTTAACAGACCTACTATTTGATTTAAAAGGGTTGATTTACCTGAACCATTTCTACCCATCAAGCAAACAATTTCTCCATCATTAATTTCTAAGTTAATATTTTTTAAAGCTCGCACATTTGGATAAGCAAAGCTTAAGTTTTGTATTTCTACAACTTTTTTGGTCGATGGATTATTTCTATTTCTAGGTTTTGATTTTTCAAGTCGGACTCTTAACTCATCAGCAAATCTTCGTGCATCTCTAACGGTTAAAGGAATTGGATTCCATCCAACATTTCTTCCCAATTCAACTACAGGTGGTGCTATTTGAGATGTTGCAAATACATTTGCAGGTCGATCTGCAAAAACTTCAGCATCTTGATCAATAACTATTACTCGATCTGCATATTGCACAACTCTTTCTAAACGATGTTCAGCTAACACCACAGTTAATCCAAGATCATGTACCAATCTTTGTAAAATTGATAAAACTTCTTCAGCAGCACTTGGATCAAGTGCACTGGTTGGTTCATCTAAAACCAAAACTTTTGGATTTGTAGTGAGCACTGAAGCAATCGCTACTCTTTGACGCTGTCCTCCAGACAAAGTTGAAAGAGATCGGTTTCTTAAATCATTTAAACCTAGTAAATCAAGGACTTCTTCAACTCTTCTGCGCATTGTGTTACTTGCGATACCAAGTTGTTCCATGCTGTAAGCAAGTTCATCTTCAACGTTATCTGTAACAAATGATGAACGAGGATCTTGTTTAACTACGCCAACCAAATCTGCAAAATCTCGTGGTTGAAAATCTCTAATTGATCTATCAAAGACTTTTATGTCTCCAGAAAAACTACCACCGGAAAAATTTGGTACTAAACCATTAATCAGACTTAAAAAAGTAGATTTTCCAGAGCCAGTTTTACCAACCACTAGAACTAATTCACCACTTGGAATAGTTAAATTTAAGTTTTCCAGAATTGGATAATCAGTTTCGTTGTATTTAAAAGTTACATTTTCAAATTTAATCATGCTGCTCTTTGCTCCAAATTAACGTTAAACCTAGTAGAAATATCTATGTTTCTATTGGACTTTGGTGGCTTTGGCGAAAAGGGAATCGCCAACAGAGCTAAATAAATACAAGTTAAAGACACAAAATCAATTTGAGGAAATCCTAAAGGACTTGTAGGTGGATTTAAAATACTTGATTCACTAAATCTAAGTGCGACTAAACCAAATATGGCACTAAAAACAACGAGCACTTCTGGTATTTCCCATTTATCTGGACGGTATTTAGTTCTGGATGCATTTTTTCCTGCAAGCCATAGCGAAAAAATAGCCAATGATAAACCTATGAATAGATTTATAAAGCCAATATTTGTTTGACTAAATACTCCTAAAAGTCCAGATAAACCAAAAATAATTCCCAATAATCCTAAGATCATGAAAATATTAGTAATAGTCATTTTTAACTTTGATTGATGAATTCTTCTGCCATAACCTCTTGAATCCATTGAAGAGGCAAGATTCAAAGCTCTTTCCATTGCTCCTTCTAAAACCGGCACAATAGTTTTTGCAAATGATCTAATTCCATTAATTTTTCTACCACGTAAAAATTGTGCTTCCCTAACTCTTTTCGCATCCTGTGCCAGTTGTGGCGCAAAAGTCATTGCCACAATTATTGAAAGACCTACTTCATAAAGCGATGCAGGAACTGATTTAAGTAAACGATAAGGAGAAGCTAAAGATTGGGCAGCACCAATACAAATCAAAATAGTGGCAAATCTAAGTCCCTGTTTAAATGCAAAATACAAAGTATTCGCCTTGATTTCTCCACCTAATTTCATTCCGGCAAAAACACTTGGAAGATTGATTTCAGGTAAAGTAAATAAAACAGTTTCTCCAAAAATATCTGGAGTAATAATTACAAGAAATGTTCGTAACACAACAATTAATATCGCAGCGTAAATAAAACCTTTAATTGATTTAGACCAAGGAGCATCACTTTTTCTGTAATAAACAACAAATAGAACTATAAAAATAATTGAAAACAAGTAAATGGGATTAGTTGTTCCGGCAGCAATTGCTGCCATCAAAATCGCCCACAGCCACCAGGCTCCAGAATGTAGGAATCTAATTTCTGAAAAGATAAATGGCTTATGCCATCCGCGGGGGGCGGATGGCATAAGAGTTCTGAAGGTTAGATCTTTAATTGTTCTTTTTCTTTCTCATGCGCAGCACTACTGCTAAACCAACTACTAGCACTGCTGCAAGTGCAATCAATTGCAAATCTGTGTTGCTTGATTGGCTTGCTGGTTCATTTTCTGCAATTACAGTTGGTGTATCTGCTTGAGTTTCTGCTTCTGTGGTTTCAGATTCTGTTGCAGGAATTTCCAAACCGCATTCTTCTTTTGGATAGCCACTTATGCCGCACACGAATCCATCATTAGCTCTAACTTCAAGACCAGTTGCGTTTAATGCATCAGCTGCAACTTGACCTTCATTAACTGTTACGCAATTAATCAAAGATTCTGCTGGAGGAGTTTCACCCTCGGGTGCAATAGTTGCATCATTGAAATCAACAACAACTGCAACTCTTAATACTCCTGCTTGTTCTGAAGTATCTGGGCAAAGTTCAGCAAACACAGCACTTTGATTTGGAGGTGTTCCATTATCTGCTCCAGTTATTGCGAACTTAAATCCAAGAACTGATTGATCAGTTACTTTGTATGTTCCTGCACCTTCATTAGCAAATGACCATTGATCATTTGTAGTTACCCAAAAAGTCCAATAGCGATAATCAGCTGCGTTTGCTGATGCAATTGAAAATAGGGAACTAAATAATGTGGTGATAAAAATTACTGCAAGGTGTTTCTTAAACTTCTTCAATTTAATCTCCTCTGGAATTAAACCGTTGATTAACCAGATGAGCGGGCTTTAAGAAAATAAATCTAGAAAAACAAAACCCTTTGTTTCCAAAGAAACAAAGGGAAGGTGGATCTAGAAAAACAATCCGGCCTGCCCCGTTTTCCTCGACGGTGCGTTGGTCGACTCATTCCTTGTTAGGTAATCCGACTTATTCAGATAAAAAGTCTTTAACTTTTTTCTGACCTACGGTTGCGGGACAGTGCTGGATTTTGACCAGCTTCCCCTTTTACAAGGAACAGGTTTTCGTGCTTGGTAGAACTACAACATGAAACCTACCCTTTAGTCAATTGCCAAATGCGAGCGAGTCGTGAAACTATTTATCTATAAGGAAATGAGTTGTCACGGGGGCTAACTAGATTTCCTTATAAAAGGAATTAAGAACATGGCATTTACCTGGGTTTATTTAGATAACGATGGAAAACCAGTTGAAAATTTACCAAAAGAAGCTGTCATTGAAGAATTTAAAACTAGAGCAGAAGCTGAAGATTGGTTAACACTAAATTGGAGAGTTTTACTTCGAGGCGGAGTTGATCAAGTGTCACTTTGGGATGGAACTAGTTTGGCAATGGAAAGCATGAGCCTTCATCCTTTAAGCAAATAGTTATTTAAATTCTTTGGCTTGTCCACCAATTTTAACAATTGGAGCAGGAATTCTTAACATTCTAAGTTGCAATGCTCTCATCACGCCGTAAAAAATTGCACCTTTGCGCTCTTTAGGATCTGAAAAGTTTTTATTAACTTCTCTTTTAATTTTAAATCCTAAAAATACTTCATCAACAATTGTGCCCAGCATCATGATCAACCATAGGAAATAAACAAATCTTGCTACTTGAGGATTTGGCACTAACGATAAAACTAAAACAGCCATAGCAATTGGTAAAAATAATTCACCAAAATGCCAACGAGAATCAACTAAATTTCTAACCATTCTTTTCACAGGACCTTTGTCTCTTGCTGGCATCGCCCATTCTTCGCCACGAGACATAGCAACTCTTACTTCAGCGCGTTGTTGACGTGCACGTTCGCGCATAGCTTTTCTTGCTTCTTTGGTGTCTTTAGGAACTTTTAAAGCTTTTTTTCGAGCGGCTTCAGCTTCTTTTCTTTTTGGGGTTGGTCCTTGTTTCATATTTTTTTAGGTTATCACCTTTTAATTGCCAGGTAAGGCAAGCATTTGGTTTAAAGCCAATTTGGCGTAATGCTTAGTTTGAGCATCAACTTTTATTTGATTCACAATATTTCCAGCCACTAAATTTTCTAAAGAGGCAACTAAATGAGGTAGATCGATTCGATTCATAGTTGAGCAGTAGCAAATAGTTTTATCTAAAAACATGATTTCTTTATCTGGAAATTGTTTGGCAAGTCTTCTCACCAAATTAAGTTCTGTACCAACAGCCCATTTTGAACCACTAGGAGATGCTTTGATTGTTTTAATTATTCCTTCAGTGGAAGCTATTACATCTGCAGCTTCTGCTACTTCGTTAACACATTCGGGATGCACAATAATTTGCACATCTTTTACTCGTTGTCTTACTTCATTAACTGAATTAATTGAAAAACGAGCATGAACTGAACAATGTCCCTTCCACAAAATCATGCGTGCATTATGCAATTGCACATCTGTCAGGCCACCTCTAGGTTTTCTTGGATCAAACACAACACAATCTTCTTTACTAAAACCCATTTTCATTACAGCAGTATTTCTACCGAGATGTTGATCAGGTAAAAATAAAACTCTTTCACCTTTTGAAAATGCCCATTCCAAGGCACGTTGCGCATTTGAAGAAGTACAAACTGTTCCACCATGTTTTCCAGTGAAACCTTTAATGGCAGCTGTTGAATTCATATAAACAACAGGAACAGTGGAGTTAGCAATTCCTAAATCTTCTAAAACATTCCAACTTGATTCAACTTGAGATATTTCTGCCATATCTGCCATAGAACATCCTGCAGCTAAATCAGGCAAAATAACGTTTTGTAAATCTGAAGTTAAAATATCTGCACTTTCGGCCATAAAATGAACACCACAAAAAACAATGTAATCTGCATTAGGTCTTGCTGCAGCATCTTTGGCTAATTTAAATGAATCTCCAGTTGTGTCAGCAAATTGAATAACTTCATCTCTTTGGTAATGGTGTCCCAAAATAAATAATCGATCGCCTAATTTTTCTTTCGCAACCAAAGCTCTTTGAACTAAATCTGGTGAAGAAGGGTTTGGTAATTGGCCAGGACACTCAACACCTTTTTCAGTGTTTGAATCAGACAATGAACCTAATAAATGTAGTAAAGGTGTTGGAGACGGTTCAGTCCATGTTGGTGCCATGTCTCTATGTTTTCATGCTTTACTAAAGTTTGCGAGATGCGCATCGTTATCGCTCCAGACTCATTCACCGGAACTCTTACTGCCGCACAGGCTGCTTTAGCGATTAAGACTGGTTGGGAGAAAACCAGTAAAGATGATTATTTTCTAGCACCAATGAGTGATGGCGGTCCAGGATTTCTAGATGCAATTTCATACGGCTTTGGAGGAAACCTAGTTAATTATTTAGTAACTGGTTTAGAGGGAAACAAAATAAAAGCACCAATGCTAATCGTTGGTAAAACTGCTTACATTGAATCGTTTCAAATAGTAGGTCCACATTTAATAACCTTATTACCTAGAACTCCAGATAAATACACTTCAAAAGGAATTGGTGAATTGATAAATAAGGCAGTTGAAGAAGGATGTGAATCTATTTTTGTTGGTGTGGGCGGTACAGCTTCGATTGATGGTGGAGTAGGAATATTAGAAACAGTTGATCCAAAAAGTTTAGAAAATATTGATTTAATTGCTGCAACTGATGTTGATGTTTTGCTGCTGGGAAATAGAGGAGCAGCAAAAGGATTTGGCGAACAAAAAGGCGCAAGTAAAGAGTTAATTGAAACAATCGAAAAGAATTTAGAAGATTTAGCTAAAAGAACTCCTAGAAGAAAAGACAATAAAGATGCTTCATTAATGCTTGGCGCAGGAGCTGGGGGAGGAATTGGTTTTGCGTTAATGGCTCTTGGAGCAAGCAGAGTAAGTGGTTTAGAACTAGTTGAAGAATCATTTGATTTAAGAAATGAGATCGCAAATTCTGATTTAGTAATAACGGGTGAAGGTTCCCTTGATTGGCAAACACTTCGCGGAAAAGTTATTACCGGGATTGCAGATATGGCTATGGAATCAGCAAAAACCTGTTTAGCATTATGCGGACAAGTAGTAGCTGGAAAAAGAGAATTGGCAGCAGCAGGAATTGTTGGTGCTTATGGATGTATAGAACCCGGGCAAGATCTTCCAGATGATCCGTTCATGTCGCTCGTCCTGCTCGCGGAGCGGGTCAGCAGGACATGGTCGAAATAACGTGGCAATATATATAGAAGAAGGAAAGGTAATTAAAAATCATGACCGCTGAAGCTACAAATACTCAAAATGGCATTGTGCTAACTGATGTTGCTACCACAAAGGTAAGAACTCTTCTTAATCAAGAAGGAAGAGATGATCTTGCATTAAGAATTGCTGTGCAACCTGGTGGCTGTTCTGGCATGAGATATCAATTATTTTTCGATGATCGCTCTTTAGAGGGTGATGCAACACAAGATTTTGACGGTGTAAAAGTTGTGGTGGACAAAATGAGCGTTCCCTATCTAAATGGAGCAACAATAGATTTCGTTGACACAATTGAAAAACAAGGATTCACAATCGACAATCCAAACGCAGGCGGATCTTGTGCCTGTGGCGATTCATTCCACTAATTCTCTTTTCATCGGTTAATTAGTAGTCTTACTTCCCGTGTCACTAAATATTGCAATCACGGGGTCGATCGCAACAGATCACCTGATGCGTTTTCCTGGAAAGTTCACCGATTCTTTAGTAGCAGATAAATTAGATCACGTTTCACTTTCATTTTTAGTTGATGATTTACAAATAAGACGTGGTGGAGTTGCAGCCAACGTTGCTTTCTCAATGGGCAAACTTGGATTAAGACCAATATTGGTAGGTGCAGTTGGTAAAGATTTTGCAGATTACAGATCATGGCTTGAAAGACATAACGTAGATTGCGAATCAATTCATTACAGTCACGATAAACACACAGCTCGCTTTGTGTGCACCACAGATGATGTAGCAAATCAAATAGCGTCTTTTTATCCTGGTGCGATGAGTGAATCAAATTTAATTGAACTAGGTCCAGTCATTAAAAGAGTTGGAAAAATAGATTTTGTATTTATTGGCCCAAGTGATCCTGCAGCAATGCTGAAACACACTGAAGAAGCAAAACAAAGAAAAATTGATTTTATTGCAGATCCATCTCAACAAATGGCCAGAATGGATGGAAAAGAAATTGCCCAATTAATTGAAGGCGCAACATATTTGTTTATGAATGAATACGAATCAAGTTTGATTGAGAAAAAAGTTGGTTGGAACACAGATGAATTGATGAAACGCGTGGGCACAGTCGTCACAACTTTGGGAGCAAAAGGTGCCAGAGTTCAAAGTAAAAATGAAGTTATTGCCACAGTTGCTTGTCCACCTGAAACAGAACGAATTGATCCAACTGGAGTTGGAGATTCATTTCGCGCAGGTTATTTAGCAGCACATTCTTGGGGTTTAAAACCAGAGCGCTGCGCACAAATTGGTTCTATGCTTGCAACGTATGTGATTGAAACAGTTGGAACACAAGAATATCTATTTAGTAATGAAGAATTTGTATCGCGATTTGAAAATTTCTATGGCGCAGAACCTGCAGCAGAAATTAAACCTTATTTAATTAAATAAAATAATGCCAAAAGAAATTGGGCTTTCTTTATGGAGATTTCCTACACCTGAAGAAATGCCTAAAGAGGATTTAGTTATTTTGGGTGCCGATTTATTGCCAGCAACTTTAATTGATTCATATAAAAATGGAATTTTTCCAATGCATGTTCAATTCGAAGGTAAAAAAGAAATTGGTTGGTGGTCACCACTTAAAAGAGGTGTTTTACCACTAGACAAGATAAAGATTTCTAAGTCGTTAAAAAAATCAATGAAGAAATTCAAAGTGACTTTTGATGAAGAATTTGTCGAAGTTATGAAAGGTTGCGCAGATGATAAACGTGATAAAGGTTGGATTAATAAAGAAATAATTAAGGCTTATAAAGATTTATATGATTTAGGTTTTGCTCATAGTGTTGAAGTTTGGGACGAAGAAGGCAATTTAGTTGGTGGCTTATATGGAGTGGAAGTAAATGGACTTTTTGCGGGCGAGTCAATGTTTCATCGAAAAACTGATGCATCCAAAACAGCAATGGTTTATCTAGTTGAGAAATTAAGGAATGCCGGAGGAGAAAGAATTTTTGATGTGCAGTGGCAAACCCCACATCTAAAAAGTATGGGGGTAGTAGAGATTTCCAGAAAAAAATATTTAAATCATTTAAAAAAAGTTATGAAAACAAATCCAGCCTTTTAAATTTCGTTAATTGTCTCAGTAAGTGCCATAACAAAATCATCAATATCTTGCTGTTTTGTATCAAAAGATAAAGAAACTCTGATATGAGCTTGATTTGGAAAACCCATTTCGCTTAAAACGTGAGAAGGTTTAATTGCATCAGGTGTACAAGATGATCCACTGGATACTGCAAAACCTTTCTTACTTAAATTTTGAGAGATGAATTCTCCGTCCACATTTTCAATCAAAAAACTTAAAACATGAGGAAGTCTTGCTACGGGATCTCCCAGTAAGACTATTTTGTTTAATTTGCTTAATTGTTGTCTTAAATTAGTCACTAAAATTGATAAAGATTTTGCCAATTCACTTCTATTTTGATTGATGTCTTCCAAACTTGCCCCAATTGCAACTGCTTGAGGAATAAAAATATTGCTAGAAAATCTGTGATTTTCCCTACCATCATCTAAAAGTATTGATTTAAAAGAAGCATTTCTTTTTACAACCAAGACATCTAAACCAATAGGTGCACCCCAACTACTTGGTTTAAGCAAAAGTACATCCCAATCACTTCCCACATTTACTAATCCAGCAGTCATAGTGGCATCAACAAACATTGGAATATTTAATTCTTTACATTTTTTATAAATTGGATTTAAAGGTTGCTGAGTTCCCACTTCATGGTTTGAAAATTGTAAAACTACAAGACCTGGTTTTATTTCTTCAATCTTTTTTATAAATTCATTTTCATCGATTCTGGCTAAATTATCTACTGGTATCAATGTTGTTTCATAATTTTTTAATCTTTCAATAATTGCTTTTTGTTCAACACTTGATGCAATAACTTTTTTATTTAAAGTTGCATTCAGTAATCCAGAAATAGTTAAATCAAGTCCGGCATTGCCACTAGGGATAAATGAAACTTCATCTGGATTAACTTTCAATCTTGCAGCAAGTGATGCGCGAGCAGAATCCAAAAGTAATCTGGCAGATCGTGATTCGTGGTAGAGCTTGGTCGAATCAAAGTAGGCGTAATCAGGTAGTGAGCTTAAGGCTTTTTTTGCGGCAGGATTGAGTGGACCTGATGTCAAAGAATCAAAATTACGCATTTGTGCATTAGTGCTAGACGACATGTGTTAAACGTTACTTGCCCTTCTTTTCCTCACAACGGCTTGAGTGCTCTAATGTTGCTATATACATAGTCAAAGTCACTATCAGGAGAGATTAGTTTGAGACGAAAGATTCTTTCGGCACTATTTATCTCCTCATTTTTTGTTTTAACTGGTTGCTCTCAAGCCGCTCAAGATGAAGCTCTTCGTGTTGGTTTTCCTGAACCTGCCACAAAAGAAGGCGCGACAATTTTAAATCTTTGGCAAGGAACTTGGATTGTTGCAATTGGAGTTGCTCTTTTAGTTTTAGGTCTACTTTTTTCAGCGATGATTCTTTATCGCCGCAGAAGTGAGAATGAAGTACCAAAACAAACTCGTTACAACATTCCACTTGAAATTCTTTACACAATTGTTCCACTGGTAATTGTTTTAGGTTTATTTTATTTCACTGCCCGTGATCAAGGCCCACTAATTAAATTGACTGGACAACAGCAACACACTGTTAATGTTGTTGGCTTTAGATGGTCTTGGACTTTTAATTACAAGGAAGCAGGAGTTTATGACATTGGAACTCCAGCAAATCCACCAATGCTTTATTTACCAGTAGATGAAAAAGTTAAGTTTGAATTAGTTTCACCAGATGTAATTCACTCATTTTGGATTCCAGCTTTCTTAATGAAAATGGACGTGGTTCCAGGAAGACTAAATGCATTTGAATTAACACCAAATAAGTTAGGTGAATTTGCTGGTAAATGTGCTGAACTTTGCGGAGTAGATCATTCTCGAATGCTCTTTAACGTAAAAGTGGTAACCCGTGAGGAATTTAATCAACATATTGAAAAATTACGCGCACTTGGCCAAGTAGGAGAGTTAACTACTGGCAGAGTAGTAACTAAGGCAAATACGGATTGTTTAGGTAATCCTGATTTGCCAGGATGTAAGGAAGGTTAATTATGACTCTTATTGAAGATCGCCCAACAGTTTCATCACATCCAAATCCAGAAAAACAAAACACGCTAGGTCGAACCATTGTTAAATGGATGACTTCTACTGATCCAAAAATTATTGGAAATCTTTATTTAATTACTTCTTTCATTTTCTTTTTAATTGCAGGCGCTATGGCCATGGTTATCAGAGCTGAATTAGCACAACCTGGATTACAAATTGTTTCAAACGAACAATATAACCAAATGTTTACCATGCATGGAACAATAATGTTGTTTCTTTTTGCTACACCATTATTTGTGGGATTTGCTAACGCTTTAACGCCATTACAAATTGGTGCACCCGATGTTGCTTTTCCAAGACTGAATTTGCTCGGTTACTACATGTTCTTATTTGGTGGACTAATTGTTATGGCAGGTTTCCTAACTCCAGATGGTGCAGCAAGTTTTGGTTGGTTTGCTTACGCACCACTTTCAAATGCAGTTAATTCACCAACCGTGGGTGCAGATCTTTGGATTATGGGATTAGCTCTTGGTGGACTTGGCACAATTCTTGGAGCAGTTAATTTCATAACCACAATTTTGACCATGAGAGCACCAGGCATGGTTATGTTTAGATTGCCGATTTTTGTTTGGACGGTTTTGTTAACAAGTGTTTTAGTTTTAATGGCTTTCCCAGTGTTAGCAGCAGCTTTAATCGTTTTAGAAGTTGATCGAACTTTTAATTCTCAAGTATTTGAAGCAGCAAATGGTGGTGCAATTTTGTGGCAACATTTGTTCTGGTTCTTTGGCCATCCTGAAGTTTATATTTTGGCGTTACCATTCTTTGGAGTAATTAGTGAAGTAATTCCAGTATTTAGTAGAAAACCAATCTTTGGTTATAAAGGTTTAGTATTTGCCACAATTGCAATTGCCGGTTTATCAGTTGCTGTGTGGGCACATCATATGTATGTCACGGGTGCCGTTTCGTTACCGTTTTTTGCTTTAACCACGATGTTGATTGCAGTTCCTACTGGAGTTAAATTCTTTAACTGGATTGGCACGATGTGGCGAGGATCTATTTCGTTTGAAACACCGATGATGTTTGTTATTGGTTTCTTAATTACATTCTTACTCGGTGGATTAACTGGGGTAATGCTTGCAATGCCACCAATTGATTTCCATGTTTCCGATTCTTATTTCGTAGTCGCACATTTTCACTACACCGTATTTGGCACTGTAGTTTTTGCAATGTTTGCAGGCTTTTATTTCTGGTGGCCAAAATGGACTGGTCGAATGCTTGATGAATCATTGGGCAAAATTCACTTCTGGACTTTGTTTATTGGATTCCAAGTGACATTTTTAATTCAACACTGGCTTGGAATTAAAGGAATGCCAAGAAGATACGCAGATTATTTAGCAAGCGATGGTTTTACTCTGGGCAATGTTATTTCAAGTGCAGGCGCATTCTTGCTTGGTGCATCAACAATATTTTTCCTTTACAACGTTTACAAAACTTGGAGATTTGCACCATTGGTAAAAGAAAATGATCCATGGGGTTGGGGAATGAGTTTGGAATGGGCCACAAGTTGTCCACCTCCAAGACATAACTTCACCTCACTGCCAAGAATTCGTTCAGAGCGTCCAGCTTTTGATGCAGCGCATCCTGAATTAGCCGAAGCTGACATTCCTGTAAGAGTTAACTTCTTAGATGACACAATTGGCGGACCAAAGATTGGAAAGAAAAAATAAATGAAACCAGGTGGGTGGCTTTTCTTTTGGGGCGCAGTTTTTTATTTTGTGGTGGGCGCAATCTATTTCGTCTTCACTAAAGAACCAGTTGGCACTACAGCTCTAGTTTTAACTGGAGGTTTAGCAATTTTAGTTGCTTTTTATTTGATTTTTACTGCAAACAGAATTGGTTATCAACCAGAAGACAATGACACTGCAGAACAAAATGAAGCCCCTGCTGATTATGGATTTTATTCACCACATTCTTGGTGGCCAATGATTGTGGCTGCTTCTGCGGCTTTTACGTTTGTAGGTTTTATTTTCGCTGCCTGGATCTTTCTGATGGGGCTTGGTTTTGTGATTTTTTCAGTTTCAGGTTGGTTATTTGAGTATTGGAAGTTCGAAAGAGTCGAGCCAATCAGACACTAATTTCGTATCACTCTGCATAATGAGGATATGAAGCAAAAAACAAAAAAGTCCC
>VFQS010002508.1_pt1 | contig 15001 bp, 17 predicted proteins | sample 3512361 | NCBI WGS metagenome assembly VFQS01 (sample SAMN10412375, study PRJNA504923) | tailings metagenome | isolation source: Relicate 1 Philex TSF3 active mining | place: Philippines
GTGATTGCCTCAACTAGCTCATGCCAAGAGCCACCAGTTTCCTGAAGAATGCCAAGAATTTCCAGTGCTACTGGCCCCTGACTCCAAGACGGGGTAGCAGATAGTTCCCAATCGCCAAATTTGATCTTTGGCGCAATCTCAACCTCTGCCTCGAATTCAGCCAGGTCGGATTCTGTGAGCCAGCCACCTTGTTGACTAACCCAATTGACAATTTCTCTAGCGATGTCACCTTGGTAGAACTCGTCTATTGCAGCCTGAATCTTTTTCTCCCGCGAGCCATTTGCCCTCTGCTCTGCTTCAACTAACTTCTCAAGAAGTGCTGCCAGTTGCGGTTGCATTAGCCGTTCGCCCTCCCGCATGGGCCTTCCCTGCGGTTGATAAACCGCTGCCGAGGATGGCCACCTCGAGTAATTGCGACCGGTTATCTCAAGGCTCTGAGCTGTTCGTTGATCAAGCAGGAAGCCATCTTTGGCGAGTGAGATTGCATGAGATGCAACATCGGCAAGGCTCATGGTCCCGAATTCCCTAAGTGCTGTTAGCCACCCAGCAGGTGCTCCAGGGACTATTGCAGGCGCACCATCCAGCGGAAGCTTTCCTCCGTATCGCTCAAGCACCTCTTCCAAGCTTGCGCTCCTGCTCCACCTGCCAATGCCCGCTACCGAGAAGCAGTCATTAGATTCGGCTGGGCGAATGAGTATCGGTGCAATCCCACCAAAGTTAGACATGTCAACCTGGACAACGTTCCCGGCGATTCCAGCGGCAACTCCAGCATCAACGGCGTTGCCACCAGCGAGAAAAACTTCAGCCGCTACCTGACTGACAAGAGGATGACCAGCAACGACTGCCCAGTGCTGTCCAGTGAGAGTGGGACGCATGGCTTCACTCGATGGATAGGTGCCAGGAACTAAGCCACCACCCATGCCACCACTTTTGGCTTCAGCGCTCATGCAGTGCTCCCCGATGAATGCTTTACTATAACAACGTGCCTGAGTCTAAGTCGCCACTGATTCGCGACATCAGTATTGGTTTGTTAGTCGGACTAACTTCTGGACTCTTTGGCGTTGGCGGTGGAATCATCCTGGTTCCACTTTTAGTTTTGCTTTTCAAAGTCGAACAGAAAAAAGCTCAGGCAACCTCTCTGGTTGTCGTGGCTCTTTCTGCGCTGACTGGTGCGACAACATATGCAATTGCCCAATCAGTCAATTGGCTGTCTGCTCCGCTGCTTATTCTTGGTGGGCTTTTAGGCACCTGGGTTGGCACCAACTTTGTGAAAAAAATTAATGATCGCTGGTTGAAGCTTGCCTTTGGCGGACTGCTGTTTGTGGTAGCCGGAAGGTTTATCTGGCAAAGCTTTGAGGCAACCAGTCTTGCTCCTGTGTCCTTCAGTTGGCAGGTGGCGCTTGGCTATCTGGCCGCAGGTTTTTCCATGGGTCTTCTATCATCCTTCCTCGGTGTCGGAGGAGGAGTGATTCTCGTTCCAATCCTGGTCACACTCTTTGGTTTTCCGCAGCAGCTTGCCGCTGGCACATCGCTGATTGTCATGATTCCCGTGACGCTGCTGGGCGCCTATCGGCTTGGTAAGAGCGGCTTTACGAACTGGAAGCAGGGCCTAAGAATCGGCTCGGCCGCCGCGGTTTCGGCGATTGCTGGGGCGGCGCTCGCTCTGGTGGCGGATGCCGCCGTTCTTCAGTTAGGGTTTGCTTTAATCCTGGTGCTGGCAGGATCCCAAATGATTTGGAGGTCTTTGCGTTGACCAGCGCCGCCCAGGCCTGGTCCTGGCACCACACGGGGTTAGCCGTGGATAACCTGAGCCAGGCCCTGAGCTTCTATAACAAATCTTTTGGTTTTGAACCCGTGTTTGAAGCTATGGACATGACCGATCTAATTCAAAGCATTACTGGCGTGCCAGGCTTGCATGCCGATCTAGTGCAGTGCAAATCGACTATCAGCAATCAAGTATTGGAGCTTATTCAATTCCGAAATGTTCCAGATGATGCGGATGCTCTGCTTCCTATTCACCCGGGACGCATGCATAACGCCTTTCTAGTTCCCGATCTTGAACTGGCTATTTCTGAGCTAGAAAAAGTTGGCGGCAAGCTTTTTGGAAAAATTACTGAATTCTCTGAGGGCAGAGCTGCCTACATGTTTGATGGAACGGGTAATGCCATTGAACTAGAAGAAGCCTCAGCGGGAGGCGGAAATTGATTTCCCTTCACGAGCGCTATGGCTACATGGTTTGGATGAGAGAGTTTGAGCTGGCCTGCCTGGAGGGAGTACCAACCAGAGAGATTCACGGCGAACTCCACACAGCCATCGGGCAGGAGGCCATTGGCGCAGGTATGGCTGGCTTCCTGAGAGCCGATGATGCTCTCTGCAGCACACACAGAAATCATCTGCACGCAATTGCCAAGGGTGTCGATATGCGAATGATGATGGCAGAAATTTTTGAAAAGGAAACTGGATTGTGTGGTGGCTTTGGCGGCCACATGCACCTCATGGACAAGTCACTAAAGTTTTCTGCCACTGGAATTGTTGGCGCAGGTATGCCGGTTGCAGTGGGTCACGCCTACGCCGCTGCGAAGCTAAAGGGCACAGACTCGGTCGCCGTTGCGGTGGTCGGGGATGGTGCCGTGAACACTGGCGCATTTCACGAAGCGATGAACATGGCCGGTGTTATGAAACTCCCTCTCGTGGTACTCGTTGAAAACAACGAGTGGGCAATCTCGGTTCCCTTCTCGGAAGCTAGCGCAACTGAAACCGTGGCGGAGCGTGCCCCGGCCTGGGCAGCTCAGGGAGTGCGCATTGATGGAAACGATGTCGAGTTAGTTGCGAAAACCTTTGGTGAGTCAGTTGTCAGAGCTCGCGCGGGGGATGGCCCAACCATCATTGAGGCAACCTGCTACAGATTCCGCGGCCACTTCGAAGGCGATGCCGACACCTATCGCACTCAAGAGGAGAAAGAAAGACGAAGGAAAGTCGACCCCGTTTTGATCACCAGAGCCAAATTGATTGAGCAGGGGCTTGCCACTTCGGAGCAATTAGCTCTGGAAGAGCAGGCTATTCACGAAGCAGTGCAGAAAATGTTGGCCGATGTTCGTCAGGACGCATCACCAAGTCCCGCACTTGCGCTAAACCATGTTTTTGCGGAGCGAAACTAATGGCCAGAAATCTAAATCTCTCCCAGTGCATAGCGGAGTCGCTATCCCTAGAAATGGAAAGAGATCCAAGTGTCGTGGTCATTGGCGAAGATGTCGGATTTCAAGGCGGAGTATTCGGTGCGACTAGAGGCCTGCAAAAGAAATTTGGACAGGCCAGAGTCATTGATACTCCGATTTCTGAAACAGCTATAACTGGTATGGGTGTTGGATTAGCCATGGAGGGCTACCGACCAGTTCTAGAAATAATGTTTGTTGATTTCATGGGAGTCTGCCTGGACCAGATCTACAACGCGATTGCTAAAAACCGCTACATGTCAGGTGGCAATGTCGGCATGCCAATTGTCATCAAGACTGCTGGTGGTTGCATTGGATCAGGAGCACAACACTCGCAGTGTCTCTGGGGCACATTTGCACACCTACCTGGTCTGAAGGTTGTCGCTCCATCTAATCCCTATGACGCCAAGGGTTTGATGGCAAGCGCTGTTGAATCAGATGACCCAGTTGTCTTTATTGAGCACAAGAAACTTTTGCTAACTCGTGCAGAGGATTTTAGTTTTGGTGCAGATGTCCCTGCCGACCGCTACACAATTCCACTAGGTAAAGCATCGATAGTTCGTGAGGGAACAGATCTCACTCTGGCAACCTTGAGCGGCACCGTTCTCCCAGCAATCTCAGCTTCTGAAAAGCTGGCTCAAGAGGGGATATCCGTTGAGGTAGTAGACCTAAGAAGCATCGTGCCGCTGGATGTTGAGACTGTTGCCAAGTCAGTTTCGAAAACAGGCAAGTTACTGGTTGTCGATGAAGACTATTTGAGTTTTGGTCTCTCCGCCGAACTAGTCACATCAGTTATGGAGCATGGGGCCAGTATGCGGGGCTTCTCTCGCCTAGCAGTGCCTGATGTGCCAATTCCAGGTGCACTTTCACTAGAGCTTGCAGTCGTGCCAGGTGAGGAATCAATCATGAAGGCCGCAAAAGAGTTAGCGAGGAAAGCATGAGTGCACTGGTAGTCGGAGCGGCAGGAACACTTGGACGCGCCTGCGTCGAAGAACTAGTTGGTCAGAGCCAAAGGGTATTTGCGGCTGACCTCGCTTCTCCCGAGATTGCAGGCGCAGAGGGCTTTGCAGTTGATGTAACCAATCTCGAAAGTGTCGAAAGGCTCATTGCCGAGCTTGAAAGTAAAGAATCAATTACCGCTTTCATCTACGCAGCAGGCGTCAATTTCACCGGTTATGTAGACAAGACCGACTGGGCGCAGTACCAAAAATTGATGCAGGTTAATCTGCAGGGAGCCTTTCACTTTGGAGCGGCAATCCAAAAAGTAATGCGCAACAGCCAGAGAAATTTTGCAAGTGTATTTATTTCCTCAACCGCTGGCCTGAAAGGTGAAGCTGGCGGATCTGTATATGTGGCAACAAAGTTTGGCCTTATCGGTTTCGTTGAATCATTTGCTGCTGAGATTGCTGCTCTTGGTGGCAGAGCTAATTCTGTTTGCCCTGGCAACATTGACAGTCCAATGCTTACCAAGTTGGCATCTTCAGTTGCTGAGCGACAGGGCAAGGAAACATATCAAGTTTTGGCTGAGTTTGCCGCAGCCAGTGCCTTCAACCGCTTGATAGCGCCAAGTGAAGTTGCGAAGGTCTGCGCCTGGTTGGTTTCTGATGCTGCCAGTGCAATTAGTGGACAAACAATTGTTGTCGATGGGCCAGCAGCATGAACTTTCTGGGTCCTGGTAGCAAGTTCCAGCTTCTGTTTGAGGAATCTAAAAATTCCGAATCGGGCCTAACTTCTGAGCTAAAGGAAATTTACGGTGGCGACTGGTGCCTGCCTGATACCTCTATTCGCGCATATAGCTACTCCAATTTTGTGCTTTCGCACGATGGAAAAATTTCCTTCAATATCCCAGGGCATGAAGGTGGGGGAGACGTTAGTGGTTTCAATAAGCATGACCAGTGGGTGATGGCCTTAGCCAGATCAAGAGCAGATGCAGTGGTTGTTGGTGCTAACACCCTTAGGACCGAACCAGAGCATCTTTGGACTGCAGAGTTTATCTATCCAGGTGAGGCAGCAGCATTCAGCGAGTTTCGAAGAACTGAAAATAGAACTCCATTTCCACTACAGGTGATGGTAACGAGATCCGGTGACATAACTTCAGATGCTGCAATCTTCCACTCTGGACTAAAGGTGCTGATTGCCACTTCACAGTCGGGTTTTGAAAGAGCAACAAAGCTGAATCTTCCAAACACTGAGGTTCAAGTTTTTGGTGAAAACGAAGTTGATATCGCAAAGCTCTACCAGGTTCTTCATGCAGACTACGGTTGCAGAACAGTGCTGTGTGAAGGCGGTCCCAGACTGTACGCCTCGCTAATTGAAGCTAATCAATTAGACGAAGAGTTTCTGACTCTCAGTCCAGTGATGGTCGGCTCCAGCGAAGATTCACCAAGACCAGGTCTCTTTGAAGGAGTTGCGCTAGAACCTGGAAACAGACACCTCGCCAAGCTTGCAAGCGTTCGTCGTGCGGAAAATCACCTGTTTTTGAGAACCTACTGGCGCTAGCGCTTGATCATGTAGCCGCCATCGACCAGCAAAGATGTGCCAGTGACAAAAGCGGCTTGATCTGAAAGTAACCAGACCGCTGCGTTGGCAACATCTGTAGTTGTCGCCATGCGACCCAGGTAGTGCATGCGGTTGGCTGTATCTACTAATTCCTGTGGATTCTCTAGTTGACTCATGGCCTGATGGGTGAAGCCACCATCAACCCAACCTGGAGAGACAGCATTGACTCTGATCCCTCGAGGTGCCAGATCACCAGCTACCGCGTAGGTAAAGCTCAAGACGGCACCCTTGGTCGTTGTGTATGCCGCACCCTCATCAGATCCGATAAAGGCCGAAACGCTTCCAAGTGTGACAATCGCACCTTTGGTTTCGCTGAGATATGGAACCGCCGCCTGAACAGCGAGGAATGTTCCATCCACATTCACCGACATAATTTCATGCCAGCCCTGCTCACTCTGCTCAGCAACTGGACCTGTGCGAAGGATGGCTGCTGCGGTCACCAGTCCAACCATCGGCCCTAGATCATCAGTGGCGCGCTTCATCACCTCTTCGATAGAAGACTTCTTGGTGACATCAATTTGGTAAGCCTTAACCGATGAACCAATTTCATTGGCCACTTTCTCTGCTGCAGCCAGGTTGTAGTCAGTGACTGCAACCTTTGCTCCAGCAGCAGCAGCTTCTTTGGCAATGGCTCCACCGATAGAGCCACCACCGCCAGTGACAAAAACCATTCCGCGAGATAAATCAATCGTCTTCATTTTTTCCTATCGAATTTGTCCGAGTGTGCAGCCACCGTCAATGGTGAGTACGGAACCAGTCATTGTCGAAGCAGCTGGCGATGCCATGAATGCAACAGCTTGGGCAATGTCGGTTGCTTCTTGCAGCTCACCCAGGGGAATGGCTGTTGCTACTCTCGCTGCGTAAGCAGGTTCGTTTTCTAATTGATTTTTTGCAAGACCTGCTTTGACTATTCCGGGTGCAATTGCGTTTGCTCTAATTCCCCTATCAGCTAGCTCAAGTGCAAGCTGTCTCATGAGTTGATTGACACCAGCCTTCGATGCTGTGTAGGCGGTGATTTCTGGCCATGGTCTCTCTGCCACCCACGAGCTGATGAAAATTATCTGACCTTTTATGTTGTTGCTCAGCATGCTCTTGGCAGCAAGTTGCGAAGCAATGAAAGAACCCGTCAGGTTTAGATCAATCTGCTTTCGCCAAGCATCGACATCAATTTCTAGAAAAGGCTGAGCCTTGACAGTCGCGGCAGTGATAACCATCAACGAGAGATCTTTAACCTGATCAACTGCCAGACGCATTGCGTTTTCATCGCACTGATCAACTTTTTTGTAGTGGACGCTGGCGCTGGTAAAGGCTGCAATCTCCGAGGCTTTTTTCTCTCCAAATTCCTCGTCGCGAATGTCCATCAGCCAGAGATTCCATCCGGAAAGCCCCAGTGAGCGGGCAATCGCCGAACCAATATCCCCAGCACCGCCAGTAATGATGGCGGTAGGTCTTTTTGCTGTGTCCATGACTCCTCCTTGAGCAGCACACAATAAATAAGTAACCCAATTCTTGGGTAAGCAGATGGCTTCATACTACTGGTATGACCACTTAGACCAATTCCTCTATACTTAGCCGGAGGTTTGCAACAGGAGAGCGCCGGTGCCTTCATGATTGACGCGGTCACAATAGGTGAGACTATGGCGCTTGTCCGAACCGGAAATTCAGAAAAACTAACCAATAATCTGCCCTGCACTTTGGCAATTGGTGGGACTGAGTCCAATGTGGCAATTGGATTGTCTCGACTTGGCCACAGAGTGCGATGGATTAGTGCCTTAGGAAGCGATGCCTTCGGGGACCTAATCGCTGGAATTTTGAAATCTGAAGGCATCGAGGTAGTTGCCGATAGAGATTCTCAACGACAGACCGGATTGATGGTTAAGTCTCCAAGCAAGAGCACAGAGCGATTCGTGAACTATTACCGATCTGGTTCCGCTGCGTCTAATCTTTCCGCCGAGTCGATCTCAGATTCACTGATTCAAGATGCACGACTTGTTCACCTAACAGGTGTGATGCCAGCTCTGTCAGAAAGCACCAGGCGACTTGCACTGGAAATAATTCAAAGAAGCAAGAAGCTAAACAAAACAATTAGTTTTGATGTCAATTTCAGACCAGCCCTTTGGTCAAGCTCTCGAGCCAGCCTTATTTTTCAAGAGATGGCAACCTATGCAGACATCGTGTTTGGCGATCGGACAGAACTTGAGCTCTTGGTGCTAGAACCAGCTTCTAGTAACGAAGAGCTGCTCAGGCAGATTTCACTTCTGGGACCATCACAGGTGATTATGAAGCTTGCGGAGGATGGGGCTCTGGCGCTGGTTGATGGAGAATTCCACGCTCACTCCGCTGTAGCAGTTGAAGTAGTTGACACAGTTGGTGCTGGTGATGCATTTGTCGCCGGATATCTCAGCGCATGGCTGGATGGCAGAGAAATTTCTGAGCGAATGTTCCGAGCGGCGTACTGTGGAGCAATGGCCTGCACCAATCTAGGCGACTGGGAGGGAGCGCCGACTAGGGAGCTCATGGAGAAAGCCAGAGGGGAGCTGGTGAAGTGAATCCAACTGATAAAACTGCTCTCGGCTCGTCGCTAAAGTCCCTGGATGAATTAATTGCTAAAACCGAGACCAATGCCGAAATTGTCAAGATTGAGAGCGTCCGCTCAACGATTCAGCCAAACGTAACTCATGTTGTAGTTACAGATTCAGACGGCATAACAGGTCTTGGTGAGACCTTCTATGGGGCAAGCTCTGTAGAAGCTCACCTGCACGATGTAATAGTCCCAACCCTCAGTGCCGAAAGACCCAAGGCAACCCCAAATGCGGTATCGCAAGTTGTTCAGGGCTATGTCGGATACTCAGGCTCTGGAGCTGAAGTCAGAGCAAGGTCTGCTTTAGATATAGCACTGTGGGACATTGCTGCCAAAAGGGCAGGCGTCCCGCTCAGAAAACTACTTAGGTCAGATGCACTTTCCAGCATGCCCACCTACAACACCTGCTCTGGAAATAAATACGTCAACGCAGAATCGAGACAGTCATCCAGTAACTGGGGATTCAGCGGAAATCAGAGACCTGAGGGTGAGCATGAGGACCTGTGGGCGTTTCTCAATGAGCCAGGAAAATTAGCACGTGAACTGCTTGATGCAGGGTTCCGTGGAATGAAGGTCTGGCCATTCGATCTAGCAGCAGAAGCTTCCCGAGGAGGAGTCGATGCTGATTTAAGTTTTGGTCTTCGGGTCCTCGATGAAATTCGCAGTGAAGTTGGTATGGAGATGGATCTCTACCTGGAGCTTCACTCCCTTTGGCAACCTGAGGCTGCCAGAAAACTTGCCAAAGAACTAGAAAAGTTTTCGCTGGCTTGGATTGAAGATCCAATTCGGGCTGACCACACTGATGAGCTTGCCAGTCTTAGAGAGATTGCAAGTATGCCGGTCGCATGTGGAGAGAATCTTGGCTCAGGAGTGAATGGCTATCTGCAGATGATTCGCAAGCACGCCGTCGATGTCATGATTATGGACTTGGGTTGGTGCGGCGGAATCACTGATGCCCTACCACTGATGCATGAATCCAATACCCACGGAATAGCAACGGCTTTCCACGACTGCACGGGACCAGTTTCTCTGGCAGTAGCCACGCAAGTCTCGTTGGCGAGTGAGAATACCTCAGTGCAAGAGGTCGCCAGGGCTTTTTGGCACAGCTGGTATGGCCAGATGGCCAGCGGCTATCCAGTTTTGGTTGGTGGTGACATTCAGGTTAGCGATGCAGCTGGCCATGGCGCCGTTTTACTGCCAGAGTTCTTGAAGGCTTCTAGCACTTCGGTAAAAATTAGCTCATTGAGGTAGCGGTGATTTTTCAACAGCAACCGTGGGATGGATTTCCAGTTGTTCCACTAGTCATTATCCACAATCCAGAAGATGTTTCCTTCGTGATGGATGCTCTGCTAGCTGGCGGTATTGGCGTAATTGAAATTGGTTTGAGATCTGAGAGGGCGATGCAGGCCATTGAAAAAGCAGTGGCAATGAATCAAATGGTCGTTGCAGCAGGGACTGTCAGAACAGCGGAGCAGGTGCGCAAGGTCCAGGATGCCGGCGTTGCATTTGGCGTTTCGCCATCATCTTCAAGATCAATGATGGACGCTGCAGCCAGTTATGAGTTTCCACTCATTCCCGCCATTGGCACCTTGACCGAAGCCCAGATTGCCTTAGATAGCGGATTCACTGATCTCAAGACATATCCAACTGATTTGCTTGGTGGAGAAAAGTTCCTGAAGGCAGTGGGGGCAGTCATGTCAGATGTGCGACTGCTACCTGCTGGTGGAGTGAACGAAACTAATCTCGCCAGTTACCTATCACTTCCTAATGTCTTTGGCATTTCGGGAAGTTGGATAGCTCAGCAGGACCTGATTGCAGATAGAAACTTCCAAGAGATCACTAATCGGGCGAAAAGGGCTATGGAAATAGCGAAGCAAAATGGCTGATTATCTCTCTACTCCAACTGGTCAATTCAGCTTTGGTTTGGGGGAGGGCCCCTGCTGGAATCCCAGCACCCAGAGAGTTTCAACAGTGAACATCTTCGACAAAGAGGTGCACCTGTTTGAAATTTCTGGGACAAAGCTCACTAAGGTCGAGAGTTTTTCAACTGAGGGTGATGTTGGTGCCGCACTTCCTCTAGCAGATGGATCTTTTGTTCTCTGTGAAAGTCACGGGATTTTCTTGCGAGATAAATCTGGGAAGCGTCAGCTGATTGCCGAGTTACCCGTCGAGGGTGAACAGTTTCGCTGCAATGACGCCAAGATTGGACCAGACGGCAAACTCTGGGTTGGAATCATGGATTATGACGCAGTTGAAGGCAATGGCTCTCTTTGGCGAGTTAGCAGAAATGGTGAGGCTCAGTTACTTCTTCCCAATTTGACCATTCCAAACGGTCTCGACTGGTGGGGGGATGAGTTCTGGTTTGTTGATGGCCCAGCTGAAGAGATTCGCTGCTACCACTGGGACAATTTTGGACTAATTGATTCTGGTAAGAGATTTATCACCAACGGGACGCCAGATGGTTTGGTTATCGATTCAGCAGGTGAAATATGGCTCTCACTCTGGGGTGAGGCAAGAGTTGATCACTTCAATGGGTTCGGAGAAGTCGTAGATTCAATAAGTGTTCCCGCCACCAACTCAACCAGCCTCTGCTTCGCTGGAGAGGATCTTGACACGCTGGTCATGACCTCAGCTCTGATGTATACAACCGATGAGCAGAAGGCGCAGTTCCCAAGATCAGGTGACTTATTCACCTGCCGCGTAAACGCCACTGGCAGACCACCCCACCTGACTTTTAGCTAATTTCAGCCCTGCCCTCTTGGCTTGCTGGCATCTGGGGTTTTCGGAGTAGCCTCAAATAAAGAAAGAGCAACTAATGGCCAAAAAAGAACGTACTCAGGATGAATACATAGGAAGGCTTCGTCGATACAACGTCGTCGCAGGCTTCCTGCACCTAATTCAGGCAGCAGGTCTCACCTATGTCTTGACCCTGCTTGACACTCAGATTCTCTTTCCCGTAACGATTGATTACCCAACTGGCCCTCCGGGTGTTCCAGTTCCTCCAGAGAGAGTTGAGCTATTTGATGTGAACATAGGTGCTGGGGTAATCGGCTTCCTACTGCTCTCCGCCTTTTTCCACTTCCTGATTTCTTCACCAATGTTTTTTAGCCGCTACAAGAATGGCCTAAAGCTGAATCACAACTACTTCCGCTGGGTTGAGTATTCGCTCTCCTCATCAGTGATGATCTGGTTGATTGCTCAGTTGACAGGTGTTTCTGATTTTGCGGCACTAGTTGGCATTTTTGCCGTCAATGCCTCAATGATTTTCTTTGGAGCACTGCAAGAGAAGTACGAGACTCCTGGTAACGGCAAGGGCCTGCCGTTCATCATGGGAAGCATGACTGGAATAGTTCCTTGGCTCATCATCATCGTCTACACAATCCAGCCAGGAAGTGAATCAGCTGCCGAGATTCCAGGTTTTGTCTATGGCATCATCGTCGCGCTGTTTTTGTTCTTCAACACTTTTGCCTTCAACCAGGCATTCCAATACAAAAAGATTGGACCTTGGAGAAACTACCTCTATGGCGAGGCAACCTATATCACCCTCAGCCTGGTCGCTAAGTCAGTACTTGCCTGGCAGGTATTTTCTGGAGCGATTATTCCAGCTATCGCCAGCATGTAGCTCGTTCATCACCCCTCAGTCAGTTTTCTGATGAGGGTTGATGTCTCTAATTTGGGTACAGGACACCACATTTTTGCCTAAGAGCTTCCTTGGCTAATTGTTGATCGGTTGTTGCAATTACCGCTTTTGATTTTTTTGCTTCAAATAAAACAAAGACATCTGGCATCTTCAGATTGGTTCTCGCTCTTAGGTCTGCAAGCTGATTAGCAGATTCAGCTTCAAGGGCTTGAATCTCAATACCTAGTCCAGCTATGCCTTTTTCGAATTGCTTTACCTTCCCCTGCCTAGTTGGGTGAACCAGAACCTCGGTGTATGTCAGAACCGGCATTATCAATTTTGAGGACACTGTGTCTCGAAACATCTGAAGAGCCCACCTGTGGTGCTGGTCTTTGCCATCATAGAGAGCTATCAGCGCACCTGCGTCAAGAACAACTACGTTGGCCATTCGTCTCTCAACTCATCACGCCAGTTGCTTGGCCAAATTCCAGTTAGGCTGCCAGCGATTAGATTGAGTTCGTTCAGTCTTGAAACTACTTTTTTCTCATGCTCTTTTTCAACCGTCTCAATCCCCACCTCGAGGATCTTGCGGAGCAGAAGGCCTCGATCTTCTGCTGCATCCGGCCAGAGAGTTCGCGCCGCATTCAACGCTGAACTGAGTCGGTCTGATTCAGTGATCATGTGTCGGGGTCGAGCGGTGGGCATTTTCTAAGTGTAGCACCTGGTAAAAAGTGTTGCACTTTTTGAAAACTGAGTCCTTTAGCTAGGCCGTTCAGACTCTTAGATTGCCACCACGCTTGCGAGAGACGGCGTCGATGGTTGCTGCCAGGGCTAGTACTGAACCAGTAACCACGAAGCTGATTCCAGCCGAGAGTCCCAGCAGGCCGAGCCCGTTGTCAATGATTGCAATTACCAAAGCTCCAAGGGCTGCGTGAGCAAGTCGACCACGACCACCGAAGAGGCTGACCCCACCGACCACGGCAGCAGCAACTCCACTGAGCACGATGGTTCTGCCCGCGGCTGCTTCGACAACACCAATTCGGCTGACATGGAATAGTCCTGCAATTACCGCTAATACCGAGGTGATCATGAAGGCTGTAATTCTGATTCTAGAAACCTTGATTCCCGCGCGCCTGGCTGCTTCGGGATTACCACCCACTGCGTATAGGTGTCTTCCAAAAGTAGTTCGGTCGAGAACAAAGGTTCCTATAAATATGATTGCCAAGACAATCGGCACAACAATTGGAACACCGTAGATCGGCTTCACAGATGCACTTCTGTCAAGGTTTAGCACGTAGACGACAGCAGCTCCGATAACTCCCATAAACCCGATCTTGATTAGAAGCAAGGAGAGCGGCTTGTTTACAAGCCCCTTTCTGGAGCGGCGAGCTCTGTCATAAAGACCCATACCCAAAGTGATGCCCAGCACGACCAGTAGTAACAGCCAGCCACCGAGGATGGGCAGATTTTCGTTCATGATCGACTTCACTTCGGGAACATCAACGCGGAAGAGACCACCGTCCCCCAACAAAATCAGCGCAACACCCTGCAGCCCCAGATAGAAAGCCAGGGTAATAACAAAGGAGGGAACTCCGATTTTGGCGACAAATATTCCAAGCACGAATCCAACGAGTGCACCAAACGCAAGCGCCATCCCAAGAGCAGGTATCCAATTGATTCCCGCAAAGGTAGCCAGATAGAAGATGTCCATAGCAACACCAGCAGCTACGCCAGCTGAAAGATCAATCTCTGCGAGCAGAATCACAAAGACCAGTGCCACGGCCAGAGTGGTCAGCTGGGCAGCCTGCACAAATAGATTTGCAAAGTTCAGCTTGGTGAAGAAAAACGGACTGAGGTATGAAAACAGCGCCGTAAGGACTAGAAGCGCAGCAACCGCCGGAAGTGCACCCATCTCGCCATTCTTCAGGCGTGATAGATAGGCCGTGAACTGCTCGCGAAGATTGCCCTCATGACCCGAATTGATTTGAGTTGGGGCTAGGTTTAGGCCTTCAGAATTTGTGTTTGCCATTATTCCGCCACTCCCTTGGTGCCCGTGATGTAACCAACTACATCAGCCTGATTAGTCTTGTCCGCTTCAATCTGTGTGACCATGCGACCTAGATACAAAACTGCAATGTCGTCACAAACTTTGAATACGTCCTGCAGGTTGTGACTGATGATGATCACGGCGACACCAGAGTCGGCAAGTCGTCTAACCAGGTTCAGAACCTGCTCTGTCTGAGCAACACCGAGTGCTGCCGTTGGCTCATCCAGAATGACCAACTTGGCATTTCTCAAAACAGATCTTGCAATAGCAACAGTTTGTCGCTGTCCACCCGAGAGTGAAGAAACCTTTTGTCTAACTGATTTCACAGTCCTCACCGAAAGACTTTGCAAGGCTTTCGTTGCCTGAAGCTCCATCGAAGGCTCATCCAGGGTTCCCTGCAGGGTTTCTTCCCTACCTAAAAACATGTTCTGAACAATGTCTAGGTTTTCGCACAGGGCTAGATCTTGATAGACCACCTCAATCCCCAGGGCTGCCGCCTCTCTGGGATTTTGAATATCTACAGACTGTCCTTCAAATAGGACCGATCCGCTGTCATAGGGCTGGACACCTGCCAAACCTTTAATCAGGGTGGACTTGCCGGCTCCGTTGTCGCCGACCAGAGCGGTGACTCGACCAGCCCTGGCAACCAGATCTACACCCTTTAGGACATCTACTGGGCCAAAGCTTTTGACCACACTCTTAAGTTCGATTACTGGTTGCGTCATTGCCCACCCAAATTTCTATTTACTGATTTAGAGACTACCTAAGAAGAAAAGGTGTGCGCCAGCGAAAGGACCGGCGCACACCCATTCAGCTTTAGTTAACGCCGTACTCTTCGCAAGCTGCAACAACATCGCCGACACAAAGGTCAGCTGCTGATGCATCGCCTGCTGCTACAACGTCCTTAACCTGCTCTGGACGAACCACAATTGGGTCTAGAGCTAGGAATGGTGTTCCATCTTCCAGAGTCTTGTTGGTCTCTG
>VFQS010002510.1_pt1 | contig 14990 bp, 13 predicted proteins | sample 3512361 | NCBI WGS metagenome assembly VFQS01 (sample SAMN10412375, study PRJNA504923) | tailings metagenome | isolation source: Relicate 1 Philex TSF3 active mining | place: Philippines
GCCAACGGCGCCTGGAGCTACACCACCAACTCCGCTCTCAATTCCCTCAACGCCGGTCAGGTCGTCACCGACGTCTTCAACGTCACCACCACCGATGGCGGCAGCGCTTCCGTCACCGTCACCATCAGCGGCACCAATGATGGGCCGGTGGCCACCTTCTCTGCAGCACAATCCACCACAGAAGGTGGCGAGATCATCCGCGGACGGCTCACCGCCAGCGACGTCGACACTGACGCGGCCTCACTCATCTATGCCTTGGTGGGCGAGGCCATTGCTGGTCTGACCATCAACTCTGATGGCTCTTGGTCCTTTGATCCAGCCAGCTACGACACGCTGACCGTAGGAGCCACCCAGACGATCACGGTCAACTATTCCGTTACCGATGATCAAGGAGCCAGCGACACCACGTCGTTTGCGATCAGCATCACGGGCACCAACTCTCCAGTGACGCCCTTCAGTGATCTCGACATCACCACAGAAACCGACACCGGTGCTAACGACACCAACACAGCCAACGGCACTCCCGATATTACCTTCAACGGTGAACATGGTCTCACCATCACCGTCTTCGGACCTGGTGGACGAGCTCTCCCCTCTGACTCCTACACGGTCGTCGAAAACCCTAACGGCACATACACTATTGATCTGATTGACGCGGATGGGGATTCCAGCAACGGCATCCAGCCCTTCGGCACCTTTAACAACGGGATTAAGACCGGGAATGCCATTAACCTCGCCGATGGCATCTACGCCATCAAGGCTGCCAATGCAGGTGGTAATTCCTCAGATGTCGGCACCTTCAATATCGACACCACTCCACCGACTGGAAGCCCCATCAACATCACCGATGCCACAGACACTGGAGAAGACGACAACATCACCTCCTTTGGCAATCCTGTCATCACCTTCATCGGCGAACCCAGCCTCACCATCGGACTCCTCGGCGCTGACAACGCACCGCTGACTCAAGGCACCCAATACAGCGTTGGCCACAGCAATGGCACTTATACCATCACCTTCTTCGACGCCGATCCGGCGACCGACGACATCCAGCCCTTCGGCACCTTCAGCAATGGTGTCGCCACGAGCAATGCCACCAACCTTGGTGATGGCAATTATACCATTACAGCAACTGATGTAGCCGGTAATATCGGCACCATTGGCACCATCACCATCACGACTGAAGGCCTTGATAACGACGGCGCCGATGACAGCTTCGAAAAAGGGAAAGATGGAAACAATGACAACATTGATGATTCCCGGCAAAGGTACGTAGCTACATTCATATCTTCTATCGGAACCACCACAACCATCTCCATTCAGCCGGTTGAGCAAACCGCCACCACCGATCCCATCACAGGTGGCCGACTAGATGCCACCACCAGCCTCCTCTACCAAGGCCTGAACGGAACCGAAGAAGTCGCTACTGGTGAGACCATCTCCGGCCTGCAGCAGGTCATCAATCAAGACCCAGATAACGAAGATATTCCTGACGGTGCTGACATCGTCTTAGCTGTCTCCGATCGGCCCAGCTTCCGTATCATTCCGGAAATCGTCCGCACTGGCCCCGTCAATTCGAGATTGGAGGCCAACTACCGCAGGGAAGTCAGCGACCGCTTCGCGGACGCCATCCAACAGGTTGATCTCTTCTTTGAGGAAGGTGAACAAACGCCGATGGCCTCATGGAACGCGCTCTTTCAACGCGATGGCGACGGCGGCTACTTTTTCTTCGGATACAATCCCGAAATCGGACTCGGCGGCATCCTCCTAGACCGAAACAACAACGGCACCGTTGATGGAGCACGCGTTTTCCTCAAAGACAATGACCGAGGCGATCTCAATCCAGGCTCCTATGTGATCGACAACTCTGTGGGCCTGGCAGCACTCGCCCAAGCCCCCACTCTTCGCATCAGCGACGACGGGTTGGGCCTGATCATTGATGGCGTTGATGGCACTGGCCTCTGGCTCAATATCGAGAGCCTCTCCGCTGATGCGTCCTGGCAGAACACTCTGGAGCTCATCACCCTCTCCGGCACTGAACTCGGTTCCGTCGGTGCCACGCCCAGCTCTGGCAACTTGGGGTCTAAAGAAATCTATCTCGCCGCTGGTCAAGAGCTCCGCTTTCTGCAATCCAGCCGCAACAATGCAAAGCTAAATTCACCAAACCTGCGTCTCACAGCTGAAAACGACAGCTTCCACCTCCGCCTCGATGATGGCGGCACACGCGATGGCGACTTCAACGATCTCGAGCTCCGCATCACCGGATCCCTGACTGCCACCAACATCAATGCCATTGCCATGGCACGGCTCCAACGCGACAGCGCTGATGCAATCCTCGATCTCACCGGCATCCCCGCCAATGGTGCTCGACTGCACTTCTCGATACTCACCGATTCCGGCTTCACCAACCGCTTTGGCTTGGTGAAGGTTGAGGGTGATGCCATCACCGGCTACTCCGTGGCCGGAGTGGCAGCCGAAGACAGCGATGCCTTCCGAAAGGCCATTCGCAACAACCTCATCAACCCCGGTGGCTCAGCCATCAATGCCGGTGGCCGCTCCAGCCAGAGCATCAGCTGGGATGTCACCGCAGCCGACGCCGGCACCTACGCCGCTGTTCTGATCAATCCTAACGGTCAAGTCTTTACCTTCGGGAGCACCGCCTCCGATGGACAGCAGCACGTCAGAGTGCTCGGTGACAACACCTTCGGCTTCGAGGATCTCCTCTCGTCTCAAAACTCCGACTGGGACTTCAACGACCTCCGCGTTCAGGTCTCATTCACCTGAGCCCTCACCCTCACCCAGCCGCAAGTCCGGCTGTAAACCCTGTAAACCGGGCTTTTTCAGCTTGACCGTCTCAGCTGACATGTGTGTGGCAGTCAGGTGCTCGTCACCCCGGCGGTGTGATGCACTAATCGGAGGCCAGCTGTGCCAAGGAAGTCGAGCGTCAGCCCTGAAGGCCGAGGTCGACGGAGCGTAGCCCGAGGTCAGCGGCTGGAGTCCACGAGGCGGGGAAGGACCATGGCCCGGCGGCCGTTCGCCGAACAGACCGTGTCAGCGCTGCGATAGTGGCGGGGCGTGGTGAGCAGGAGACGCCAGGCCTCACGGGCCGGCAGCAGTTGAAAGCGATCGCCGTGGTGCTCCTGGAGCAGGCGTCGCACCTCGGGGTAATAGCTGCTGTTCAGGCCTGGGAAGAGGTGGTGCTCGGTGTGGTGCGAGAAGTGGAGGTGCAGCAGATCCAGCCAGCCCGGCACGCGCAGCGAGAGGCTGTGGAGCAGTGGGTCATTGGTCTCATCCAGTGGGGCCAGCAGATGGTTCGTGAAGATGTAAGCCATCGCTCCGGCGTAACCAAGCCAGATCGGCAGGAAATAACCGAGAAGCAGGCTGCGCGCATCGAGGCCCAGCCAGACAATCACCGCGGCATGCAGACCCACGATGGCCAGCAGTTCCCCGGCAATCCGGCGGCGATCGCCTGCCGTCACCTGAAAGGCCGCCGGCGGAAAGGCGGCGCTGCCATCGGGCACCAGAAGCACGGAAGCCAGCGTGCGCAGATTGTGCACGCCCCAGGCACTGGCCAGACCTAGAACCAGCCCAAGGGTGCCGATCTCATCGGAGGGGGTGAAGCGGTGCTGAATCCACTTGCCCCAGCTGGCCGGCTGTCGTTCCAGATAGCTGCGATCGGGATCGCGCAGCGTGTTGGTATGGCCATGGTGTTCGCGGTTATGCACCACCCGCCAGAGCGTCGGCGGCATCCACAGCAGAGCCAGAGCCAGCAACGCCACGATCCGCCCCCCCGCGCTGGATCCCAGCATGCGGCCATGGAGCAGGTCATGGGTGGCGAAGAGCAACACAATCACGGCATTGCCCATCACGAGGCTGAAGGGGAGAAACAGCAGCAGGGCCAGCGGAGGCCAGTGATTCAGCGAGCGGGCCATGGTCCAGCCGAGACCCAGGATCGCCAGGTTGATCAACACCAGGTGGAGTCGGCTCGGGTCCGTACGGAAGGCCGCGGCCGGCAACAGCGGCCTCAGGCTGCGGGCCAGGTTTTCGGTGGTCTTGGTGGAATCGTTGGCCTGCAGAGAAAGAGGAATGGAATGAGCCGCGCGGTTGTGGCAGTCGAGCACAGCGCTGGCCGGCCTGCGAGAGAATCGGTGCCATGCCTTTCACCACCACCCCCACCGAAGCGTTCGACGTGATCGTCGTGGGGGGCGGCCATGCGGGCTGTGAGGCAGCGATCACGGCGGCACGGCTGGGGCTGAGCACGGCCCTGTTCACCCTCAACCTCGACCGCATCGCCTGGCAGCCCTGCAATCCGGCGGTGGGCGGCCCCGCCAAGAGCCAGCTGGTGCATGAGGTGGATGCGCTGGGCGGCGTGATCGGCCGGCTGGCTGATGCCACCGCCCTGCAGAAGCGGGTGCTCAACGCCAGCCGCGGCCCGGCGGTCTGGGCCCTGCGCGCCCAGACCGACAAGCGCCTCTACGCCCGCCAGATGCTGCAGCTGCTGCAGCACACCCCGAATCTGGCCCTGCGCGAAGCGATGGTGACCGGGCTGGAGGTGGAGGGCACGCCCGGCGAGGACGCCCGCATCACCGGCGTGCGCACTTACTTCGGCAGCACCTACGGCGCCGCGGCCGTGATCCTCACCACCGGCACCTTTCTCGGCGGCCAGATCTGGGTGGGCAACCGGTCGATGCCTGCCGGGCGGGCCGGCGAGCAGGCCGCCGAGGGCCTCACCCAGGCGCTGGAGGCGCTCGGCTTCCAGATGGGCCGGCTCAAGACCGGCACCCCAGCGCGGGTGGACCGGCGCAGCATCGCCCTCGACCAGCTGGAGGAGCAGCCAAGCGACGCAGCCGATCGCTTCTTCTCCTTCGATCCGGCCGCCTGGGTGAGCGGCGAACAGATGAGCTGCCACATCACCCGCACCACCGCCGCCACCCACCAGCTGATCAAAGACAACCTGCACCTCACGCCGATCTACGGCGGCTTCATCGACAGCAAGGGCCCCCGCTACTGCCCCTCGATCGAAGACAAGATCGTGCGCTTCGCCGATAAGGACAGCCACCAGATCTTTCTCGAACCAGAAGGCCGCGACACCCCCGAGATCTACGTGCAGGGGTTCTCCACCGGCCTGCCGGAGCGGCTGCAGCTCGAACTCCTGCGCACCCTGCCCGGCCTGGAGCACTGCGTGATGCTGCGGCCCGCCTACGCCGTGGACTACGACTACCTGCCCGCCACCCAGCTCAAACCCAGCCTGGAAACCAAGCGGGTGCGGGGGCTGTTCTCCGCCGGCCAGCTCAACGGCACCACCGGCTACGAGGAAGCCGCGGCCCAGGGCCTGATCGCCGGGCTCAATGCCGCGCGCCTGATCGGCGGCCAGGAGCCGGTGCACTTCCCAAGGGAAGGCAGCTACATGGGCACGATGGTCGACGACCTGATCACCAGGGATCTGCGCGAGCCCTACCGGGTGCTCACCAGCCGCAGTGAATACCGCCTGGTGTTGCGGGGCGACAACGCCGACCGCCGCCTCACGCCCCTGGGCCGCGAGCTGGGGCTGATCGATGGGCGCCGCTGGCGGATCTACACCGCCAAACAGGAGGCCATCGAAGCCGAAAAGCGCCGGCTCGACACGGTGCGGCTCAAGGCCAGCGATGCGGCGGCCCCGGCCGTGGAGGCGCAAACCGGTGCGGCGATCAAGGGCTCGATCACCCTGGCCGACCTGCTGCGCCGGCCCGGCTTCCACAGCGCCGACCTGCTGCGCCACGGCCTGGCCGATCCGGCCCTGCCACAAGACGTGCGCGAGAGCGCCGAGATCGACATCAAATACAGCGGCTACCTGGCCCGCCAGCAGCAGCAGATCGACCAGGTGAAGCGCCAGGAGCACAAGCCGATCCCCGCCGGCATCGACTACGCCGGCATCGGCACCCTCTCGCGCGAGGCGCGCGAGAAACTCGGCCAGGTGCAGCCGCTCACGCTCGGTCAGGCCTCGCGGGTGCCGGGGGTGAGCCATGCCGACGTCACGGCGCTGCTGCTGTGGCTGGAACTGCAGGCGCGCCGCCAGCCGCTCCCCACTGGAGACTCGTCAACCCCAGAGACAGGCGATAGCTTGAGCCGACTGTCTGGGTAAGAGCAGCCCCGTGAGCCCGACGCGAGGGATCCCCACCTCCAGGGCCTTCTGGGAGCTCAAGGCCGAGCAGGTGCTCAACCGGGTGTTCGAGGCCGAACCGCCGGCCGACACCGCGATCGAGGTGGAGGTGCTGGAGCGCCCACCGAAGAGCCCCGCAGCCGCGGAGCCGGGCCAGCAGCTGAGCCTGGTACTGGCCGGCGTGGGCATCACCGCACTGATCGCCGCAGGCAGCAGCCTGCTGCTGGTGAGCCTCTGGAGCCAGAGCCAGCAGGCCCTGCGCCAGGAGCGCAACCTGCTGCTGCTGGAGCGCCTGCGCAACCTGGGGCCCGCCGCCGCCGATCCGGCCGGCGATGGTCTGCCCCCGCCGCCGCCCAGCGAACCCTGGATGCAGGAGCTGGCCAGCCTGCCGAGCAGCGGAGCGCCTGCGGCCGAGCCCCTGCGGGTGCCGGTGAGCGGCGAACGCATCACCAGCCCGCCACCAGCCGCAACCGGCAGCTCAGGCGGCTCCGCGCCCCAGCTGGTGGGCGTGGTGCAGGTACCGGGCCGGGCTGGTTCGGCGATCTTCCAGGTGGGCGGCAGTTCCACCAGTGCCGGCGTGGGCGAGAGCATCGGCGGCAGCGGCTGGCGCCTGCTGTCGGCCAACGGCGACAGCGCCGTGATCGAGCGCGGTGGCGAGCAGCGCCGCCTGAGCATCAGCAGCGGTTTCTAGGCTGGAGGGCCTTGGGCCCAGGCAGTGACGGCGGCTGGCGCAGCAACCCTGTGGCCCTCCCCCGAGGCGCTCTGGCAGGCCCCCCATCGCGATGTGCTGGAGGGCGACAGCAGCCCCGGGCCCGGCCTGGCGCTCAGCAGCCCCTGGCGCCTGCTGCTGCTCGGCGATGGCAGCCCCACCCGCCATCTGCAGACGCTCAGCGGGCGGCCGGTGGAGATCGAGGTGATCGCCATGGCGCCGGAGCCCACCCAGCCTCTGGGCGGGCGACCACCGGAGGAGATCAGCGAGCTGGCCACTCCGCTGCTGCGGCGCCAGGTGTGGCTGCGCTGCGGCGATGACACCCTGGCCTGGGCCGAGAGCTGGTGGAACCAGCACCAGGCCGAACTGCACCTGCGCCAGCGCGACCAGCCGATCTGGCGCAGCCTCACCAGCGAACGGGCCGAGCTGTTCCGCGAGGTGGATGGCCTGGCCCTGGTGGAGGCGCCGTGGCTGGCGGAACGCTTCGGGAGCGATGGCCCCTTCTGGGCCCGCCACTACCGCTTCTTCCGCGGCGGTCAGCCGCTCACGGTGATCCGCGAGGTGTTCTCGCCAGCGATCGCGCGCTGGCTGGGACCCAGCACCACGTAAAGCTTCATGAAGTCAGTCACGAGTTGCGCACGTTTGTGATTGACGGATTGACCGCTCCTGTGCTGCAGCCAGCATGAGGGCATCGTCAACGCGGCCATGGCATCTCGCAATCACGCTCCCGGCAGCCCGAGGAGCAGCCAGGAGTGGCTCACCCTCACCGATCTGGGCCGGCTCTACGGCGTGTCAGCGGTGCTCTGCGGCCGGCTGCTCAGCGAGGCAGGGCTGCGGCAGGCCAACGGCAACCCGAGCCGCTCAGCCCTGACGCAGGGGTTGGCCCACCCCGGCCATCCGGGCGGCAGCGCCCTCTGGGATCGCCAGGGCTGCAGCCGTGTGATGGAGGCAGCGGGACTGATGCAGCCCGCCCTGCGCGCCCTGATCGAGCAATGGGCCGAGCTGCTCAGCACCCTCTTCGCCGGAGCCCCGGGGGTGAACGCCTCCGCCGAAGACATGGCCCGCGACCTGCCCGATGAGCTGGTGCCGCCCGTGAACGCCGAGCTGCAGCAGCGGGGCTGCAGCTTCCAGGTGCAGCGTCGTCAGGCCAGGCGCAGGGCTTCCGCCTGCCGGGCCGCCGCCTCCAGCAGCTCGCGCAGGCGCTCCTCGTCGGTGTGACTGAGGTTGGTGCGCAGCAGCTTGGCGTGGGGCGCATGGGCGCGCAGCCGCTCGATCACCCGATCCGGGGTGGCCTCACGCACCAGCAGGCAGAGGGCGGCACTGCCCCGCGGCAGGGTTTCACCCAGCTCGCGCATGAAGCCATCGTTGATGCCGATGTCGGAAAGGGAGCCGGAGGCGGCGCCCACGCCTGCGCCCACAGCCGCGCCCAGCAGCGGATTGAGGAACAACAGACCCACCAGGGTGCCCCAGAAGCCGCCGCCCAGGGCGCCGGCGGCCGTGAGGTTGAGCGCCTGGCGCAGATGCACCTGCCCCTCGGCGTCGTGCTCCACCACCACGGCGTCCTCCAGAGCCAGCAGCTGCTCCCGCTGGATGTCCACCAGCCCCCGCCGCACCTGCTCGGCCTCCTCCACCTTGGGGAAGCCCACCACCACCAGGCTGCTCATCGCCGCGCCAGATACTGGCCCAACGCTAAGCACCGCGGCGGCGACTGGACCGCGGCAGGGCTCGCGCTGCGGGGCGGGGTGAGGAATCCGCCGCAGGAGGATTGGGAACCGACTGCGCAGGCCGCTGCCAGCGCTGCACGCTGAAGCTGTCGTCATCGGGCCAGTCGCTGGCCTCGCCTGAGGCCGGCTGGGGCAGCGAACGGCGCGAGATCGCCTCCAACGGCTGGCGCCGGCGCTGAGTAACCGGCTGCTGCTCCTGCCAGGGCTCGCGCCAGTCGTCCTCGTCGTCGACAATCCAGTCGAGCTTGTCTTCCACCCAGCGGCCCAGCTCATCGAGGCGGGGCAGTGCCCCGCTACGGCGCCCGGCGCCACGGGCCGGCGAGCGCGAGCCCGGGCGAGCCCCGGACACCCCATCCACGAACTGGCGGCCAGCGCTCACCAGCCGGTCGAGCCCCTGCTCAAGCGGATCAGGTCCACGGCGGGAGTAGGCGCTCATGGGGCCAGGCTACCGGCGCCGGGCCGCCAGCCAGCGCTCACGCCCCAGGCCCACCAGGGCGATGGCGAGGCCGGAGAACTGCAGGGTCCAGAGAAACACGCCCATGGGCGGCACGGTAACGGGCGGCCGGCGCGGCCAGCAGCTCAACCCACCGACCGGGTGTCTTCAAACTCGAGCAGGCAGCTGGGATGCCAGAGGCCTCCATGCAGGCGCTCGCAGCAGTGGCGGCAGGCCAGGCCCTGCACCCGCCGCCGGTAAGGAGCGCTGATGCCGCAGCTGGGGCAGCGGGCCAGCCAGCGGGGGGCGGCGCTGGCACCGGCCGGCAGGGGATAGCAGTGGCGCAGGCTCACCTGGAACTCCTTCTGGGCGGCATTGATGGCCGCCATGCGGGCGCGGAAGTGGGGGCCGTGCACCTCCCGCACCCCCAGCACCTGATCCACCCAGGCGTGGATCATTTCGTGGCAGAGCGTGCTGAGCGTGGCTTGGCGCGGCAGCGGTTCCAACAGCGGCCGCGACAGCACGATCTCGCAGAGCGGGCGGCCATCGGCATGGCGACCGCGCCGGTAGAAGCCAGCGGTGCGACGCATGCGCCCGTCGCTCCAGCGCAGTTCCACCCGCCGGCGGCCCTCCGGCGCCAGGGAGCCCGCGAAATGCTCGCGATCGAGCCGGTGGAACAGGGGCAGCAGCGGCTCCAGCGGCACCCCTACCGGCCCCAGCAATGGCAGCCATTGTGGCCGGACAGTCCGTCAGACTCGGCGCCGACGAAACGGCGCACCCAATGGACTGGGGTCTGATCAACACCATCGGCACCAAGGCCCTGCTGGCCGGCGCCGGAGCCCTGCTCCTCTACTGGACGATCAACGCCGTGAAGCTGGTGCTGAGCGCCCGCGGCATCAACCCACTGATCAAGCAGTTCTTCACCCAGGTGGCCAGCGGCCAGGTGGATGGCGCCTACCTGCTCACCACCAAGAACTACCGCAGCCACGTGAACCGCAGCCAGTTCATCCGCTTCCTGGCGGGGCTGCAGCTGAACAAGTACCGCAACCTCAAGAGCGGCCGGCCCCGGGTGGAAGACGAGCAGATCATCCTCACCGTGAAGCTCAAGAGCGAGGGCAACGACGAACTGCCGCTCGACTTCACCTTCGTGAAGCTCGACGACCAGTGGCGGATCGATCGCATCCGCAAACCGGCCGCCGCCTGATCGATGGCGTTATCGGTGCCATCCGCTGACCAGCGGCAACGGGCCGAGGAACTGCGCGAGCTGCTCAACCGGGCAGCCCACGCCTACTACGTGCTGGATGCTCCGTTCCTGGAGGATCCGGTCTACGACCGGCTCTACCGGGAGCTGCTGGATCTCGAAGCGGCTGATCCAGAGCTGATCACCCCCGACAGCCCTAGCCAGCGAGTGGGCGGCACACCGGCCGAGGGCTTCAGCAGCGTGCAGCACCGCATCGGCCTGCTCAGCCTCGACAACGCCTTCAGCATCGAGGAGTTCGAGGCCTGGTATGGCCGTCTGCTCAAGGCGCTCGACCGCACACCTGAACCGGGGGAGCCGCTGCCGGCCCTGGCCATGGTGGGCGAGCTCAAGATCGATGGCAACGCCCTGGCCCTGAGCTACGAGCAGGGCGTGCTGGTGCGGGCCGCCACCCGCGGCGATGGCGAGCAGGGCGAGGAGATCACGGCCAACGTGCGCACGATCCAGAGCGTGCCGCTGCGGCTGCAGCTCGCCAATCCACCGGCCTGGGTGGAGGTGCGCGGTGAAGCCTTGATCCCCGATGGCACCTTCGCCGCCATCAACGCCGAGCGCGAGAGCCGCGGCGAGGCGCCGTTCGCCAATCCCCGCAACGCCTGCGCCGGCACCCTGCGCCAGCTCGACCCGAAGGTGGTGGCGGCGAGGCGGCTGGATTTCTTCGCCTACACTCTGCACCTGCCGGAGGGCTGGCAGCCAGGGCCCGAGGATCCACCGCGGCCGAGCAGCCAGTGGGACTCGCTGCAGTGGCTGCAGCGGGCCGGCTTCAAGGTGAACCCCAACGCCGAGCTGCTGCCGGATCTGGCGGCGGTGGAGGGGTTCTTCGCCGCCTGGGACAACCGGCGGCGCGAGCTCCCCTACGCCACCGATGGCGTGGTGGTGAAGCTCGATGAGCTGCGCCTGCAGGACGCGGCCGGCTTCACCCAGAAGGCGCCGCGCTGGGCGATTGCGCTGAAATACCCCGCCGAGGAGGCACCCAGCAAACTCCTGCGCCTGACCTGCCAGGTGGGCCGCACGGGGGTGGTCACGCCGGTGGCCGAGTTCGAGCCGGTGCCGCTGGCGGGCACCAGCGTGAGCCGCGCCACGCTCCACAACGCCGATCGGCTGGCGGAGCTGGATCTGCACCTGGGCGACACGATCGTGGTGCGCAAGGCCGGCGAGATCATCCCGGAGGTGGTGCGGGTGCTCACCGAGCTGCGGCCGGCCGGCGCCCAGCGGGCCGAGCTGCCCCACAGGTGCCCGGAATGCGGCTCGGAGCTGGTGCGCGAGGAAGGGGAAGCCGCCACCCGCTGCGTGAACAGCAGCTGTCCGGCAATCCTGCGCGGCGCCCTGCGCCACTGGGTGAGCAAGGGGGCTCTGGATGTGGATGGCCTGGGCAGCAAGCTGATCGAGCAGCTGGTGGACCGGGGCCTGGTGGGCTCGATCGCCGACCTCTACCGGCTCGATGCCGCCCTGCTCGCCAGCCTGGAGCGCATGGGCGCCAGGAGCGCCGAGAAGCTGGTGGCGGCGCTGGAAGCCTCCAGGCAGCAACCCTGGCACCGCCAGCTCTATGGGCTGGGCATCCACCACGTGGGCGAGGTGAACGCCAAGGCGCTGGCCAAGGCCTTCCCCAGCGCAGCAGATCTGGCCAGCGCTGCCGCCGACACGCCTGAAGCGATCACCAGCGTGTTCGGCATCGGCGGCGAGATCGCCCAGAGCCTGCAGCAATGGTTTGGCACACCAGCGAATGAGCGGCTGCTCGTGGAGCTGGAGGAGCTGGGCTTCTCCCTGGCCGCCAGCGAGGCCGAGCAGGCGGGCCGGGGCGGTGGCGCTGCGGCCCACCTGGCCGGCAAGACCTTCGTGCTCACCGGCACCCTGCCTACCCTCAGCCGCAGCGCCGCCCAGGCCTTGATCGAGGCGGCCGGCGGCAAGGTGAGCAGCTCGGTGAGCAAGAAAACGAGCTACGTGGTGGCGGGCGAGGAAGCGGGCAGCAAACTCAGCAAGGCTGAGAGCCTGAGGGTGCCGGTGATCGACGAGGCCGAGCTGCAGCAGTTGCTGGAGGCGGCATGAGCCAGCCCGCCGCGTTCCGCTGGATCAAAACCGAGTGCGGCCGGGCGAAATACACCGAGCTGGCCGCACGGCCCGGCCTGCTCGCCCGCCTGAGGTTGACCTGGTTTGTGCTGATTGCAGCACTGCGGGACTGGCGGCTGCCGGATCCAGGCGGCCATCAATAGCCATCAATAAGGGCCAATCGCAAAGCCACCGAAAGGAAAACCCCAACAACAACGGATTGGCCTGCATCAACAACAGACTCAGGCAACCTGGGTGAAGTTGAAGCCGATCACGAGATCGTCGTAATCGCGGTCACCGCCGCCCAGGAGATCTTCGAGGCCAAACAGGTTATTGCCAAGTGAGCGGAAATGGCTGAGGCCATCCGTATTGGCAGTGGCGTAGGCAAAGAAGGTGTTGCCATTCACCTGGGCAAAAGGTGCCAGGAATGAGCCACCAGTGACCCCGCTGAAGCTCTGCGATGCAGTCTGATTATCAGCAACGCTGAGGCCGCTGAACTGGCCGATGATGTTGTCAGAACGCAGGGAAGCTGCGCTGTAGCCGACCTGTCCGGGCTTGAGGCGGGTGATGCCATCAGCGGCGAGCACGGTGCCTTGAGCATCGAGGGTGCGATAGAAGCCGGCTGTGGCGTTGAAGTTTGCTTCACGGCCAAGCGCGAGCGTACCGCTGAGGCTCTGAGCCGCGGAGAAGGCGCTGAGATCAAGCACAGGGGCGAGGCCCTGGGCATTGCTGATCAGGGCACTGAGGCCGGGGTCACCGGGCAGGAGACTGAGGCCAAAACGCACGCCGCTACTGGAACTGAAACCAGCCTGTTCATTGCTCAATTCACCGAAGGTGAGGAAGCGGAAGCGGCTGTCTGCCAGGCTGCTGAGCTTGTCTAAACTGGTATCGACCACCTCAAAGAAGCGGATACTCTGACCATTGATCAGCGGGATGTCGCGATCGAAGGAGGTGCCTGCCGGAAGGGTGACATCCGCGCTCTCCAGGCTGGTGAAGAGGAACTGGGCGCGCTTGCTCAGTTCCGCGACATTGGACAGCAGGGACTCTGGGGAATCAGTGCTGGCAACTTCCGAAGCGTCGAGCACCACGTAGCCAATCTGGTTGGCACTGGCTGGGCGACCGGTGAGGGTAGCGCGGAGACTCACGGCCCCAGGGGCGGCATTGCCTGGATCGCTGATGGTGAGAATGCCGGAGCCAGCGTTGGTGAATCGGAGATTGGTTAGATCAGCAAAACCAGCGAAGGAAGGGTCATCGATGATGCCGTTAAGCTCACCGTCTTTATCGCCATAGCCGCCATCGATCAGGCTGAGCGCGAAGAAATCAGCGGCGCCGTCATTATCGAGGTCGTAGAAACGGGCACCTGCACCCCTGATCGGGTCATAGGTGAGGGGTGAGATAGCACCGGCGGCATTCACACCATAAAAAAGCAGCTTGCGATCAGGACGACGACTAGACGCATCGGTGAGCTGGGGAAGTAGGTCTGCAGCCACCAAATCAAGGACGGCATTGATCGATGCTCGGACGGCTTGATCCGTTGCTTGATCGACTGCAAGCTGGAAATCAAGGCCAGATGCGTTCGTGGTGACACCGAGCTGGGCCAGAGCAGCGAGACCCGCAGGATTGATGCCGAGATCCGTGATGACGCGAAGGCTGGAGCCTGGGGCGAGATCGGCGTTGCTGATGGTGACGGGGATGGACTCACCACTGGGGAGAGTGACGAAAACAACGGTATTGAGCCCAGGAGTTTTAGGCGCCTCATTCACATCCGTGATCGCAAGGCTGAACTCAGCCGACACTGGCGTGCTGTCAGGCAACCCGGCATCGCTGGCCACAACCGTGACCACATACGACGTTTTCGCTTCGTAGTTCAGCTCCGTACCCGCCTTCAGGAACAGCTCAGTGCCGATCACCTCAAAACTGCCCGCATCCGCACCACTCAACGTGAACGTATTGCTGCCCAGCGCATCATCGCTGATGGCAATAGTCGCCACCTTGATGCGGTTCGCCGTGCTGCTGTTCTCCGCCAGAGTACTGACAGTGTTCGTCAAAGACAGCGCGGTGGGGGAAGCATTGAGGGTGAGTCGCGCCGCGAACGGCACCGCCGCCTGACCATCACTGAAGGCCAAGCGCAGGGTGAGGGCAGCGAGGTTCTCTTCGCTGATGCCGTCAGGAGCCGTAGCCCTGACCGTGGTGCCCGCGGTCGTAACCCAGGCTGGACCCTCCAGCTTCACCAGCTGGAGAGGGTTACCATCCGGGTCAATCGCCAGGGCGCCGAGGTTGCGGCTGACTTCAACGCCCGGCTGCAGGGTGAGTGCGATCTCAGGGATGCTCAGCTGGGGTGCTGCGTTCACAGTGATCCCCTGGGCATGCAACTGCTGGTGGATCGCCAACCAATTGCCTGCGGGAGCTACACCATCAATCAACAGAGCGTCAACTCCCAGTTCAAAGTCGTGAATTTCCAGAACCCCGGCGCCGCGTGCATCAGATGCATCGATCAGGAAGTTGTCGCGTTCCTGGTCCACCAGAGCTGTAAAGGGTGAAAGACCAAGAGCAGTGGCATTGGAGAGCAAGCCGCCACCGATCACCCGATCGTTAACTGCACGTAGGAAGAAATGATCGACACCGCCTCCACCGATCAGCAGATTGCTGCCTTGGCTGTCGGTGTTGAAGAGTTCGTCGCTGCC
>VFQS010002511.1_pt1 | contig 14984 bp, 10 predicted proteins | sample 3512361 | NCBI WGS metagenome assembly VFQS01 (sample SAMN10412375, study PRJNA504923) | tailings metagenome | isolation source: Relicate 1 Philex TSF3 active mining | place: Philippines
GACTATATCATAGACCTGGGACCGGAAGGAGGCCGCAATGGAGGCCGTATCGTTGGTTGCGGTACCCCCGAGGCGGTAGCCCGGATCCCGGAAAGCTATACCGGGCAATTCCTTGCGCGGGAGTTGGCCAAAAGCAAAGCTTGAGCGGATACCCTTCGCAACAAGTCTTTTTTCTTAATTTTACGAATTAAGGGATTGTGTCAAAAGTCCCAGAGAGAAGGACGTATTACACAATCCCCAAGCGATTCCAAACCGATGGCATCCGATGTTTAACCAAATACTACGCCAGGTGTTCCTCCAAAAATATGCCCGCTTGCAGCAGGCATCGGGGAATCCTTTTGCGGTACAGCAGGGTCTGTGGGAAAAACTGATGCGCAAAGCCCGGTATACCGAATGGGGGCAGCGCTACCGCTTCGGGGTACTGGCGTCTCCGGAAGAGTTTCGCCAGGCCCTCCCCTTGAGCGAATACGAGTCGCTGCGGCCCGACGTGATGCGCATGATGGACGGAACCCCCGATGTATTGTGGGCGGGCCGGCCCCAGTGGTTTTCCAAGTCCTCCGGTACGACCGGGGGCAAGAGCAAGTTCATCCCGGTCAGCCCGGAAAACTTGATAGGATGCCACCTGAAGGGCACCTGGGATACAATGGCCATCTTTTATCACAGCCGCCCCGACGCCCGGCAGTTTTCAGGCAAAACCATGCTGATGGGGGGGAGCTGGCAGTCCTATGAAAGGAATCCAGGTACCCGTATAGGCGATATCTCCGCCATTATGATTCAGCGCATGCCCTGGGTAGCACGTCCTTTTTTTATACCTGACCGCGACACGGCATTGCTGGCTGACTGGGAAACCAAACTGGAGCTTTTGGCACAGGCGGGCGCCCGCGAACGCGACGTAGTGACCATCGGAGGAGTACCTACATGGACGGTAGTTCTCTTTCGACGGATACTCGAAATCACAGGGAAAAGCAACATGCTGGAAGTATGGCCCAATTTTCAGCTCTACACGCATGGAGGAGTGAGTTTCCTGCCTTATCGCCAGCAGTTCCAGGAGTTTTTCCCTTCGGAAAGCGTAGATTATCAGGAAATATACAATGCGTCGGAAGGCTTCTTTGCCATCCAGGACCAACTGCACGAGCCGGAGTCGGGTATGTTGTTGCTGCTCAATAACGGGGTTTACTACGAATTTCTGCCCATGTCGGAATGGGATAAGCCCATGCCTAAGACCATGGGCTTGCACGAAGTAGAAACGGGAAAGCAATACGCGCTCGTCATTAGTACGAACGCAGGGCTTTGGCGTTATCTGCCCGGCGATACGGTCGTTTTTACTACGCTCAACCCCTTCCGTATCAAGATAAGTGGCCGTACCAAGCAGTTTATAAATGCTTTTGGTGAAGAAGTCATCGTGGAAAATACAGACCAGGCCATCGCGATGACCTGTCAGGAAACCCACGCATCCGTTGCGGAATATACGGTGGCGCCCGTATATTTCGAGCGGGAAGGCAAAGGGCGGCATCAGTGGTTGGTGGAGTTTGAAAAAGTCCCGACAGATATTCCCGCATTTGCTGCATTGCTCGACCACAACCTGAAGAAGCTGAACTCTGACTATGAGGCTAAGCGCTATGGAAATCTTGCCCTAACTCCCCTGGAGCTTCAAGTCCTGCCGCGGGGTACTTTCCTGGAATGGCTAAAGATGAAGGGCCGACTGGGGGGGCAATACAAAGTACCGCGCCTCGCCAACCATAGGGATACCATAGACGATATCCTGGCCTTTATAGCTCAACAGGGCTGAGAGGACTTCTTGTGAGAGGGGAATCCATGTGGCTTTTTACAACCCATAAATTCCCTGCCCCGTGCTAAGATAGTGGATCCTCGTCCAGCATAGATAGGGCTGAGCGGTAGGTCTGCTCCATATCCGAAGCAGCATGCTGGCCGGCAAAAAGGGCGAGTTCGCAGCGTTGCAGCAGTTGGCCCAACGCGGTCAGATGGGGTTCCGGGATACCTTTTTCCGACAGCCGCTGTAAGATCATTTCCTTAGTCTGCTCGTTTGGCGACAGGTTCAACTGCCCGGCGTAGTACCCGATCAGGGCCTGGGACACTGCCTCGAAGAAAGCCCGGCTATCGCCCGAGCGGATATAGGACTCCGTTCGCCGCAGTTGCTCCCGGGTAGCCTCACGGGCATTGCCCTGCCGCTTTCTCCTTCCCGGTGCTGTGCGGTACCTGCGCCCTGCCAAGAGGGCGGCTATTGTGGCAAAAGGCAGGATTAATAATGCCCAAAACCAGGGGCGGGTAGCCAGGGGCATCGGTCTCTTGCCCAGATGGGGCCATTCTTTTAAAGGCAGCAGGGCAGAGCCTGCGCTCGCGTCGGGCATAGCAAGGTGCCGCTTTTTCCCCTGCCGTATGGCTATCGGGAAACGCTCAGAGATAACCTGATAACGCCCCGATACAGGGTCGAAAAAGGAAAATGCCACCGGGATTGCAAACTCCCCTGCCCATTTCGGGACAACCAGGTACTCGTACAGGCGGCGGCCAATTCGTTTACCTGCTTCCTCTGTGTAGCCTTCTTCTATCAGCTTAGGCGGATATACCTCAAAAGAATCGCCGAGGGAAAGGGCGGGAGCATCGAGGCGCTTCAAATCGCCATCTCCGCTGAGGTTGATTTGCAGGGTCAGGGCTTCGTCGGTGCTGCCCTCTCTTCGGTTAAAGAGAAAAGAAGCTCTAAAGTCACCTACTGCGCCCGAATAGGAGGCCGGGGCAGCCGCGGGCAGGGGCAAAACCTGTATGGAGAGGGCTTGCGTAGAGGCTGGTGCGCGCTGGATTTCCCCACCAAAGAACAAGGACTCCATCCCGCCCTCGCCCACCAGGATACCGAGCTCCAGGGCAGCGGGGCCAATGGTGAAGTTCCCCGCCTTTTGCGGATAGACAGCCAAACTGCGCAAACGGCGCATATAGTATTCCTTGCCGTTCACGATTTTTCGCTCGATGCGATCGCTCGTATTTTGTAAGTCTTCCACATAAAAATCGAGGTAGTCAGATTCTTCCAGTATATTATAGCTCTGGATATCCACCCGGGTGTAGAGTACGTAGTCCAGGCGTACCTGCTCTCCGACGTATGCTCTGGGCTTGCTGAGTTCTGCGCGTACGAAAAAGTCTTCTTTCTCCTTTCCGCCCGGTGACTGGGTGTTGCCTCCCTTGCGCACGGCGATGTCTATGCTGCGCGAGCGCAAGACGCGCCGTCCTACTTGTATGGATCCGCTTCCGATGCGCAGTACACCCGTACGTCGGGGCTGAAGAGTATAAGAGAAGCGCATCTCTGTAGTTACCTCCCCGTTGAGGATAGTGGTGCTGATACCGCGCGAAGGGCCTGAAAGTACGCGAAAGTCTTTGAAGTCCGGGGGGCTGAAATCCGTTCCTTCTCCGTTGCGCAACACGAAGGTCAACTCGAGGTAGCTATTCTCAAATAGTTCCCTGGTGTCGGTGAAGGCCTCGAAAACGGGGCCTGCTTTCTGTGCGGACACAGAAGGCAGTAAGCATAACATGGCGCATGAGAAGCCTGTCCAAATAATCCGGGCGCGGTGCATAGCGGGGTTTACATTTTTACAACGGGTCGTTTCTTCTTAGGTGCTTCTGCCGGGGCCGGTTGTCCAGGGAAGCGGTCGAAAAAGGGATGGTCGCCAAAGTCGAAGCGGAATACCTCGGATTGCCGGTTTACGGAAGGCTGCGGCACACCTGCATCATTGGGGAGCACGCGAAGATCCAGAGGGGATGTTTTGAGTGTACCGGCATCCGTTTCGATGCTTGCGGAAGGGATGTGCAGGGGCCCGGTATGGGTGGGGCGCAGGAGGTAGATATAGCTGTATTTTTGGGTAGTTTCCCCGTTGACGATAGAAATGGAGGACGACGTATTGGGGCCCGCCATGATTTCTACATCGGCGCCGAAGTCCGGGGTGGAAAAACGACTACCCTTTGCATTTTCCAGGGTGAGGGTCAGTTGGAAATAATGGCCTAGAAAAATCGAATCGCTGCTTGCAACAGCTTCAAAGCGGGGGGATTTCTGAGCCTCTGTACGGATGGCCACTCCGACAAGTAGGACGATGAGCAGATACATTTTTTTCATAGCAAAAAATTTAGTTACCAGTCTTTATCCGGCTTGCCCGGCTTACCTTGTCCTTTGCGCATTTTGGCTTGCACCCGCTTTTCTTCATTTTCAGCGGCCCGCAAGAGATCCTCGGCCTCTTTGCGGCTCAGGTCACGAGGGCTGTTCTCCTGTGATTGGGGCTGCTTGGGCGGCTGCTGGCCTTGTGGTGGGGGTGACGACTGCCGGTCGTTACCCTTATTTTGGGGGTCTTCCCGGGGCTGATTTTGGTCTTTAGGAGAGTCTTTCTGTTTTTGATTCTGCTGTTGCTGTTGATTCTGCTGTTGTTGTTGCTGTAGTTTTCGCCTGGCCAATTCCAGGTTTTGCTTGCTGGGGAGGTCAGCCGGATTGATGCGCAGTGCATTTTTATATGCTTCTACGCTTTTGCCGTAATCCTTCATTTGGTACAGGGCATTGCCGAGATTGTAATAAGCAGAGGCCCTTTGTTGGGCGGTCGGGGCAGATTTTGCAGCCTGTGCGAAGTGTTTGGCAGCTTCCGGGAATCGCTTCTGCTGGTATATGGCATTGCCGAGGTTGTAGCGCCCAGGGGTTCGGCTTTGATCCTCCAGTGCTTTCCGATAGCGTTCTTCTGCCCCCGCATAATCGCGCTTCTGGTACTGTTTATCGCCTTCGCGCAACAAGGTATGCCCGGATTGGGCGTACATAGGCTGTAGAGAAAGGAGTATCAAAGCAGTTACTCCTCCAGCCTTTGGAGCTTTTTGTCGGACCGAGAGCAGCAGCTCCCACAAAAAACAAAGGATGGCAAGGAGGAGGAAGGGTTGAAAATAGCTTTCATAAGAACTGAATACCCGCTGTTCGAGTTCCCTTTTTTCGATGCGGTCTATTTGTGTCGCGAGCGATTCCAAGATGGGTTCCATATCACTAGATAGGTTGTAGTAGGTTCCCTGGCCTTCGCGGGCGATTTCCTTCAGCAGGGATTCGTTCATTGCGGAGCGAACGGGGATGCCGTTTGGGTCCCTTTTATAGTCGAGCCCGCCATTGACCATTACAGGAATCAGGCTGCCTTCTGTGGTTCCGGCACCTATGGTAAACACAGAGCTGCCGGATTCCCTCAGGGTGCGCACCTTTCGGACCGCCTCTTCTTCATGGTTTTCCCCGTCGGAGATGAGTACCACTGCCCGGCTCGTTCGCGCTTGTTTGGAAAAGGAGCGACCTGCCAGGTCCAGGGCGGCGGATAGCTCCGTTCCCTGTTCCGGCAACATATCCGGGTGGGCGGATTGGAGGAATAGGGCGACGGCAGCATAGTCGGTCGTCAGGGGCACCTGGAGGTAGGCATTTCCGGCAAATAGGATGAGCCCCAGTTTATTGCCCTGAAGGGAGCGCACGAGCTCCTCTGCGAATCGCTGCGCCAGGCGCAGTCGGCTGGGAGCCAGGTCGTCGGCCAGCATGCTTTGCGATACATCGAGGGCGATGAACACCTCAATCCCTGCGCTCTTCACCATTTCCCGTTTGCCGCCCAGTTGGGGGTTTGTCAGTGCCACGACCAGGGATAGGACGCCCACCATCCATAAGGTGAGTTTTAGCGCTGCGCTGCGGGGACTACGCTTGGGGAACAGGCGTTCTGCCAGTGCTGCATTGCCGAACTTCAGCAGGGCCTTTCGGCGCAATCGTTGCCCAAAGAAATACAAGGCCGGCAGAAGGACTATCAGCGGCAGAAGGTATAAATATTCTGCATGCTCGAACCGGAACATATCTGTCGTCTCGTTTATTATGCGTTTTATTCCCCTACATTTCTCAGCCAGGTCTGCCGTAGGGCAAACTCCAGCAACAAAAGCAGCAAGGCTAACCAGGTGAGGGGCCGGAAAGCTTCGCTGTATCGCTTTAACGTCGTAACGTCTATCTCGGTTTTTTCCAGCCGGTCAATTTCGCGGTAGATTTTTTCCAGGCTTTCTTCGGAAGTGGCGCGGAAGTAGCGGCCGCTGGTCATGGACGCAATCTGTTGGAGCAGGGCCTCATCAATCTCTACGCGCGCTAATCCGAACACATATTGGCCGTCGCTACGCCTGCTCACGGGTGTAAGGGCATCGCCCATTGAGCCTACTCCGATGGTATAGACGCGGATACCAAATTTTCGGGCGAGTTCAGCAGCGGTGATCGGCTTGATATAGCCGGAATTATTGACTCCGTCGGTGAGCAAAATGACGACTTTACTCTTCATCTGGCTGTCTTTGAGCCGGTTGACTGCCGATGCCAACCCCATACCGATGGCGGTACCATCTTCGAGGGTACCGCACTGGAGTTCGGATAAAAACGTTTTGACTACCCCATGGTCGGTAGTGAGGGGGCATTGTGCAAAGGCTTCGCCCGCAAAGACGACGAGCCCCAGGCGGTCGTAAGCACGGCGGTCCACAAACTCCGCTGCCACCCTTTTGCTCACCGACAAGCGGTCGGGCCGGAAGTCCTGGGCCAGCATACTGCTCGATACGTCCATAGACAACACGATATCTATACCCTCCGCTTTGATGCGCTCTTCTTGCAAAGGACGTTGGGGCCGTGCGAGAGAGAATATCAAGGCGGCTATGGCAATACCGCGCAGCCAGGGCAACGCCGTCCGCAGCCGCAGCCGCCATGAGGGCACAAGGGATAGGCCGTCCAGAGCCGGTATGCGCATGGCTGCCGGACGCGAGCGCTCGCGCCGGCGCAGTAGCCAGAACCAAAGGGGCAGGACCAACAGCAACCCAAGCCACCAGGGATCCTGAATATACAGGTTGTGGAACATATTGCCTTTTCAATTTTTCAATCAGGAAGGCAAAGATACATTTTGCACAGGAAATTTGTCCGCTAAGCGTCAGGAAGCAATGGCGCAACAAGTCTTCTTTCCTACCCTGGTTTTAGCGCAATATGCCCAGATGCAGGATACGCCCCCCGTTCATGTTGATGGGGTTAGTACTTTTTCCGATCACTATCCCGGCTTCGGGTGCGCGGTATTCGCGGATTATATCGCCGAAAGGATTGCGCAGTATGCCAATCAACTCCCCCTGGCGAAGCCGCTGATTCAGCGCTACCGGTACTTCCAGAAAGCCGCCGGCATCCACATAAACCCAGTAGGATTTTTTACATACGGCTGCCTCGGGAACGGCTTCCGGTACGCCGGGGATCATGCGGAGATGGCAAAGGGCGTTGCGCATCCCCCGGACTCCCCGGCTTATCATATCTTCCTGGTATACCTGTGGGTTGCCGTACTCGATGGTGATGCAGGGAATACCAGCCAGGAATGCTTCTGTGCGAAGGGTGTGGCCCGCACCTGTATTTCCAGCGCTGGGACCCGCATTGTCCACGATAATATCGGCATCTTGTACATAAGCGAGCTGGGCGGTTGTGCTATCTTTCAAGTCAGCGCGTACATACAGGGAGTTGACCCTGCCGAAAGAGGCCGTATGCAGGTCGAAAAGATAGTCGAAATGGCGAATAATACGGTTGAAAATGTAGTAATTGTATTGTTCGCTGTTGGTGCCGTTAGGAGAGCCGGGGAAATTCCGGTTTAGGTCTTCGTCGTCGGGAAAGCGCCGCTGTTCCAATTGCAGGCTCACGACATTCAAGCCCGGGACTCCCACCACCGTACCGCTCAATTTTTCAGGATCTAACCCTGCCATCAGCCGCTGTATGATAGGGATTCCATTGAGTTCATCTCCGTGTATAGCTGCGGTGAGGCCTACTACGGGGCCGGGTGCTCCTCCTTTGGCGACCATTACCGGTACATAGACCGGCTGGGAGAACGTGTTGTCGAAAACATGTACCCAAAGGCGCTGTACCGTGCCCGCAGGAATGGCGTCGAGATCCAGGGAATCAACCATCCGGGCTTTTGTGCCCTGAGCAAACAGAGGGATAGCCCCGTAGCCGATCAGCAGCATGGCCAACGTAAAGTTTTTCACGGTTATATATTAGACTTGTTGCAAGGGGAATCCGGAAGCCTCCTGGAAACGGGGGCTTCCGGATCACAGGACTTTTACAGAGAGGCTTTTCTGCTGGCCTTCCCCTTGGATTTGGCCTTATCGCAGTGGGCAGGATCGCATGACGAGCAGCCGTCACAGTTGCCGGAGCACTCTTTTTTGCTGTTGTTGGCAACGGATACAGCGGTCATTTTGCCGGCGCAGGCCGTAGTGGGCGCAGCGGCGGTTGTGGTGGCGCCGGCGTTGTCCGCCGAAGCGGTGGCCGGGGCACCGGCTTCCTGGGTAGTGGCCGCAGAAGCTTTGGCCATTCCCGTACAACCTTTTTCCATGGACGCGGCAGCAGTCTTACCTGCCTGGCCTTTTGCGCAACAAGATTGTGCGTTGATAGACTGGATGCCTGCAAACAGCATTGCAAACACCATCAGGAGTGCATAGCGCATGATCGTAAGTTTTAAAGGGTCACCCGGATCCGCCGGGCTGGCGGTATTGTTGAGCATCAACAACTAAAGCAAATATATAAAAAAAACGATAATCGGTTACAGCCCTTTTCCGTGGCATTGTTTGTACTTCTTTCCGCTGCCACAGGGGCAAGGATCGTTCCGCCCGATTTTGGGCTCTGCGTTGCGCACCGTTTGGGGCTTAGACTGAGCCTGGCTAGCGGCGGCGGCGGCTCGGCGGCGCGTAGCCTCCTCGTCTTCGCGCTGGCGGTTGGTCTGGGTGCTGCGCGCCATTTCGTGGTTGCGTTCGCGGGCCTGCTCCAGGGTGGTGCCATCTGAAAAGATGAGGGTTCCCTTGGCCAGGTAGGAGGTGACCTCCTCATTGATTTCCAGGACCAGCTTTTCGAAGAGGTTATACGCTTCCACCTTATAGATGACGAGCGGGTCGCGCTGTTCGAAAGACGCTGACTGCACAGAATCCTTGAGTTCATCCATGGAGCGGAGGTGTTCCTTCCACTTCTCGTCAATAATGGCGAGGGATACAGTCCGCTCGATGTCGAGCAGGATAGATTTGCCTTTAGTTTTTACTGCATCCTCCAGTTCTGCGGTGATATCGTAGGGTCTCTTCCGTCCATCGGTGAACGGGATCAGGATGCGCTTGTAGATATGGCCCTGGCTTTGGTGTACCTGTGTGATTTGGGGCAGCAGTGCTTCGACGATATGGCTTGCCTTGCGCTGGTAGTATTCGCGGAACTGTTCGAAGTACTCCTGTGCCAGGTGTTCGATGGGCGACTCTTTGAAGTAGGCAGCATCCATTTTGGGATCGAGCCCCAGGAAGTTTACGGAATTGCGGCGGAAGCTTTCAAAGTTGCCCTCGCGTCGGTGGGCGCGCACGAGATTTTCGGCTATGCCGAGGAACATATTGTTGAGGTCCACCTCGAGGCGTTCGCCGTAGAGTGCGTTGTCGCGTTTTTTATAGATAGCTTCGCGCTGTATGTTCATGACATCGTCGTACTCCAGCAGGCGCTTTCGGATGCCGAAGTTGTTTTCTTCCACCTTCTTTTGTGCCCGTTCGATGGATTTAGTGACCATGGAATGCTGGATCACTTCCCCGTCCTTGTGGCCCATGCGGTCCATGAGGGACGCGATGCGATCCGTTTGGAAGAGACGCATGAGGTTATCTTCCAGCGACACGTAGAACTGGGAGGTACCGGGGTCGCCCTGGCGGCCGGAGCGGCCGCGGAGCTGCCGGTCCACGCGGCGCGATTCGTGGCGTTCGGTACCGATGATGGCGAGGCCACCTGCGCGGCGCACCTCTTCGGTCAGTTTGATATCGGTACCCCGACCGGCCATGTTGGTTGCGATGGTCACTTTTCCGGGTTTGCCAGCCTCGGCGACGATTTCTGCTTCCCGCTGGTGCTGTTTAGCGTTGAGTACGTTGTGGTCTATCTTGCGCAAGGAGAGCATTTTGCTCAGCTTTTCGGAAATATCTACCGAAGTGGTGCCCACCAGTACAGGCCGGCCTGCTTCGCTGAGTTTGACGATTTCGTCAATGACTGCGTTATACTTCTCCCGCGCTGTTTTGAAGACCAGGTCTTCGCGATCTTCGCGGATTACTTGTACGTTGGTGGGGATGACTACGACATCGAGCTTATAGATTTCCCATAATTCGCCTGCTTCCGTTTCCGCTGTGCCGGTCATACCGGCCAGTTTGTGGTACATACGGAAGTAGTTTTGGAGGGTAACAGTGGCGTAGGTCTGGGTGATTTCGCCGATTTTGACGTTTTCTTTGGCTTCGAGTGCTTGGTGGAGGCCATCGGAGTAGCGACGGCCTTCCATGAGGCGGCCGGTCTGTTCATCCACGATTTTGACCTGTCCTTCTATGACGACGTACTCTTCGTCGCGTTCGAACAAGGTATAGGCTTTGAGGAGCTGGTTGATGGAGTGGAGGCGGCGCGACTTGACCGCGTAATCCTGAGAGAGGTGCGTTTTGGCCTCTTCTTTTGCAGCGGTATCCAGGGAGGTATCGGCATCAATTTCGATGAGGCCGGAAACCACATCGGGCATGACGAAGAAATGAGGGTCGGAGTTGCCTTTGGACAAATATTCTACGCCTTCTTCGGTCAGTTCGACAGAGCGGTTTTTTTCATCAATGACGAAGAGGAGCGGTGCGTCCACCAGGTGCATATGTTTGGACTGCTCCTGCATGTAGAAGTTCTCGGTTTTCTGGAGCAACACCTTGACGCCCTCCTCGCTGAGGAATTTGATAAGGGGCCGGTTTTTAGGTAGGGCGCGGTAGGCGCGCAGCAGGGCCATCCCGGCGGAGCCTTCCTCAGTGCCCGGTTTTCCGTCGGCGAAGAGCCGCCGGGCTTCGGCTAAATAATCGGTGGCCATTTTGCGCTGTGCGGCGATCAGGCGTTCGATTTGTGGTTTTAGTTCCACATATTCCTGATCTTCTGACATTTGGCTTACCGGGCCGGAGATGATGAGGGGGGTACGGGCATCGTCAATGAGGACGGAGTCCACTTCGTCCACCATGGCGTAGTGATGGCTTCGCTGGACCTTTTCCTCCTGGTCGCGCACCATATTGTCTCGAAGGTAGTCGAAGCCGAATTCGTTATTGGTGCCATAGGTGATATCGCTGCGATAGGCGCGTATGCGGCCCTCGGAGTGCGGCTGGTACTTGTCTATACAGTCCACCGTCAGCATCAGAAACTCAAAAATCGGGCCTACCCACTCGGAGTCGCGGCGGGCCAGGTAATCGTTGACGGTGACGACATGTACGCCCTGGCCTGCGAGGCCGTTCAGGTAAGCGGGCAGGGTTGCGACCAGCGTTTTTCCTTCACCGGTGGCCATTTCCGCGATTTTTCCATCGTGGAGTACCATGCCGCCGATGAGTTGTACGTCGTAATGGACCATATTCCATTGGATCTGCCCACCTGCGGCTATCCAACTGTTGTGCCAAGTGGCCTTGTCGCCCTCGATTTTGATGTAGGATTTGTTCGGGCGGGCGGCCAGGTTGCGGTCGTGTTCTGTAGCCGTGACCTGTAGGGTTTCGTTTTCCTTGAATCGGCGGGCGGCTTCGCGCACTACGGCGAAGGCTTCCGGAAGGATTTCTTTCAGGACAGCTTCGAGCGATTTGTTGCGCTCTTTTTTCAGCGCGTCTATGCTGGAGAAGATTTGCTCCTTGTGGTCGAGGTCCTCACTTTGGGCAGCTTCCTCGTGCAGGTCCTGGATTTCCTGGTCAATTTCGCTGAGGTATTCCCGGATGCGCTCCCGGAAAGCGTGCGTTTTGGCGCGCAACTCGTCGTTACTGATGGATTTGAGTGTTCCGCCGATGCGGTTGATTTCTTCGACTATGGGCATATACGCCTGCACGTCGCGTTCGTGCTTGGTGCCAAAGAGTTTCTGTAGGGATTTTCCGAGAAAGCCAAACATGGTATTGTGTATATGTACGTTTCTGTTAACGCCGAAAGTCAGGCGTTAGTTTTTTTGAGGAGAGCCTCCATTTCGCGGATGAACACGGGGATAGGAGCATCCGGATGGTCAATCATGAGGTCGAAAATACGGGTCTCCCCGGCGACAGGGCCTACTTTCAAGGAGGCAGTGGCTTGGGCGGCAACGTATTCGAGGATGGGATGGGGGGTGGTATGGAGCAGGATCAGGATATCGAAAGGTGTCTGCAGGAACAGTTCGACGGCGCGGCCTTGGGGGCGGAACGCCCAATCAATCTGTTTGCGGCTGAAGGAGGGGAAAGGAAGGCTTCCATCCTCCTGCTCACTATCCACAAAGCCCAGTAGCTGGACTTTCTTACCCTGTTTCAGGCGAAGGGCATCGTAGTAGTCGGCCACAGATTGCTGCCGGGCGGGGTCTGTACCGTCGAACAAGATGCCGACCGACGAGGCGCTGTCCAGGTTCATGCGTTTTTTAGACGCGTGGGGCGCTTTGTCGAGGATGCGCTGCAGGGAGCGTTGTCGTACCCCGAGCCGAAACGATTCGAATAGGGCCATTTATTTCTTTTTCTCTTTTTTATCACTTTTTTCGCCGGTACCCTCTTCTGCGGAAACGGTGAGGAAGTCGCCCATGCGGGCATACTTTTCGATGCGGGCCTCAATGCGCTCGTCGGGGTCCATGTCCGCGATTTCGGACAAAGATTTTTTGATTTGCTTTTTGAGGAGTTTCGCCATTTCCTCGGGTGCGGAGTGCGCCCCCCCGATGGGTTCCTTGATGATACCGTCGATGAGGCCGTGCGCGAACATGTGGTCGGCGGTCAGCTTGAGCGCTTCGGCAGCTTGTTCTTTGTAGTCCCAGCTCCGCCACAGGATAGAGGAGCAGGATTCGGGAGAGATGACGGAGTACCAGGTGTTTTCGAGCATAAAGACGCGGTCGCCAAGGCCGATGCCGATAGCCCCCCCTGACGCTCCCTCCCCGATGATGATGCAGATGATCGGGGTACGCAACTGGGCCATTTCGAAGAGATTGCGGGCGATGGCTTCGGCCTGGCCGCGCTCTTCCGCTTCCAGACCAGGGTAGGCACCGGGCGTATCAATAAAGGTGATGACCGGAATTTGGAAGCGCTCGGCCATTTTCATGAGGCGCAGTGCTTTGCGGTAGCCTTCCGGGTTGGCCATACCGAAGTTTCGGTACTGGCGCATCTTGGTATTGATTCCCTTCTGGTGTCCGATGACCATGACCGTCTGCCCGTCGAGCGAGGCAAGCCCACCTACGATGGCCTTGTCGTCGCGTACGCAGCGGTCGCCGTGCAGCTCTGTAAACTTTTTGCACATCTGGTTGATGTAGAACAACGTATAGGGTCGTTCCGGGTGGCGGGAGAGTTGCACCTTTTGCCATCCGCTGAGGTTGCTGTAAATCTCGCGGCGCTTGTTTTTAATTTTTGCTTCCAGGGTGCGGATGGTGTCGGTAACGTCTATCTCGCCGTCGCCCCCAATCTCTTTGAGCTTATCCAACTGCTCGTAGAGTACTTCGAGCGGTTTTTCAAAATCCAGGAATACCATGAGCAGCCATTTTTAGCCAAGCCGGGCGTAATTGCACACGGCGCGAAGGACAAAGTTAGCAATTACCTGCTGTTTGGGCTTTGACACCTATTTTTTTTTCTTTTTTTATGTTTAGGTATTGCGCAGTATTAAAACTAACCCTATATTTGCGTTCGCATTTACACAAGAGGAAATGCAGGTTTGGTTCGGTAGTTCAGTTGGTTAGAATACCTGCCTGTCACGCAGGGGGTCGCGGGTTCGAGTCCCGTCCGGACCGCAAAATTTAAAAAGCCTTGAAATTGAAATGATTTCAAGGCTTTTTTATTTCACATCTGTGGGAACAGCTCCCTTTTTTTGCGTTGGGTGCAGTAAACATACTTCTATAGGCTCCGCAAAATATGGCGCCTACGGAGGTATGTTTACTGCAAATATTTTCGTAATGAGGGCAAAAGGCTACGAACACCGCAACCGGATGGGCGTTTCGCGGTGGGGCGAAGGTGTCAGTGAACCTTCACCACCAGCTTGCCCTGGTTGCTGCCGTCGAAGAGCTTGTTGATGGCTGTCGGGGCATTTTCCAGCCCTTCTACCTCGTCCACGCGGTATTTGAGCCTGCCTTCCATGTACCAGGCGGCAAGTTCCGGGATAGCTTCCATAGCGCGGTGCATATAGTCGCTGACGATAAACCCCTGCGCTTTGCAGCGGCGCGTGATGAGGTAGGAAAAATAAGCAGGCCCCGGAGGCGGGGTAGTGGCGTTGTACGCGGAAATCAGCCCGCAGAGGACGATGCGGGCGTGGAGGTTCATGAGGCTCATCTCTGCATCGAGGATGGAGCCGCCCACGTTTTCAAAAATGACATCAATCCCCTTGGGGCATGTGGTCTTGAGTTCTTTTCGCACATCCTGGGTCTTGTAGTTGATGGCAGCATCGAAGCCCAACTCTTCCGTCAGCCAGTGGCATTTATCGTCGCTGCCGGCAATACCTACCACCCGACAGCCTTTGATCTTGCCTATTTGCCCGGCCAAAGAGCCCACCGCACCAGCGGCAGCGCTCACCACGAGCGTTTCGCCCTCTTGGGGCTGCCCGATGTCGAGCAATCCAAAGTACGCGGTCAACCCAATATGGCTGAAAAGAGCCATGTACGCGGTCAGAGGTAGCCCCGGTAGCCGCTGCAGGGACGAGAGCCCCCGCCCACTGCTGATGAGATAGTCCTGCCAGCCAATCATAGCTTGTACCAGATCGCCTGGGGCAAACTTCGGATTGTTGGATTGCACGACTTCCCCCAGACAAATGCCGGGCACGACGGACCCCAGCTCTGCCGGAGCCATATAGGAACCGCTTTCTGCCAACCATCCCCGGTTGGCAGGGTCTAACGAGAGATATAGGTTGCGCAGCAGCACTTCCCCCTCCCCGAGTTCCCGTAGTTCTTGCTCTTTCCATTCAAAATCCCCCGGCTGAATCAATCCCTGGGGCCGGTGGGCGAGAAGCCATTGGCGGTTTGTCATATTTTTTG
>VFQS010002512.1_pt1 | contig 14982 bp, 29 predicted proteins | sample 3512361 | NCBI WGS metagenome assembly VFQS01 (sample SAMN10412375, study PRJNA504923) | tailings metagenome | isolation source: Relicate 1 Philex TSF3 active mining | place: Philippines
CAGCAAACTGAATTTTTTCTGATGGATTTTTGATATATCTAATTGCCGTAACATCTTCTTGAACAGCAGCAAACTGAATTTTTTCTGATGGATTTTTGATAAATTCAATTGCATTCCCATCCTGTTTTAAAGCTGCAAGTTGAACCACTTCTGATGGATTTTTGATGTACTCAATTACATTCCCATTCCATCTAACCGCAGCAAGTTGAACATCTTCAGTTTTTTCACTCTCTTCCCCAAATTTTATAACAGAAAATACTGGTGGTGTTCTTCCTTCCTTTTGTTCCAAGAACTTTATAAATCTATATATTTGTTGTGACATAGTTATACAAAAAAATATTCAAAATCATTAGGAATAACACCATATCTCTTCATTAGATTATCATATAATCTTTTTAATACTTTTGGTGTTGGGTTTTCAATACTAAAAATTGAATAATTATCACTTTCAACAGCAGCAAGTTGAATTTTTTCTGATGGATTTTTTATGTATTGAATATTCCATCGGCTTGCTTTAACAGCTGCGAGTTTAACTTTTTCTGATGGATTTTCGATAAATTCAATTGCATAAGGAACTTGTTGAAACGCAGCAAACTGAACTTTTTCTGATGGATTTTTGATATATTTAATTGCTTCACCATCTTGTTTCACTGCGGAAAGTTGAACACGTTGTGATGGGTTTTGAATATATTGAATAAAATCAGGATTTTCGTGAACCGCAGCAATCTGAACATCTTCAGTTTTTTCATTCTCATCACCATAATCCATAATAGATAATGCTGGTGGTTTTCTTCCTTCCTTCTGTTCCAAAAACTTTATAAATCTATATATTTGGTGTGACATGGTTATGAAATAAAAACTAATCTGATTATACCAATGAAGGTTTTATATAGGTATTGATAATAAAGTTAAGATATTTCTTTTGCAAAGCTGCTGTATAAGGATAATATATGTTTGTATGGTTTGGCAGGTTTTTAACTTTTCCGCTTAAATAACTCACAATATTATCCATTGGCATGGTTTTCCAATTGGGGTATCTATCAACAAACATGTCAAATATTTCTCTGCTATGTAAAACCATTTCTTGTCTATCATGATAATATTTTTTCATTCCTTTTGGGTCTGTATAATATATGCAAGTTTCAACGCCCTTTAATTCCATATAGAAATGACTGCATTCATGTTTGATGATATTGCGCAATTGTTTATATAAGGTTTCAGCCCCGCCATTCTCACCATACATATTACTTTTGAAACTTGATGAATTCTTGTTAAGATATTTCACTTGGATATAATGTTGTTCGGCATAACCGATATTGGGCATATTATTTGAGGGGAAGAAATCAACGGTAACAGAATAAGGTTTAAGACATTCGCTTGTTGGATAATATGTATATTCTTTCTCATTTAATGTAATATCGTCCTTGTAATATTTCATGATGTCTTGATATATCTCTTCGGTAAGATATGTTGCGGTCTCATCCACGGGCAATAATTTCAGCAATTCAACCAACTCTTCTGGTGAACCCTTCTTAATTTTATTGTTCTCAATTATAATCTTTTTTAATTGCGATTCTGTAATTATTAATTTCAACATATTCCAAATTTGATATAAACATAAATATATTTTAAAACCAATTAATCAATAATAAAAAATATTTTTGCCCATATCAAAAATATCTCATACATTCGTTTTCGAACAAAACTTATCAACATTATGAAACTGACAAAAGAATTCATCCTGCTACAGGGATTCAAGTTCCAACAGACCCATGATGGATGCATCCATGTTTTTTCCCTTCACAATCAAATCACCAATGACATATATGAATTGGTATGGGATGAGGAGGAGAATAATATGTATATTGCCAAGTATGATGACAAATCCGAGGATGATAATCCTGAGCCGATTGACATATATGATGATAAGATATACACATGCTTCAATCTTGTCAAAATCTTGGTTCATCACAAGGAAATAACCAACAAGCAGGTATCATTTCATAATGAATTTGTTGAAGAATTCATGGAATCCAAATATCCATATGATGAAATGGAGTTTAATGAAATGTGTGATGCTTCGCTGCTTATTCTGTTAGCCAAAGAAGAATATGAAAAATGCCAACCCTTTCTCCAATTCAGAAAAGATTATATAAACAAGAGGGGATAGGAATATAAGGAAATGGAAAACACCAAGTTCAAGGATTACGCAAAAATAACAACAAAATCAATCATTATCTAAAGCCAACCCATTATGCCTAAGAAAAGAGTAAACGGAGTTTTTTTGGAAATCCTCCCAACAACAAAAAAATATTCAGCTTGGGAAGAGTTTTATTTGCATACAAAATCAGAAAAAAACGATGCAACGTATACAAATAAACTTAATACATTAAAACAAGAATATCTTGAAATGATAAATGATGAACCATTTATCAACAAATTAAAAGAAATTGCCCAAAAAGAAATAGAAATCATCCAACACCATTGTATCATCAATCCACATCTCATTGTGGGTCTTTTCAATCAATATAGAAATGGGGAAAGCACATCATATGTAATCGTCCGTGCTCCATTCTATTCAACCAAACAAGATAGAAGAGAAATCAGAGTGTATATGAAAAAACTTTCTGATTACAATGGAAAAACAATTGAAGATTTAAAAAAGGATACCGATTTCATGGATGAGGCAAAAAGATTGGTAAAAAAAGCGATGATGGAAGAAATGGAAAACATCATCATTTTAAATACAATAAGAAAATTACCGCAACATTTGAAATTAGAAAATAATCAAGGGTATTAATTTTTTCTTTATCTTTGCTTATCAAGTTCATTGAAATAATGAAACAAGTGGTGTCTGTAAAATTTCTTGGTTTAAGCCAAGTTGACACAGCGTAGGTTGTACTGCGCAAGGTGATTCCTGAAACAACAGGAAGGAATATATCTGGGGAAACCACTCACCAACTACTTGTTAAATTTTGCAAGGTAGATACAACGACTGGATATAGCATTTGCATATTTGTCAAGGTGTAACTACCCACAATTTGCAAGGTAGATACAACACTTTTCAGCATCTTATCATATGTTCTGAGGTGTAACTACCCAAAATTTGCAAGGTAGATACAACTTCATTAAAATCAGGGTATGGCGGAATTTTGGTGTAACTACCCACAATTTGCAAGGTAGATACAACATTCAGGATTTGGGTAATCTTTCCATCATGGGTGTAACTACCCACAATTTGCAAGGTAGATACAACAAAACAACAAACAACATGAAAAATAGCGCAAAAAAAAGGGAAAATGCTCACATATTGGTGAGAAAAATAAGGGTTATCGTTATTGATGATAACAAGGAAAACAAAAAGAAAGCATACGATTATATAAAATTTTGCGCAAAACAAATGTGCCAGGTTGCCAATGAATGCAGCAATGCGATATATTCGGCTTTCCATCAGGCATATCATATAATGAATGAACAAAATGTATCAAAATCTAAAGCATTTAAACTTCTAAAAGAAAAACTCGGAAAACCTTACGATAGCATCATATATGATATAACAAAAAATTACCCCTTACTCTCAGGAAAAATGAGGTCAGGAATATCAATGAAATTATCCCAAACATATAATGAGAATTTCTATAAGATAATGAATGCGCAAATGTCCTTACCCTCATACACAAAAGGAACTTTGCCCATACCAATGGATGCACAAAAATGCAATCTATTCAAAGAAAATGATGATATATTCTTAAACTTCATCACAAGCAAACACTCAGATGTTGAAAATATAAAACTTAAACTATTATTTGGGAGAGATAGGTCGGGGAATAAAATAATTGCAGAAAGAATAATCAACGGGGAAATTGTCATGTCCGATGGCGAACTATCCGTGGATGATAACGGTGAACTCACATATCATCTAAAATACATACAAAAAATAAAAACCGATGAAACGCTAAACCCTGATATAATCATGGGTATCGACATCGGCATAAACTACCCCGTTGCCATATTCATCAAAGGCATAAAATACCAACCAAGACAAATAGCTGCAGGACTCAAAATCCAACACGAAAGGATGGCAATCAATAGAAGAAAACAATCCATCCTAAAATCCCTAAAATATAACAAAGGTGGACACGGAAGAAATAAAAAGATATCCCCCAAAATAATCCTAAACAATAAAGAAAAAAATTTCTCCGACTACATGAACCACCAAATGAGCGCAGACCTCATCAAAATTGCGGTGGAAAATAAATGCGGTATAATAAAACTCGAAAACCTAAGAGGTATAACCAAAAATACAAAGGAATACTTCCTTAAATCATGGTCTTACTACGACCTGCAACAAAAAATAAAATATAAAGCAGAACTCGCAGGAATAAAAGTACAATTCGTTGACCCCGCCTACACATCCCAAATGTGCCCATCCTGCAAAACCATAGACCAAGATAATAGAAACAAAGAAGATAAAACAAAATTCTCCTGCACAAACTTCCTATGCACAGAATATAACAAAGAAAAAATTGCAGATATAATCGCAGCAGAAAATATCGCCAATAAAGAACCCATCCCCGATAAAGTTCTCAAAAAACAAGAACAAGAATTAATATCAGCTTAATAAAAATCAAATTTTATGAATCTATCCAATCAAGACTTTCCTGCTCTTCTGGTGTCAATTCCCTATTGATATTATTTTTTATTTTTTCAATCCCATCTGAAAGTAATCCTGACATATTCAAAATAATATCAAGAATTGTACGGTTATTAATTTTGCAATTTATATCCATGATAATCTCAAAACGATTATCATCAATCAATGGCAATATTTGCAAATAATTTGGTTTTGTTTCAATAAGACCATTAATAAGATTTTTCCTTAATTTCCTATAATAAATTTCTCTTAATCTATAATCCAAATTTTCTAACGTATATGTATCTAAAAATCCCACATATCTTTTTAAGAACATAACCAATTTATCTGTTGGGACATTTTCAATATTTCTGGGGATTTCGCCTTGCAATAATTTAACATCATAATCATTATATTTATCCGTCTGAATAACATCCGTTTTCGAATCATAATCTGTCCCATGCTTACAAAATAAATTAACATTAATCGGAATCGGCTTATCTGATAATTTTGACATGTCATAAATAACTGAACCATGTCTCGTATTATCGTACATCGGAATATTACTGACATTCACACCATTAAATCCATTGTATTCCATGATTCTTGTTGAAAATGATGCAACATATTTTTTATCAACAATATTTTTTCCCGCATTAATAATCATCCTAATAAAATCTTTATAATTCGGTAACCTTAACCCAATTTGTGATAAATTATGTTTCAATTTCAAATAATCTGAAGATAAATCATTTTGCTTATCAAATTCACCAGAATGATAATAAATGTTTTTATAAAATATGGTATTTGCAAATTTTAATGTTTTGAATAATAAATCACCATGAGCTTCACTTTTAACCCGATATAAGTTTTTATATATATCCAAATCAACTCTATATACACCCTTACCATTCACATTCGTAAATTTTTGTGGATAATCATCTCCCCGAAATTTATCTAATGTGGTATCACTATCCATATAAGAACAACTATATGTTGAGAAATATACTCCCGAACCAAAATGCCCCGTACCCCTACCTTGCATTACAAGTATATTATCCGAAAAATGCGGTTTAATGTTTTCAGTATCCTTTATATCACCTAAGTGAAAATTAATATCCCCCTCCTCTAATTGAATATTCTCTTGTAATAACTGACGTAATCTCCTTGCAACTATTTCCCTTAATTTCATCCTGCTGATTAATTTTATACTATATAAATATAAAAATAAATCATCTCAGCGTATTACAATCTATGTAAAAATAATGACCTTTTTAATGCCATAAAACATGCCATTATTTCATGGCAAATTGTCGGGAAAAATAATTGAAAATGAATACCAAAAACCATGCCAAAAATACCCACAAAATTCCCGATTAAATATACCAGAACCAGTGTCATACAACCGCAGTGCCTGTAATACACCTGAAAACCATGTTCCTTGGGGATTGTCCCGTGTGTGAATCTCTATACACATATAAAATTTTTACATATCATGTCTAAATGTCATGGGGGTAATTATGGGGCATAGTGTCATACGTGTTACCGCCCCCACTATGGGACATATGGAATCGGGCATAAGGTTATAAGTGTTATAATGTCATACGTATGAATCTTGCCATGCTGTCATACGTAAACTTTATGGGCAGGATAATTTTAAATAAAATTTAACATAAAATTATAAAACATATATTTGCAACCAGATGAAATTTGTCATACGCAGGAATAAAAAACCCCCGATGTAGAAACATCAGGGGGAGCCTTACTTAACAACAAACAGTTCTATTAATATTGCTCTTGTTCTTTAAGCATTAGCTTGCGGAAGGCAAGAGCAGCTTTTTTAGATGAGAAGTTTTTGCTGATGCGGTTACCATTAACGCTGACCCTAACACGGTAAGAGGTTCCATCGTAATACACGTTGTCGGAGATGAATTCGTAGCTGCCTTTTGTTTTCATTTGCTTTTTCATATACTAATTGTTTATATGAAAAATATAGCAAACAAAGGCCACAAAAAAAAATTTAAAGCAAAAAATCTCGATATTTATCGCTCCATTTTTTAAGCATATACCTGTGGTACCTGTACTTCTTTTGGGGGCTGTACAGGAGATATAGAATGTAGTAATCAAAAAACCATTCTAATCTTTTCATATGGATTAGTTTTCTATGTAGCATTGTTTGGCGGATGCCACAATGACCTTCAGGTTTGCGAAGCATGATGGGTCTGCTTTACCCACAGCCATGTACAGGTCGTTCTCCACCACTGACTGAACGAATCCACCACCAGGTCGAAGGTCATCCCTGTGGAGCATTACTGAGGTAATGATTTGCGTGATGTGGTCACTGTCTACATTGTACAGCTTGGCGAATTCTTTTGCTGTATTAAAGTACTTGTCATACAGCTCGTTGGTCAGGATTTGTTTTTCCATATGGAATTGTTTATAAAACTAAATTGTTTTTATAATGAAGAAGCGGGGCCTTGTTAGGGACCCCGCTTGCAATTGTTGTATTAAGAGACTGTGTCATACGTAAAGTCAAATGTAATACGTAGAATCTGGACGACCAAAAAATTATGCAAATACTTCTTCAGCTTTTTCAACCTTCTTAGCAGCTTTCTTTGCCACAGGCTTCTTGGCAGCAGGTTTCTTGGATGGAGCCTTCTTTGCTGTAGGCTTCTTGGCAGCTGCTTTCTTTGCTACAGGCTTCTTGGTTGCAGCGTTCTTTTTCTCTTCAACCTTCTGCGCTTGTAATACAATGGTAGCCTCAAGCTCATTCAGCTTCTTGATATTCTCTTTGATGATAACCATCATGGCATCCCTCAGCTTATTCTTGGCATATTCCATGAATGTCTCATTGGACTCCAAGAATTCGATGGTGATGTTTTCTACCTTGTCTGACAAGCACATATTGCTGAATGGGGAAGCCAGGTTCTTGATATTGTCAACCATGGTTCTTACATCTTTGCTATTTGTGTCCCTCCTGTAATACGGGCAACGTGCATAGATATAATTCTTCCCAAGGAAATTCAATTTGATTCCATCAATGGTTTCCCTTGTCCTGAGTTGAAGAATGATTTCCTCAATCAAACAGATTCGTTCTAATTTCAATCTTTCTGTGGCGATGAAATCTTTGTACTGCTTTGTGTACTTCTTTAAGAGTCCTGGAGCGTTCTCAAGTTCGAAACGATTTAAAAAAGATTCGTAAGCGGGTACTTCATCGTTCTCTCCGATTAACTTAACGAATGCACCTTCGATGTTTCTGTTCACTCTTCCCATTTGATTTTTGTTTGTGTTGGATGAATATCCAACGGTTGTTAATAAAGACTTATAATGCAAATATACGTCATAAATGTCAGATTTGACATATTTGTACGTATATCTTTTTTGTTAACATTTATACAAAGTTATAACATTAAGACAAATTTAACAAATATAATTTTAACAAATTTTTATGGATGAATCTAATTTGCCAGTTTTTCATTTTGCCAGTTTTCAAATTTACCAGTTTTGGGTGATTTAACAAAAGATTAACTGAATGCAATTTTGCCAGTTTTGGGTGGGAGGGGACAAAAAACCCCCTGATAATTCAGGGGGTTTTTGTTGATGTTGTGTTTATCAGTTAATAGGGATACCATACTTTGCAAGTATCATTTTATACCTTCCCCTGCAATTATATGCCTTTGAGCCTTGCGATGTAATCATTTCATCAACGATTTTATTTAATTGCTCTGTGATGTTTTTTGTGCCATGATATTCATCCCATTCTTCTTTTGATGATGGCGTTAATTCCGTTGATGTTGGTTCTGCTTTCCCGCCAACCCATTTAGTATCATCAAAATTTCGGCTTCTTTTTTCATACTTGTACAAATTTTCGGTATCCTTTAATTTTGTTTTTAACATATCTTCGATACCATAGAAAGGAATAATAAATTTCCTTCCCTTCACTTCGCTATAAAAGTCCTGCGGTTCGCTTTCACCTTCTTTGCCTAATGTGATAAAAACTCTTTGTGTACCAATGGTTTGATTTTTTTCTTCACCCGTTGTTTTAATCATTTCAAAAAACATTTCTACATCTTCGCCTTCAGGTTGTTGTCTTACTTCGGCAAAAATGATGGTATCTTGGTCGTACTTCTCTCCCAACTTTACCGCTTCTTCTCTTGAAATGTTATTGATAATAAAAGGATTTTCCAAATTTCCGTATCTTCCTTTAATTTGTCTGTATCCATAAAAACCGCTACGGAGATACCCTCCGAAACGTGTATTACCACCTGCAATATCTTTTTTCAATTCATTATTCCTTTGTTTATTGATATTGGATGGATACTCCTTTCCTTGCGGATTTTCAGCCGTGATAATTGCGATGGTCTTAATTTTTGGTACGATACCCCTCAAAGTTTGTGCAACCTTTGAAAACCCCGCTTCCGTTATTTCATTCTCATTTTCCATTGGCAGGTTCATCATTTCCTTTATCCTGCTTACCTGTTCGTTTAAGTCTTTTTTCATTTGTTTTTCTTTTTAATTGTTATCAATAAATATTTGCGTATGCAAAGATAATCATTGTATGACGAATTTCATATCTTTTTCAAGTTTGTTTCTTACCCGCTTGAATTTAAGCCCCACAATGACGTTTCTTTCATCGATAAAGCGGGTGTCGTACAAGTCACCGTCAATTACCTTAAAGCCGTTCCAAACGTCAGGGAGGGCATAATTAAAAACAGCTGCAACCCTTACATTATTTTTCAGCATATCTGCACATACATTCCAATTGTAACCGTCATACGAAAATGTCAAATCGTAATTGTTATACTTTTTTACAAGTTCAACACGGTTCGGAACTTTTGTATAATCGTAAAATTGAATGTCGGGGAATAACTGTAGGATATTAACAACCTTGCCATCCTTTTTTATATAGAATGATTCGGGATTGATATCCGATGTATTATTCAGACGGACGCTGAAATGATATCCTTCTTTATCCGCTTTCTTTTTATATGAAATGATATCCGCAATAAGCCATTGCATGAAAAATTCCCTATGTTCGAAGAACAATTTAGTTTTAATTATCCTTGCGTTGTTGATTCTATTTTCTTTGATATCCATTTTATTGCGTCCGCTCTCATTGAGGCAAAGGGCACGGCATTCAGCGTTGCTCTTTGGGCAAACGTTATAACCTGAAAGTTTGGCGGGGGCAAGGTATAAAGCATATACCATTTCGGCATACTTGTAATTTTTCAAATGTTTAACACTTGAATTTACCATACCCAAATAAGACAGACCCGTTTGTTTCTTTGCATTGGTGACCGTTGTAAATTTCATAGCGATTAATTTTTTACAAATATACATATTATATTTTAATACACAAATTTAATTTTTTCAAAATATACCTATTATATTTGCCAGTTTTTGAATTTTGCTAGTTTTGAAAGTTTAACAAAACTTTAACCTTTATGCAATTTGCCAGTTTTGGGGAAAATTTGTGAAGGATTTAACATTTATCACATTTGCCAGTTTTGGGGGGAAACAAAAAACCCCATCCTTATCGGATGAGGTCTTTGCGAACTGTACTTATCAAACCAACAACTATTTTCTTTTCAAAAGAAAATTAAATAGATTGAAATAGTTTTTATTTTTGACTTCTTCTTTTTCTTTTGTGACATCATCCAAAGACAAATTGGATTTAATCTTTTTCCAATTGATTTTATCTTTGGATTCATACTTAACCCAATTGCCGTTTTCCAACACCAATCTGATATGATTCTTTGCTCCTTTGTCTGTTAGATTTACCGTGTCAGGGTTAGTCATATTTCATTATTTTATTGTTGCAAAGTTATCCACAGATGTTGGTTAAACATAATAAAACAAGAAATACTTATCCACATTTTCGAAATATTTTTATAACATAAAGAAGGGGCTGACATAGATATGTCGCCCCGTTTCGCTTTACCCTGTAACTCTAAAACAAATCAGCCTACCATTACTTCTTCAAGCAATGTTCCTTGTTTGGAAAATTCTTTTCTGACAATATATGAGGGGGCAAAATCTGATTGCTCAACCCTTCTCATTCTGTCTTCTGCTTCTTTCAGGTCGTTAACTTGCACGGGTTGACCGTGAACAACAACTTCAAATTTGATTATTCTTGACATATCTGTTTTGAAATTTTTTGCAAAGTTAATAAAAATTATTCATCATCATCCCCATCATTATAAAAATAACCTTGGTCGGGACAATGGTCAGGAATTTCATTTTTCCATTCCCAATTTACATCTTCAGAAAGATTCGGGTGCTTGACATTCGGATTATCTCCACCATGATGCCCATCGGCAAATGCCATTGTGATGCCTTCACTTCTGTCTGAAGGGCCTCCGTTCATTTCGGAAAGGAGTTCATAGTAGTCCTTGCCCCCGAAATCACCATATCCTTCATATTCTTCTTCAATCCAACGATTGCCCTTATCATCGGTCATGCATACCCGAAAAGGTTTGCGGGATGAATATACGCTCGGAATTGAGCGATTCGTGTCCATTGTCTTCCAACTGAAAAATCCCATTGTTATTTGTTTTAGATTGTAAATGTAATTGATTTTAAATTAAGCACTTTTAATGTCCATCAAATAATCGTCTTTCTTACAATTGGGACAACCATTAAAAAATCCACCCTCATCCTCACATGACACCAAATCATTTTCATATCCTTCCCATTCACACATATTACAACGAACCTCATATTTCTCATCCATTGTTATTTGTTTTAGATTGTAAAGATAATTGTTTTATTAAGACCAAGTAAATTTTATTTCAACTTTATCACCAAGATAATCTACACAAGGTCTTGAAGGTGATGCCCCATAATTAATTGCAACAAAGATGTTCGTTTCTTTATCCACAATATCCCTGACATCTCTTTGCACATCTCTGTCCAAAATTATGTACTGATATCTTTTTCCTTGTTGTGCTGCTTTTTGACACTCTGACACAACATATTTTACACTTTCGTCAATTTTTGTTTGCCTTGCGCTTTCGTTGGTGCTAATCGTAATCATTGTTATTTGTTTTAGAATGTAAAGGTAATAACTTTATTCGAAACCAACAAATTTATTTTCAAATTCATCCCAAATTGCATCTTTGATGTTATCGAGGATAGCATCACCGATATCATCAGTATTAATTGTATTAAGAATTTCAAGTTTCTTTTCCAATGTGATTTTCTCTTTGATTTCCTCAAGCAAATCACTTTCCAATTCATCTATGGCAATATCCACATCGTGAATTGAAAGAATAAGGTCGGTGATGAAACCACGGGATTTTAATTCTTTCAGGAGTTCTTCATCAGAATAATTTTTCAGTTCCATATTAGTTTTCAGTTAATGTGTTTTTGAATTTGAATTTACCTTCGGGAAGATATTGAATTAAAATTTTGTTTTCCAAAAAATATAACAATTCTTCGATTGCGGTTACATCACCTTCAGCAACATCTTTTTTGATTTGCTCAAGGACGGCATCAATTAGTTCTTGTTTTGTTCCTATCTTTTTCATTTGTTTTGAATTTTTATGAAACGTATCCAAATATCTTCAGGATTTTCAATCTGATTGAAATCGAATTGCCATGCAAAGGTATCCAATGTCCAAACCAATCCATCTTCTTCAGAAAGGTTCATCCATTCTTCATTTGACAAACTTCGATAATTGGGTGTTGGTGTTCCACGCATCAAAGAAACATTAATACCGTAAACACGATATTCCATAATTGTTTGTTTTAGAATATAAAGGTAATATGTTTATATCAGTCCGCCAAATTTAATTTCGGGGAAATACTGCATCTTCATCTTCTTCAGACAAATCTACCGTATATGCTCTTTTTGTTTCTTCATCATTGACATCATACGTCATGTAATATGCGTTCCCTTCACCATCATCTTCAACCAACCACTTTGCCACAATTTTTGCGGCTTCCAACGGGGTTTTTGCATCCACACATTCAAAAGTAACACTAACCGTAAATGATTTCGGTTTGGTTGATACTTCAATGTTGTCGGAATTATGTTTTCCGTTTTCTATACCGTCAAGATAGTTTGCCATATTTTATTTGTTTTAGGATATAAAGGTAATACGTTTATACGATATGACCAAATTTTTTTTTTACGTGGTGAAATATAATTCTCCGTTATTCTTGTAGGTTCTGTCAAAGTTATTTTCGACAATAGTTACAAGGGTTTTGTTTCTCAAGCCATCGGAATAGAATTTTGCGTATGTATCAGCTGATTCATCCAATACCTTTAAGATAGGTTCGGAGTTTACTTCACGGCAACCAATAATAGGCGTATGTGTGAAGGCTATGCGTACATCAGGATACTTTTCACCGATGATTGTTCTGTAATGTCCTTTTGGCGGGTTCATGCTTTGTTATATTCTTCTTGAGTAATTTCGGTTATGTTATCGACATACTTTTCATCACCTGCTTCTGAAAACAGATTGTTTTTTTTGCAATGATTGATAATGTCGGTCGAAGATAAATTTGTTTTATTTGAATTGATTTCAACAAATATGGAATAACTTGTTGAGTCACCATCAAATTCACAATGGACATCAAAATAATGTTTCATTTTATTTTTCTTTTTCTTCGCAAAAGCCGATTTCATATTCGGCACTACTTTCCGTGAATATCATATTCATACCTTGTTCAATAGCAAGTTCCTGCGCTTCTTCAATACTTCTTGCTTTGACAACGATTGTATGACTTGCATAAGATATGCGCTGAACATCAACAACGTACTCTTTGACTTCTTTTTCAATGTCCATCAAATAAGCATCCGTTTCACATTCAGGACAACCCTTGAAATATTGGATATCGTGGCTGACATTGTTATCTGATAAATCAGTAAAAAGTTTCAAATCATTTTCATATCCTTCCCATCCACAATTGTTGCAACGAACTTCATATTTTTCTTTCATTTTGTTTTATTTTAGTTTATGACATAATCAATGTTATCAGCAATGACATCCCAATTCACACCAACATTGGCATCAAAGGACGATTCAATACTTTCCACAACTTCATTGACTTGTTCATCAGTCAGGGTAATGTCAAATCGTTGAGTTGCAATCATTTGAACATCTTCTTTGTTCCAAAGAACTCTGATGAATCCTCTGTTGCAAAGTTCTTGAATCAGGTCTTCGGTTTGAATTTCTTTCAGGTTCATAACTTGTTTGTTTTAGAATGTAAAGGTAATACGTTTATATCAATTTACCAAATTTATTTTGAATTTTTCAGAACTTCATCAATGGCAGTTCTCAAATCTTTCAATGCCTCTCGGCTCATGGTAGGTATCATCATGGTATTATACCCAATATCCCTTCGATGTGTTCTACTATCATCGTCAGGGTATAAACCATTGTCGGTGATTGATAACATACCGACATCACCTATTAGACTTACGTCTATGACGTGATGATTTGACACCACTTGTCTTTGTGCCAATTTTTTCATACATCTTTATTTAAGAAAGTTCCATCGCATCGGCAACCGAAACCATCAACCACAGGACATTCAGGATGATGCGGGTTGAGGATTTCATTTTTCAGACGTTGGAAATTTCTGATGTTCTTTCTTGTCACCCGTGTAACCAATGTTTCTTTCTGTGGGAACTTCGCATATATCATTTCCATCCCCTTCCTATTTTTCATGATAAAATAGTTCAGTTCCACATCTGCGGGGATTGTGTATTGGAAACACGGAACTTCTTTTTTCAGTACGATTTTCATATCGTTTTATTTTTAATATATTTCATCTGATTCTGTAATACTCAATACATATCCTGAAGGGTCATCATCATAAAAACCATCTTCAACATACATATCCATATCTTCTTTGGGAATGTTGAATTTAGAATTCAGGATTGTCTTGAATTTTTCTACCGCTTTTTCAAGCACACTTTCAATTGATTTTTCATTGATGCAACAAAAACTTGTGATGTGCTGAATTTGATTGTACTGACTTTCAATTAGATTTAAGATTTTCATTTTATTTGGTTTTAATTCAGATTGTAAAGGTAATAAAATTATCCGTTCTGTTCCTTGTCTTCACGGATGAAATCAAAATTTTCTTCAAGTTCCTCAATAGTCTTGTCCACTTCCTCGGCATCCACATCGAACCCCGATTCGTTCCTGATTGAACTCAACATACCCTTCAGGTCAAGGTAAGCAAAAAGGATTGTTCTCTTTTGAATTTCTGTCAAAGTTTCCATTGTTGTTATGTTTAGAATGTAAAGGTAATACAATGCTATTTAATAACCAAAAAAAGACTACCCAATTTTTCAGGGTAGTGCTTTTTGTGATAACATTAACTTTCTTCTTCCA
>VFQS010002514.1_pt1 | contig 14976 bp, 12 predicted proteins | sample 3512361 | NCBI WGS metagenome assembly VFQS01 (sample SAMN10412375, study PRJNA504923) | tailings metagenome | isolation source: Relicate 1 Philex TSF3 active mining | place: Philippines
TAACACATTCGAAGGATTATTAAATGCAGATGTTGCTATCGACTTTAGTGTTCCAGATAGTGCGATTGATAATATTACCGAATGTTTAAATAACGGAATTCCGGTTATTTCTGGAACAACAGGTTGGTTAGCAGATTATCCTAAAATGGTACAATTGTGCGAAGAAAAAAACGGAAGTTTTATTTATGCTTCTAATTTTAGTTTAGGTGTAAATGTGTTTTTTGAACTTAATGAATATTTAGCCAAAATGATGGCCAATTTGAAACAATACAACGTTTCGATGGAAGAAATTCATCACACACAAAAGTTAGATGCACCAAGTGGAACTGCCATTACATTAGCTGAAGGCGTTATAAAACATTCGGATTATGCAAATTGGACATTAGAAACTCCAATTAGTAACGAAATACATATTGAAGCAAAACGAATAGAAAATATTCCAGGAACACATAGCATTTTCTATGATAGTGAAGTAGACCAAATCGAAATTAAGCACACGGCACATAGTCGTGAAGGATTTGCTTTAGGAGCTGTCGTTGCTGCCGAGTGGTTAGTTGGAAAAAAAGGAGTTTTCAACATGAAAGATGTATTAGGTTTAAGATAATAGAACATAGACAACAGAACACAGACCGAATGAGTGGAAAAAAGAGACATAATTATAAGAATTTGAAAATTTGGTTGTTAGGCATAGAAATAGCCAAAAACATTTCAGATATTTTAGTTATTTTTCCAAAACATGAACAATATGATTTAAGTTCTCAAATGAATAAAAGTTCTATTTCTATTCCAAGTAATATAGCAGAAGGTTCCTCAAGAACTGATAAATCTTTCAGTCATTTTATTGATATATCTTTGGGTTCATCTTTTGAATTAGCAACTCAATTTATTATAGCACGACACAAAAATTACATAGACGATAATAAACATCAAAAAATTGAAAATAAACTAGAAGAATTTCAGAGAATGGCAATGGGATTTCAAAACGGACTTCAGTAAAGTCTATTTTCTATTCTCTAAATTCTTTTTTCTAAAAATAAAATTATGGAAATATCAAGTTGGTTACTATTTATCTTATTAGTTCAAGTAATTCACGGAATTGGAACTTGGAAATTATATGTAAAAGCAGGTAGAAAAGCATGGGAAGCATTTGTTCCGGTGTATAACGGAATTGTATTAATGCAAATCATCAATCGTCCAAAATATTGGATAATATTGCTTTTTATTCCAGTTATCAATTTGTTTATATTTCCAATTATTTGGATTGAAACTTTACGAACTTTTGATAAAAAATCAACCTTAGATATGGTTCTAGGAGTTGTTACTTTAGGACTTTACATTGCTTATGTAAATTACACACAAGAAACAATTTATCACGCGAATCGCGATTTAACCGCACCTAACAAAACTATGGACACTTTAGGTTCATTATCATTTGCAGTTGTAGTAGCTACTATTGTGCACACTTACTTTATTCAACCCTATACAATTCCAACCTCATCGTTAGAAAAATCGTTGTTAGTGGGTGACTTTTTATTCGTAAGTAAATTTCATTATGGAGCGAGAACTCCAATGACACCAATTGCAGCTCCAATGGTTCATGATACTTTGCCATTTGTAAAAACAAAATCATACACTTCAAAACCTTCATTACCTTATTTTCGTTTTCCAGCATTACAAAAAATTGAACGTAATGATATTGTGGTTTTTAACTGGCCTGCTGATACTCTATTTCACATGTACAAAGCAGCTGATAAACGTTATGACAAGCCTATTGATAAAAAAACCAATTACGTAAAACGATGTACAGCAATTCCGGGAGATAACTTTGAGATTAGAGATGGAATCATCTTCATTAATGGAAAAGAATCGATTCTTCCTGAGAGAGCAAAACCTCAGTATTTTTACTTGATTAAAACCAATAATGTAAATGCAGATGAAATTAAAAGTTTTTATCAAATTACGGAAGGTTATCCATTGTTTGAAATTAAAAATGAAATTTGGGACAAACCTGAATTTAAGAAAGAGCTAATCAGTAGATACGCATTTGAAGAAATATCGAGAGATACTTTAACAACAGCTGTAACAGGTCAGGTTGACCAGGAAATTTACAATAAATTAGGTTTGATGATTTCTCCAAGTTATTTTTATGGAAATTTAACAGCAGAAAAATACGAAAAACTTAAATCTGACAGCAGAATTAATTCGGTAAAACGTCAAATTAGTAAAACAGCTGAAGATGGCATTTTTACTGACATTCAAGATGGAAAACCATCTTTAAGAAACAGTTGGAACCGAGATAATATGGGACCAATTTACATTCCTGAAGCAGGAAAAACAGTTGCCCTAAATAAAGAAAACTTACCTCTTTATAAAAAGATAATTGGTGAGTATGAAGGAAATGATTTAAAAGTAAATGGTGATGAAATCCGTATTAACGGTCAGGTTGCGACTACTTATACCTTTAAACAAAATTATTATTGGATGATGGGAGATAACCGTCATAACTCGCTAGACTCACGTTATTGGGGATTTGTTCCTGCAGATCATATCGTTGGAAAACCAATTTTCATTTGGATGAGTATTGATGGAATTAATGATGGCATTAAAAACTGGAGCATTCGTTGGGACAGATTATTCACTACTGTTAGTGGTGATGGACAACCAAAATCGTATTTCCAATATTTCTTAATTGCATTAGCCGCTTATTTTGCTTTTGATTATTTTAGAAAGAAAAAGAAAAACAAAGAAGAAGCTTAAATATATTAGTATCCTAAATTTCACTAATTAGCACATATTAAATTGTGCTAATTAGTGAAATTCGTTTTTAAAACAATATTTATCATGAACAACATTCTTATACATCCTACTTATTTTCCTTCAATTAGTCATTATGTAGCTATTATACAAGCGGATTCAGTTACGTTTGAAATGGAAGATAATTTCCAGAAACAAACGAATAGAAATAGGATGTACATTTATAGTCCAAACGGAGCTCAATTGTTAAATATTCCTGTAAAACACTCCAAAGACAAGCACCAGAAATATAAAGATGTTCGTATTGAAAACGATTTTGGATGGCAGAAAAATCACTTTAAATCGTTCGAAGCCGCATACAGAACTTCGCCTTTTTTTGAATATTTTGAAGATGATTTTCGTCCATTATTCGAAAAAAGACATGAATTTTTAATGGATTTGAATTTAGAAATTTTTGAATTGGTAAACGATTCATTAGGAATTAACATTCAACCTCAAAAAACTACTGAATTTTTTCATGAAGTTCCTGATTATAAAGATTTCAGACATTTAGCAAACGGAAAAAAAGATACTACTCAAATAGAAGAATACACGCAAGTTTTTAATGAAAAACATGGATTCATAAACAACTTAAGTATTTTAGACTTACTTTTTAATGAAGGTAGGTATGCAGTGGATTATTTGAAAAACCAAAAAATATAACAATAAAAAAAGGCATAATTAAATGCCTTTTTTTATTGTTATATTTTTTAATGAATAATCTTTTTGGTAATAACTTGGTTATTGGCCAATTTCACTTTTACAATCAAGGGTTGATTTGAAGCTTCTAATTCAGAAACTATTTGATTAATTACAAGATTGGAATCACTTTTTAATATTCGCCCTAAAACATCATATATTTCATAAGAAACTATAGATTCAATACCTGAATTAATAATTATTTGATTTGATTCTGAATAAATTAATACGGAACTCAAATCAAAATTTGGATTTGAAAGCGTTGTGTCTTTGTATCTCAAGACAAATCTGTTGTTAAAAATTCCTGTTTCAGAATGAAAAGAATATGGAGCTTCAGATAAATTGTGAATAATATTAGTTAATTTATCTTCTAAATAAACTGATTGTCCGTTTTCAAATATTCCATCTACAGCCGCAATTGCAATTGAATAACTTCCTCTTCTAGATGCTTTAAAACCTAAAGAAACCATATCAGAATCTTCAAATGGAAGACTTCTCCCTTGAATGCATAAAACTTCATTATTCAAGATTGAATAAAAATTTTGACTCGTTTTATAACTAGTTACAGCATCAAACATTCTATCTTTAGCATCAGTAGCTCCCTCTACATATCCAACAACAGTTCTAGAAACAACACCATTTGGAACATTTGCAATTAAATCCAACCAAATACGATGTTTCGCATTAACTGGCTGTGCATTTCTATAAAATTCAGAATTATTATAACTACTACTTCTCATCGAATTATTAAATAAAACAGAACTTGTTGCTGCAACTGCTCCTTCATTCATCATTACCATGAATGATTGTCCTGATGCAATATTTCCATTAAACGTTCCTGGACCACTTGTAGTTGCTGTTCCATTATGAACAATATAATCGTTTGGCGAATAGTTATATAAGAAATCATTATAAAATGGATCTGAAACTAAATTTGAAGGTAATGTTGTACTAGACCAAATTCGAACATTTCCATCAAGATCAGGATTGTTAGACAAAAAGGATAATACGTTTATTGAAGAAGGATATGGGTTTCCAACTAAATTCCAATTATCGTCATAAACCGTTCTCATTACACCATTAGGTCCACTTGAGCCTGCTCCTAAATTACTTCCTCTCTCAATAGGATATGTTACAATTCCATTGTTTGGTATTCCAGTAAATGTTGCGGTAAAATTTTGAGGAGTTCCACTAGAAAATCCATTTGGCCCCCTTATAGCATACCCTTTACCTACAATCATATTTTCATTAACAAGTTGCCAATCTCCTTGTCCTCCATTAGAATTTAGCAATGTAGTCTTCCAATTATAAATTGAACCAGAAGGTGTATTTGGAGACACACTATATAATGGAAAATTATTAACCGGAGAAGACCAATAAACAAAATCACTCAGTCTTAATTGAGTAGTTCTTTCAAAAGTAATATTACCAATATTAGAAATTCCGTCTGAAACTTGTACTAAAGAACCATCGTTTAAAACTTCTAACAAGCCAAGTGATTGCACAATAACTTTATTCTGAACATTGACATATTTTCCAGCTGTAACTGTTAAAGTACGACCATTATTAACTTGTAAGGTACATGCATCTATACTTGGCAAAGTTGTCATATCATAATTTCCATTTATAAATACAAACTTTCTATTGTCTGGAGTTCCATTTGACCAAACAGTACCGTTCCAAACTGTCGTATTAGAATTAACTCCAGAACTTAAACTTTCGCCACAAATATTATTAACTGCTCTTATTCTAACATATATGGGAGTATCTAAAGGCAATCCTGTTAATAAATAACTAGTAACATTTCCAACATTTAATCCATTATATCCAGGTAAAAAAGTTCCAAATCCACTTGAACTTGAAACATCTAATTCATAGCTATCTGCTCTAACTTGAGCTGTCCAATTGATTGAAAAAGAATCACAAGATATAAATGAAATCGATGGAGCTGCAGGACGGTTAAGATAACTAAAACTTGCTGTTGATGAGAACCTACTTGAACAAGCAGAAGAAACCGCTTGTATTCTATAATAATATAAAGCACTATAATCTAAACCTGAAATAGTATAGCTGGTAACATTTCCTACATCTAAACCGTTAAATCCAGGTAACATAGCTGTAAAATTACTTGTTGTTGAAACATACAACAAATAGGTAACAGCTCCGGAAACAGGATTCCAATTAGCATCAAATCGATCACAATTCAAATTCGTTGGACTAATTATTACGGGAGTAGATAATGGAGGCGTAGCAATTGTCTCAAGAGCAATAACATTACTAGGATTAAAACATGCCCCAATATTGGATGACGGAGAAACCAATCTTCTAAAATAGCGTATTCCTGCTATTGTTGTTCCAGGTGGTGAATAATTTTGAGCCGTAGCACCTACTATATTAGTAAATGTAATATTATCACTAGAAACTTGCCATTGATAACTAATGGTTGGATTTGTTCTTGTTCCAACATATGTATAATTTGATCCATTTAAAAAACCAGGAGCAACATTATTACAAACCTGAGTATCACCAACAAACGAAATGGAATTTGTTGTATTATCAAAACTAGCTAAACTAAACTCTAAAATATTTGAACCACTATTTTCATAATATTCTAATACTAATTCTGCGTCTCCATCTAAATAAATTAACACATTGGTATATTGGGTTGAATTTTGTTGTTTCCATTCACTAAAAACCAACTGATTTTCAACATACAATCTTATTCCTTCATCACCTCTAAAAGTTGCCATATAACAACCTGCTGCTCTAGTTGAACGCATTCTATATCGCATAGCAAAAGAAGTTGTTGAAACTGAAGCAAGAGATGATCCTCCACTTAATATTGGAAAACACGTTGTTGCACCACCAAAATTCTCCACAATAGTTTCAGATCCTACATTATAATACCCTAAATAATTTCCACCAACAAAAGGCTCAGAAGTTGCAGGAGAAACTGGAGAAATATCACCCCCTGGAGGATACGTCAACTCACCTGGCGATGGCGGCACATAAATCCAATCATAAGCGTGACCCATCCAAACATTTACCCCTCTTGCATTTTGATTATCCAATGTGTTTCCAACCCCCAATAATGTCAATGTAATTATCCTACCTGAAACACTTGAAAAGTTACAAGCATCATATGACAATACTATCTTTACTTGACCTGAATAAGGTGCTACCCAATTTGTTATAACTGCTCCATTTGCTCCCGATGAAAATCCAATATTTACATTAGACATATTAAAAATGTCTAAATTTTCTGAATTAGAAGGAAATGCATCTCCAACACTAAATTCATATGTAAATCCTTTAACTACATTTAAAAGTATGAAATTATTTCCTGTAGCATTCGAAACATTTTGGCTTTGTGGAGGTGCACTCACACAAAAAGATTGTGTTGCCCCATTTTGTGTTGCCCCAGAAGGAAATGAACATTGCGAATAATGATAAATAGTGCCAAAAAAAAGACACAACAAAGTAAAGTAATTTTTCATTTTGCGTATAGGGATTGCAAAACCAAATACTGTATGTAAAAAAGTTTAAATAATTTTAATTAAAACTTACTATTAGCATTTCGGGTTTTTAGGGTTAAACAAGCTTGCAAATATACGCAATTAATTAAAAATCAACACTAATTTCGATATAAAACTTAAAAAAATCGACAAAAAAACAATTTAAGAAAAACAAAATTATTTAACTAGTAAAGAACATCTTGCAATCTGTGGAAAATGATCACTTTGAAAAAATGTATCAATAGTTTTATATTGCTTCACATTTATCGTACTCTCAACAAAAATATAATCAATTCGAGCTGGATAGTATTTATAATTATATGATTTTCCAAAACCAGTACCTGCTTCTTCAAACGCATCCTTCATTTCTCCTTTAACAGTTCTATAAACATAGGAAAAAGCACTATTATTTAAGTCACCACAAATGATTTTTGGATATCTACATTCATCAAAATGTTTCTTAATAATTTCAGCTTGTTGTTGTTGTATTGCAAAAGCTTCACTAATACGTTTAAAAATAAATTTAGATTTTTTTTCATCAATTTTTTCGTGAATATCTGCACTAATTTTAATAGATTGCAAGTGCATGCTGTAAATTCGTAACGTATCCTTTCCTTTTAAAATATCCGCATAAATAACATTATTACTTGAATTAGGAAATTGAATTTCGCCCTTTTCAATCATTTTATAATTAGAATAAATGGCCTGACCATACTTATTTTTACCTCCATATAACTTCACAAAACTGTGTGGATATTTTTTTGTAATCAACTTTTTATTAGGCGAAAATTCTTGTAAACACAAGATATCCGGATGCTGCTCATCAATTAATTTTGAAATTTGCTCAGGGACATCTCCTTGAGGAAGCCATTCATACAAATTAAAAAGTCGGACATTATAACTCATTAAAGTAAAATCGCCATCTTCTGCCGGTAGATTGGTTTCTGAGAACTTATAAAAACGATTAATGAACGTAATTCCAAGTAATAATACTACTCCTGAAAGCAACATTTGTCTTTTTAGTTGTAACAACCAAAAAACAAAAAAGAAGAAATTCAAAATCAAAAACATAGGAAGAATAAGCGTCAACACACTTAAAAAAGGAAAAGCTTTAGGTGCTAAAAAGGGTAAAGAATAGGCAAGAAAAGTCAATACAGTTAATACTGTATTAAAAAAAAACATAACTCTACTAAACCAAGATTGCTTTTGCATTATTTTTCTACTTTAAAAAGAAATTCTTTTTCTTCTTTAGTTAAACTATCATAACCCGATTTACTAATTTTATCTAAAATATCATCAATCTGTTTTTGTGTAATATCTTTTTCTGAAAACGAATTTACTACTTTTTTTGTTGTATTACGATGCACCTTTTTAAATGGAGTTTTTTTCTTAGGTTTGAAAACATTAACAAAAAAATCAACTAAAGATGAAAAAGACTTTGTTATATCTGTACCCGACTGTAATAATTTGATATAAATAAACCCGAAAAAAGCACCACCTAAATGTGCTAAATGTCCGCCTGTATTATCTAATGGCATTTGAATTAAGTCTACTAACAAAATAACAAAAGCTACATGCCAAAGCTTCACAATTCCTATTAACGGAATACGCAATAACATAAAAGGTGCATACGTTGCTGTAGCAATTAAAATAGCCATAATAGCTCCGCTAGCCCCAACTAACAAACCTGATTTTCCAATGACAATATAAGAAAGCATAAAGGTTAGTCCAGAGAAAATTCCGCCTAAAATGTAAACTCCTAGTAATTGCTTATCGGTAAAATAAGTTGAAAACAATCTTCCAGAAAAATGTAGCACCATTAGATTAAAAATCAAATGCAAAAATCCAACATGAAAAAAATTAAACGTAATTAATGTCCATGGACTACGAATAAAAGTCCCAAAATCAGAAGATAAAGCAATCCATGTTGGAATTTGAAATTTCCCAACAGAAAAACTATAAAAAAACACTAGCGACAACAAGAAGCAACCTATGTTCCAAAAGATTAACTTTTGAACCATACCTCCTGTTTTGTATTGTAGTTTTAAATCGTCTAAAATGTTCATAATCTATATTTTCAAGTTCAATTGCAAAAATCAATTTTAAAAAGTAACAAGTTCAGCATGATAAACTGAACACTGCGACTGCAAACTGAACACTCTTACCTATCCCAACGGTTATGATTGAATTGGTTTTTCTTCCAATACCACATCATAATAAAACCTATTAATGCTCCACCGACGTGAGCAAAATGAGCAACATTACCTCCAAACAAACTTAAACCCGTTACTCCTGAAAACAAATCTAACAATACAATCACAGGAACAAAATATTTGGCTTTAATAGGAACCGGAATAAACATCATCATCAACTCGGCATTAGGAAACATAAAGGCAAAAGCTACTAATAATCCATAAATTGCTCCAGAAGCTCCTACAGCTGGAGTATTATACGCATCTCCCATTTGATTCACATAATTTTGCAACAAAGTCGTATCTGAAGCATTAATATTAACGCTACCTCCATCTAATAATATTTGAATATCTTGTACAGAAACACCTGTACTAATTAAAAAACTTTGTGCATCATGAAAATGATAATAATTTACACCAGAGTGAATCAAAGCCGCTCCCAATCCACAAGAAAAATAGAAAAATAGAAATTTCTTAGCTCCCCAAAAATGCTCCAAAGCACTTCCAAAAGAAACTAAAGCAAACATATTGAAAAAAATATGCATCAAATTACCATGCATAAACATGTAAGATATAGGTTGCCAAAATTTAAAACCATCACTTTCAAAATAATGAAGCGCTAATAGTTCATTAGCTTGTGGCACAAAATAACTTCCAATAAAAAATAAAACGTTAATAATTAATAACTGTTTTACCGTTTCGGTCATGTTCATCATAATGCAAATTTTTTATCTAAATCTTCTACCGTTAAGGTGATAAAAGTTGGTTTTTGAAAAGGCGAAACATTAGGTTCTTTACAAGCAAATAACGAATTTACTAAATTTTCTTGCTCCTTTTCGGTTAAATAAGTTCCCGTTTTTACTGCCATACTTTTTGCCATTGATTTAGCAATGCTATCACTTTGCGAAAAACTACTTTCTGGAATTTCATTTTGTAAATTTCCGATCAATTCTTCTAAAACAATAGACACTTCACTTTCTGCCATTCCAATAGGTAATCCTGAAACTTGAACGGAATCAGTATGAAAAGAATCAAAAACAAATCCTGTATTTTCTAACGAAGACTGCAATTCTTTCAATAAAATCATTTCATCAGAAGAGAAATACAATTCCAATGGAAATAATAACTGCTGGCTCGAAGCTTTCTGAACCGTAATATTAGTCAGAAATTGTTCATACAACACACGTTGATGTGCTCTTCCCTGATCAATAACCAACATTCCTGATTTTATGGCACTAACAATGTATTTTTTATGAATTTGATAGGTAGAAGTGGTTTTGGTTTCCATCACATCGTCATCAAACAACTTACTCGTAACCTCTTCGCTTTCAAATGAGAAAGTTTCTATTTCTTGCGTATCTTGTTTTAACCCAACGTACAAACTTTCCCAACTCGCGCTTGTCGTTTCCCTTTTATAACTTCCAAAAGAAGACAACGGTTTCGAACTAGGTTTTTCAGTCGCAAATGGATTAAAACTAGAATCTACTTGAATTGTTGGAAAATCAGCTTCTCTATTTTTATATTCGTAAGGCGTGTCTAAATTTGAATCGCGCTCAAAATCTAAAACGGGTGCTACGTTAAATTGCCCTAAACTATGTTTTACAGCCGAACGTAAAATTGCATACAACGAATGTTCATCGTCAAACTTAATTTCGGTTTTCGTTGGATGTATGTTGATATCAATCGTATGAGGTGGCACTTGCAAATACAAGAAATAACTTGGTTGATTGCCTTCTTTTAGCAAACCTTCATAAGCACTCATAATAGCATGATGCAAATACGCACTTTTGATATATCTATCGTTAACAAAGAAAAACTGTTCTCCTCTACTCTTTTTAGCGAATTCAGGTTTTCCAACAAATCCTGAAATAGTAATTAACTCGGTTTCTTCCGAAACAGGAACTAACTTTTCATTTGTTTTTCCACCAAAAATATTTACAATACGCTGGCGATAATTGGAACTTGGTAAATTATACAATTCACTTCCGTTATGCATCAAAGTAAACGAAATCGAAGGATGCGCCATCGCTACACGCTGGAATTCATCCATTACATGTCGAAATTCTACAGTTTCAGATTTCAAGAAATTTCTCCTTGCCGGAATATTGAAAAACAAATTCTTAACAGCAAACGAAGTTCCTTTTGGTAAAACCGCAACATCTTGGGTTACCAATTTACTACCCTCAATAACAATATGAGTTCCAAGTTCTTCTTGGTCTTGTTTTGTTTTTAACTCCACATGGGCAATCGCAGCAATTGATGCCAATGCTTCGCCACGAAAACCTTTGGTATGCAAATCGAATAAATCTTCAGCTTTTCGGATTTTAGATGTAGCATGACGCTCGAAACACAAACGTGCATCGGTTGTATTCATACCTAAACCATTGTCAATTACTTGAACTAAGGTTTTTCCGGCTTCTTTAACGATTAATTTGATATCTGTTGATTTAGCATCAACAGCATTTTCCAATAATTCTTTTACTACAGAAGCTGGGCGTTGCACCACTTCTCCAGCAGCTATTTGATTGGCAACATGATCGGGTAAAAGTTGAATAATACTCGCAGCCATTATTTTCTACTAAATATGGAAAAATCAAAATCGATGATATAGAAAAAAATCAAAACCAAAACTAAGGCAATGATAATAACGCGCATATTGAAAGAACGATTCTTTCTGTTTCTACTAGCATCTCTGGCATCACTCCATAAAGCTCGCATGTCGTTATAACTTGCGGTTTCTCTATCGCGTCGTATAGCAGAATCAAAATCAAATGGATTGTCTACCGTTTTACCTTCGTAATGACGAGGCGTGTAATTAAATCTTTTATTCTTTGGCATTCTACCTTTTCCAAACTTAATCATGTCGCATTATTTTTTTCAAATTTAAGGATTTTTACGCGTTTAATCTCCAAATTTTTGTTAACAAAAAATCCCGATGAAAATCGGGATTAGTATATTGATTTTAAAAGGATATCTTTTTATTTTCTATTCAAATCAACCATTTTTATAGCTGCAATTGCTGCTTCTACTCCTTTGTTTCCGTGTTTACCTCCGCTTCTATCTAACGATTGTTGCATATTATTATCGGTTAACACACAAAAGATGGTAGGCACATCATATAAAAGATTCAAGTCTTTCATTCCTTGAGTTACTCCTCCACATACAAATTCGAAATGCATGGTTTCGCCTTTAATCACACAACCAATTACTATCACAGCATCAAGCTCTAATTTCTCATGCATTTGTCGCGCTCCAAAAATCAATTCGAAACTTCCAGGCACATTCCAACGAATAATGTTTTCTGGTAATGCACCACAATCGGTTAACGCAGCGAAAGCTCCATTATATAAACCTTCTGTTACTTGCTCGTTCCATTCTGAAACAACAATCCCAAACCGAAAATCTTTCGCGTTTGGGATTGTGTTTTTATCGTAATTGGATAAATTTTTGTTTTCTGTTGCCATTCTTATTCAGTCATTGCAATGAAAGCATCAATATTTAAACCTTCTTTTGAAGTTTCATATTTCTCTTTAATCTCTACAAATAATTTGTGAGCTTCCGCTTTTTTACCAGCAGTTAAATATAATTGAGCCGCTTTTAATAAATATCTTGGCGTAGTGAAATCATTTTCAGATGCTTCAGCTGCTTTTTTGTAATAAGAAATCGCATCATCCACTTTATTAGTTTCTGATAAAGCATCTCCGATTGCTCCTAAAGCAATTGGTTTTAAAATAGCATCATCTGATTTGAATTTTTCTAAATACGTAATTGCATTTTTAAAATCACCTAAATTTAAGTAAGCCATACCTGCATGGTAGTTAGCTAAGTTTCCAGCTGCTGTACCAGAATATTGTTCTGCAACTTGTAAGAAACCTAATTTACCTTCACCACCTTTAAGTGCTAAATTATATAATGAATCATTTTTCTCCGTAGCATCAACCGCTTGTTGAAAGAACTGTTGTGCTTGGAAAATTTCATTAGCTGCTTTATCTTCGTTTGGCTCAACTACAAATCTGTTATACAGCAAATAAGACAATGTACCAATAGCGATTGCTCCTACAATACCTAATAGTAATTTCTGATTTTTAGCTACCCAATCTTCAGTTTTTGAAGCTGTCTCATCTAAAGTATTGAAAACCTCAGCTGTAGTACTATCTTGTACATCAACTGCTTCTACTTCTTCAAACTCATTTTCAACTTTTGCTTCTTCCGGTTTTGGAGATTTGTAACCTCTTTTGTTATATGTTGCCATTTATTTTTAATTTAATGAGGTGCAAAAATATAATTTTTATTAAAATTTAAAACCATTTTTGTAGATATTTTTAAGATTTTCAATTTACTTTTGCAGGAAGTCTTACTTTTAGTCATCTAACAACCCTCATTTATTGTGTTTTTAAAACAGTTATCCTTACTCAATTATAAAAATTTAGCCCAAATCGAATTTGATTTTGACGCTAAAATCAATTGTTTTGTTGGGAAAAACGGCGTTGGAAAAACTAATATTTTAGATGCTATTTACCATTTGGCTTACGGAAAAAGCTATTTTAATCCGTTAGCGGTTCAGAATATCAAACATGGCGAAGAGTTTTTTGTAATCGATTCTTTACTTGAAAAAAACGGAAAAGAAGAAAAAATTGTTTGCAGTTTAAAAAAAGGACAAAAAAAAACAATTAAACGCAACGGAAAGGTTTACGAAAAACTTTCTGAACACTTAGGATTAATTCCTTTAGTAATCATTTCTCCTTCTGATGCCGATTTGATTGTGGAAGGAAGCGAAACTCGCAGAAAATTTATTGATAGCGTAATTGGAACTTTGGATAATCAATACTTACAGATATTGATTCAATACCAAAAAACGTTAGCTCAACGCAATGCTTTATTGAAATATTTCGCTTTAAACCAGACTTTTGATGCAGATAATTTAGCTATTTACAACGAATTACTAAGCGAAACCGGACAGTTAATCTTTGAAAAAAGAAACCAATTTTTGAACGATTTCATTCCGATTTTCCAAAAACACCACACCAATATTTCAGGCGGAAATGAAAAAGTAACTTTACGTTATGAAAGTCAGTTATTTGAAAAAGATTTACTATCGCTTTTAGAAGAATCGCTTCAAAAAGATAGAATTATTCAATATACCAGCGCCGGAATTCACAAAGACGATTTGATTTTTGAAATTGATGGTTTTCCGATTAAGAAATTTGGTTCGCAAGGCCAACAGAAATCATTTTTGATTGCTTTGAAATTGGCGCAATTCGAATTCATGAAAAAACAAAGTGGCGAATTACCGATTCTTCTTTTTGATGATATTTTCGATAAATTAGACGAAACTCGTGTGCAAAAAATAGTAACCATGGTAAATGATGCTGTTTTTGGACAAATTTTTATTTCCGACACGCATGCCGAACGAACGGAGATGATTATTAAAGAAACACATCAATCGTATAAAATGTTTTTGATTGAAGATTGATGATTAACGATTTTAGATTTTAGAAGTTTTGAACTTGATTTTTGGAATTTCTACTATATACATTACATTTGAAAAAAATTATTCTAATGAATATTCAAACCAATTTCTCTCTAAAAAATTACAACACTTTTGGAATTGATGCTAAAGCAAAGCAATTTGTTTCTATTTCTTCTATTAGTGAGTTAAAAGAAGTGATTTCAAACCATTCTGATATTTTTATTTTGGGTGGCGGAAGCAATATGTTGTTAACGCAAGACATTGAAAAATTAGTCGTTCATGTGAATTTAAAAGGAAGAGAAATTGT
>VFQS010002515.1_pt1 | contig 14968 bp, 9 predicted proteins | sample 3512361 | NCBI WGS metagenome assembly VFQS01 (sample SAMN10412375, study PRJNA504923) | tailings metagenome | isolation source: Relicate 1 Philex TSF3 active mining | place: Philippines
CCCCAAAACCCCAAAACCCCTGCTCCAATGATGATGATTACAGATTTAATTTATATTAATTTTTAATATAATGACAGAATACAAATGTCAAATATCATCACCTTCTTCACCATAGAAGTTCCATTCCTCCTCGCTATCTTAGAGAAGAAGACTACCTCCGACAGCAGGAGGAAGTTATTGAGCCTGAGTTGCTGTTTTGCTTACTTCCAATAAATTACTATGCGTGATGGTTCTTGAATGATCAGCGGGCTAACCTAATTAAGAACGTCCTTCATCGTACTCTGATAGCGAATAGTCAGATGAATTATCATAACCTTGATGAGCTTTAATGTTTCTTGGCGGCGATATATCTTGTCCTTTATTATTTAAAGATGCAATCTATAAATCTTAACTGAACTCTTCGTTGTAGATGCCAGTTGCATCTTCATTAAGCTTTTGATTTGAGCCATGCGGACCCTCTGACCCTAGATCAAAATTGTCATCAAGTTAGAGTTCATCGAGTGCGCCGATGGGGACAACGCCTCTTCCCTCTCTCATTTTAATGATTTCAAGGTGTTCTCTGCCCTCCATCATTCTCTTCTTGCGATCCCTTTACCCTGCCAGGTCTCTATCCCTTTCGTAGAGCTCTTTCATGCCAGCAATTTTCAGAACCTTGTCTCGGTTGAGGTAGACCTGGAGCTTCTAAATGTTGCGCGAAGTCAGAATCAAACTGCCCTTATCGTAAAGGTCCTTGATCTCTTGGATATCTAATAGAGAAGGCATTGAACATCATAATTTCAACTTACATCTAAAGAAGTCCTCTCGGAGATGATCATTATCAGTCTGTATTCTTGACTGTTCTTGCTCCCTTTCGAATCTTAAATTATCTCCGCAGAGACAGAGAATAGTATATAGTCTGGGGAGACTGTTTCTAAACTTCGACTTCACCTCCAGGTACATCTTGTAGCCCCAGTAGATAAAGAAGAACAGGTTGGCGATAATGATGGCTGCGAAGAAAAATAACTTCATGTCCTCTGACAGCTGCAAGCCATTCGTCACATCGGGGTTCTTCTTCATGAGCTCTGCCGGGATCTCAGAGAGATAGAACAGGCCACAATAGATAGTGATCATCGAAGTGATCAGGGACAAAAGCTCTAAATCATTCAGGGTCTCTGTGCTGAAAGGCTTGTGCTTGATGTTGACCAAAAGGAATCTATAAAAATTACTTGGCTGAAGCTTACATGATCAGAAATAAGAAAACAATAAGTGCTTGAGCAATAGTACCGTAGGCACTGATGAATACTGCAATGAATATCAGGGCTATCTTACGATACATAATTATTATCTCCCAAAAATAAAACTCCTTTCGGTAACCACGGTACAAAAACCCGTATTTTTCTCTAGTTTCAAGAACATCAAGATTCTTTCTCAATCTAGTCAACAAGACTAAAGCAAAGAATGGAATGCCCATTCCCCAGACAACAATACTAGGAACAGCAACAAAGTATGAAAAGAATGTGTGCTGCTTATTCCAACATATGACCTGCATATCATCCAACACTCTCTTTTCTTGATCAATTTCAATGCACTTGAAGTTATAGAACATTGTTTAAACGATACTGGGATGTACCAAAAAGAGAGCAATGACAAGTGTGGCGATTGACCTGCCAAAATAGTCAGTCTTATCTTCCTTGTTCTTTCTATTGCACAGCTTTAGAATGCTCCAAAATCCCCAACTCATCACGAACAATATAAAAGGCAAGAGGGAGAGCATGATCAATTTTTAGAAGAAGATACGGACTCCACCTAACTATTGATCGGCCGATGGAAGCGTTGAGTTGGCTTTGCGTTGATCAAGGAAACAGTCAAAGGAAAGAATTTACTAGGAGGCTTGAGCGATCGGTTTTGCTGTATCAAAAAACTGTAGGACAACTCTTGGCCAGTTAAAATTAAATGAGGCTGATAGAACCAGAAGTTGGAAATGATTCATCAGAATTTTGAGGAAGATACTTGTCACATTGTTTCTCTATCTTGCTCCAGCTAAAGTTGATCTTATTACAAAAACCATGATAAAGAGGGCAATAATGAAGATAAATATGAGTCTAATGATGTTGCTGATTTTTTCAGGACATTTTCCACATTTAAAATCTCCAGTCCTTGAATAACCTGGCTGGCACTCTGTACATAAAATACCCTCATAACCAACATCACAAGATCCCATAGGATTGAAATCAGGTTCTACCATACCCAAGCATGCTGAATAGTTTGGACATTCTACGAAAAATCCAGTTGCATTACTCTTTCTCCAGAAACCTGGCTTGGGACCTATTTTCTTCCCTCCCAAACATATTGCTTTATCGCTTGGGCACTTAGAACATGTTCCAGGAGATGTCATTTTCTTGATCGCGAATCCTGAACCCTCGGGACATTCTCTGCACTATCCTGCAACAGTGAACACTTCGCCCACCTCGCACTCTCTAAGGTTCACCTAGTTGCGGAAATCCAAATCATTCCTAGTCTTCTTCAGCATGAATTCTTTGTTGTCTTTCTTATTGAGATTTATACCATTAGTTGTCAATACGATACTGTAGTTGTAGCCCGGTGATCCGGTAAAGCTGAATTGATTTATCTTAGCGCAACCCACTGTTGTAGCGAATTAAGTTTCACCATCAATTAGAGGAGGGTAGACTTTTGAATTAGGATCAGTATGAAACTGGGAATCGACGAAGGCTCTTACTTTGCTAAGGCTATCAGAAGTCACAATTTATCCAAAAGCATCAATATGAGCAACATAAGTAGTTGGGAATTGACCACCACTACGTTAAACAGGGATCAATTCCGAAGTTTTAAACTTATCTTGCTCGGCTTTAATCTACTGATAGTTGAGTAATTTTGGTTTATCTTTAGTAGCAGTATTTGTGGTTTCTAGCGTTCTTTTCCCGTTATTCTTGCGTAGCTGATCATAAATTAAATCTAATTCTTCACTTTTAAAGTAGCCAAACTTCCTGAGTGTTTGATTATATTGTGATTCTGAAATCACAGATAATATTTGAGAGAAAGCAGCAATGTTATCACCGTAAATCTGTGCTGTATTGTTAAAGAAGGTTACGTCACCTGTAAACTTTGGAAGTATTATTTCAGAATCAATCGCTCCTCCATTAAAGTCAGCATGGTTGTTATAGAAAGAGCTTTTATCTATGATATCTAATTGACAATTCTGAATAACACTATCACACTAGTAGTAAATTGCTCCACCAGCGCCATTCCCAAGCACATTTATTCCAGAGCTTGACGTAAAGCTTTTTGCATAGTTATGCTAAAACCGAGAGTAAGAAATTGTCATATAATGAATGTTATCGATGAAAATAGCTCCTCCAGTGACTGCTGAGCAATACTCTATGACTGTCTCACTGATGAAATACTTTCCATATTTATCAGATACTTTTTTAGATACTTCAGTCTCTTGGATAAATATAGCGCCTCCCTAAATACTTTTAATATTTTTGAACTCTGATCTGGAAATAGATATAGCTTTGCAATCATAGCAAGCTAAGGCAGAACCCTTGGTGCTCTGTGCTGAATTCGGTTTGACATTGATATCAACCATTTAGACTTCTGAAAACTTGAGATTAACTCTCTCTGCATAAATTGAAGATTATGCCTCAGGATTTACAATTGAAACCTAAGAGAGATAAAATGAATTCTCTGTGTTAACCACATAGAAGTCATCGCCAGAGTCACCAGCTTTATTGTTCCTAAAAACACATCCGCCGACACAAGAAAGATCAAGGAACCCAGAAGCAAATACACCTCCTCCCTATAAAATAGCTTAATTATTGTAGAATGAAGTCTTAATCATTTTGATCAGGGAAGTTCCAGTGAGGTATATAGCACCGCCTTAGTTGGCTTACCCACTGACAAATGTAGTTGACTCCAAGTAAAGATTGACATCTAAGATTAAAAATATGAAAGTACCTGTTATACTCTCTGCTCTCCACTCTGGTAATTTTTTGTTTTTAAATTAAGTTCCAATAATGTAAAGGTCAGAAAAACCGACAAAAATATTCTTGGTCTTAAAGTCAGCATGATTATTAAGGAACTCACATTTATTAAGTAAAGCTCTAGCATCCAAGAATGACATAGTTTTTTAAGATGCACTATTTTAATCCATGATGCATTAAGTCATTGTGATATTTTTAATTTTTGAGCTTCCAATCACATGGAGGACTGAAGATTCTGAAGCAATATTCTTATCAAATGTGCAGTCTATAGCATCAAAATAAGACTCGGTAGATGTGTAGAGTACTCCTGCCTGTTCTAAAGCAATGTTTTTCTAAAACAATATCCTATTTGCCATCATGTATGATTCGGTTTGGAGTGATATGACTCCGGCTGATATCGCTCTATTTTTGATAAATCTCGATCCCTTAATATTCATCTTGCAAGATTCGCAGTTGATAACACCTCCCCAATCAGCAGCAATATTTTGATAGAGTGATTCTATATCATAAAAACTAGTCTGTTGGAGATCAAATAGCCCCCCTTGCTTATTGGCTCCGCAGTTTTAGAGAGTATTGTATTACAAAGAGACATTTTAAGCTTGCAGGATGTAGAAAGTGTTTGATGAGACCCGTGGAAGGGCTGTGTTATTCAGAGTTTAAATCATCGAAGTATCTGATAAGCCCAAAGAGGGTTGACAATCGATCAAAGTATTAAACAATGTTAATTTTAGTGTGGGTGAAATTGAGTACATAAAGCTGGAGGAAATCGACTGAAATTCTTAGAACTCGCTATATTCTAATATAATCGTTCTTGCATCTTAAATGTCAAATATTCCTCCACGGACAGGCGCTTATACATTCGAAATTTTTGAGTCAGAAAATTTAAGTCCAACATATTTGTTATCCATTGAAATAAATCCTCCTATCTCCGCTTGTATCTAGTAAAGTTAAATGCACTTGATGAAAGTAATAAGTGTTGAAGGAAGAATTTTCTAGCTATTTTTAGTGATACTCATTGCTCCACCCTTCTTTATCGCTTTGTTATTGTACATGGGCACCCTGTCTATATTCATCGTTATTGAATTATCCAATAGCATCACACCTCCTTCTAAGGCTTAGTTCTCATAAAATTGTGACTGGGTGAAACTCAAACTACAAGTCACGCACTTGATGACCCCTCCAGCCTGTGCTTGATTGTGATGAAAAATACTTCTTTGTTCGGTGATCTATGAATTGATCATTGTAAATATGGAGCCATCATAGGTGGGGTAGCAGTTGCGGAATTCGTTGTCCATGCTGGTCACGCCAAGCAACGAATCCTTAAGGAAGAAAGCACCGCCCATGTTTGAAGTCGCAGAAGACAATGAAGTACTGACAATAGAAGAATCGTAGAGAAGTTTGCACTAGACGAGGTAGTTTTTTATAGAAAATTCAAAAGCTATCGGGACTGAATAAAGAAAAGAGCCAAGGTTGAGAGCCTAAAAAGACTCTAATTTTTTGGCTGAGGGAACTGTCGAAAAGAGAGAAAGTTTTCCAGACATATCTTATATGCAGAAGCCACCTCCATTTCTTGCAGATTTGGTATTGATAAAGTTTACATCTGTAGTCTAAATATTCCTCAAGAGTGGACTCTCGATATAAAATCCTCCACCATCGTTTGCTGCGTAAGCATTTGTAAAGGTAGAACTGGTAATTTATATGTCAAATAGCGGGTTTGCCAAAGTTGGTGCAGATATTTGTGAATATATGTAAAAGATTCCTCCATCCTTAGTGGCCTCATTTGACAAAAAGGTAATGCCAGTCATTATCATTGGGCAACTATTTTCTAGGTATATAACTCCCCCGCTGATAGCATAGATGTTCTGAAAGACTATATTACTAAAGGTCAATTAAACATTGGTAGCACTAATAACTCCACCAATCAAAGCAGAATTATATTCATAAATGGAATTTGTGTCAGAAAAGCTAGCCACATTTTACAATTGGTACGCACTGCCTTCGTCACACAAATAGCAGTTCCATATTTTGTTTGTGTTGCTGATAACTGATGATGCACCGTTGATAAAGAATGAGCCACCCATAGTATGAACAGGATTCAAAGCCTTGAGTTAGTTTTCTAGAGTCGGGGTGTACACATATGATGCACTCAAGCACTTATAAAAGTTGTGATCGTGATTGATCACCAAGTTCAATGCCTGAGAATGCAAGAAGCTTCCCTCTGTTGGTGCGAAGAAAAGGGAGAAATCACTATTTTAGATCTTCAAATTAGATCCCTGATTGATATAAAGAGCTCCACCATTTATATTTGCTTTTGAATTGACCATAATCATTGTCATGATCTCGATATACTAAAGAGTGTTGTTTACATAAGCGAGTCCTCCTTATGTTTCCGATTCAGTATTTGTTACTGTGAATTTGTTGATCTTAACTGTGTTACTCGTAGATCCTGTGATGTAAAACGTCCCGCCATGATTAAAGGCCTTGCTTTGAGTTACCGTTATCAAATCTGTTACCAAACTGCCAGCATAGTCTTATATGTAAAATGTGCCGCCACGATAGGCTTGATTGTTGAGAAACTAAATACTAAGGATGTCCAGAGTGCAGGATTGACAAAAGATGGTCCCTCCCAAGACGGCTCCATTGTCTCTATGTATTGATGTACGATCTTGCATCGAGCTTGATATAAGTGAGAAAGAACCTCCTGTGTCTCCTGAGTAACAATTTTTAAACGTGTTCGTCAGAGATATGACCTAAGCGATTGCATTCTTGATATAGAATGAACCGCCAATACTACTTTGTTAAATCATAAGCTAGGATTGCAAAGAACCTGGAGGAGCAACAAGGCAAGAAAAAATGCTAAACTTTACGGTGAGCTAGAGTCCAGCATAGTCAGAGTAAAGGAAAGAGCCACTTGAGGGTGATTGATACTCCAAGAAATTACTGTTTTGTATCAATAGTCCCATATTCCTCTTAATAAAGAAGACTCCACCTCTTGATGTCGATTGAGTTGTTTTGATTTTTTGTGCAGTGACCTGATTCATCTCTACATTCATTGACTGATGATCGATAAAGAATGCACCTCCATCACTTTTGGTTTGAATGTCCTGAAAACTTAGAGTGGCGAGATTTGTATCTACAAACTTCACCAATGAGGGTGTGCCTGGGTTTGTGATCTCAGCCGCATAAATAAGACCTCCACTATTCTAAGCTGTGATTGCTTAGGCATAAAAGTCATTGAAAGTTACTGTCACTTACTCTTTGAGATAAAAAGCTCCACCGTTGAGCCCTTTGTGATTTGTTATCTACGTTCCATCTAGTGTCATAGTGCATGTTTTACAGTAAAATGCACCTCCTTCAATAGCAGAATTGTAGTCCAAGATTGAATTTGTATCCGTAAAAGTAGTCTATTCAAGATAATAGCCGCCTCCGAGGTCTCCGAGGTAACAATATTTAATGTTATTGGCTAAGGCGTCAACCGAAATGGCTTGTTTAATCCAGAATGCACCTCCCTGAGTGGCTACTGGCGTTACTGCGGAAAGGGCAAGTTCGATATCAGAGGAGATGAATTGTGCCATCTTGCATTAAATTTAGTTATTCTTGAGAGTGAAGGTAGCTAGTCCTGTTGAATACAAGATAGAGCCAGATTAAAGGCTTAAAACATCTGTAATCTAAGCGTTTTGAATATCTATAATTTAAGCCTACGCAATATAGAGGAAGCCTCCTTTCTAGCCAGCTTTGATACCTTAAATTGTTGTGACATCTTTCATTTCGTACTATGCATTTGGAGCATCGATGTATATTGCACCTCCATTACCACTGACTGCCTGTGAATCTTTGATGTTTATTGGCACAGTATTGACCTTGATTATCACACTGTTTGCTGTGGCTTCTTTTGCGTAAATGAAACCTCCGTCAGTCGCTGCACGCGACTTCACAACATTCAGCTCAGTAAGAATTGTAGTTGAAGCACCTTCTATATATATGGTTCCTCCAGAGTTAGCCCAGTTGTTATCAAAAGTTAACTTTGATAATGTAGAGTAAGTGCCTGAGAGAAACAGGGCACCTCCCATGACAGCAGCATTGGATTTATAAACTGAGAGAGTGTCTGTGAAGGTTGTTGAATATAGACTAAAGATAGACCCTTGGGCAGCGGTCTAACAGTTCTCGAAGTTATTATTTGTAGAAGTCACTGACAAGGCATTACTGATTTCAAACATACTAAACATGTTGGAAACAGTGACACTAGCTGGTGGGTCAAGAGCTACATTCGAGCATTTTACATTGCAGCTCTGTATCCCAAACTTAAACCCAGGTGTGGTCGATTGAATAAAATTACCGCCTAATCCACTCGTGATATTTTGGAGATTGCAAGTAGACAGAGCTACCTCAGCCAAGTTCTATCCATACAAGAAGCCACCGTATTGACCGGCTCTCAAATTATTAAAGTCACAACCGCTTGTCACCAAGTTAAAGTCAGGGTTTGTCACGTACAGGAAGCCTCCATTCTGCTAACTCTAGAAGAATGTAATGGGATTAGTCGCCAAACACAGCTAGAATGTAACAGTTTGTAAGCCTGAGCCAAAAGAATAAATGGCTCCACCGTGTCTTCTTGCCTTGCCATAGTTCATTTTTATACTATTGAATGTTACAGTAGCCGCATTATTGATGATCATCACAGAACCATCGAGGGCAAGTTAATCTACAAATTGGGTCGATGTGAAAGTTGCAACACATCCGTCACAGAAGAATTGCGACTGCAGTCCAGCATTTTGCTTAAACACAGATGAGGTGTCTGTGAAGGTTAGCCCGCTGGGAATCGAGAACACTGCGCCACTGTCAGCAATATAGCAGTTTTTATAGGTGGAAGATTGAGAGGTTAAGGTACCGGTGGTACCTAAGTTGAACTTGAAAGCTCCTGCAATATTCCAGATAGAACTATCTATATCGGAAATGATCTAAATGTATTGAGTGGGAAAATTCCAGTAGAGATCATTGGGTTTGCACGACAATGATGTCTAAGTGATGCTCACAGTCACCACGGGGTTTCCAAGAGTCTTAACTGTAATGAATGATCCCTCCACAAGTGACTTAAAGTTAATGAAGGTTGACTGAAAGAGTGTGAGAGACAGAGTGTTAGTTCCAGAGGCAGGAAACTAGGGATAGTAGATTCCTCCCTCAAGAGTCGCTTAAGTGTTGTCCACAAGGGTTACACCTGAGAAATCCACACTCTGAGTGGGAGAATTAATATATAGAAGACCTCCATTGCCACCTGCTGAGGTTCCACTGATTGAAGTTGCTGAGTTAAAGGTAACTGATTTTGAGGCTGTACCCTCTAAATAGAATAGGCCTCCGTTACCCATAACTGTATTCGTAATAAAGGTCGAAGTGCTTATTGTTATAGTGGATGATGTTGAAGTCAGTGGAGTATAAATTACTGCTCCACCTCCTCCTGATCCTGTTACAGATGTTAACTTTATCATGACTGTATTGAAAATAAGATCAACACTTCTCTGATATCCATTTGAAACAGAAAAGAGACCACCTGACCCTACAGCAGAGTTTGAATCAAATTTAGTCTATTGACAATCAATAGTAAGTGAACCTGTCGCTACAGGAGCTAAACTCAAATCAAAGTATGCAAAAGCAGCTTTGCCATCAGAGACAAGAGATGAGTATTTTGAATCATAGGGCAAGGGATATGAATTGAGAATTGTAAATTAGAAAACAGGGTTTGGAGCAGCTGAACTCAATGCTATATAAAGTGACCCGCCATTCTGAAAAGATCTCGAACCTTAATGTTAATTAGAATCGAGAGTAATAGAGTTGATTGGATCAGTAATGTAATAATCTCCTCCTTACCATGATCTACCGCTTTTCAATGAATTTTTTGCAATTGAAGTGAAGAAGGAATTTTCAGCAGCTATTGATCCACCATAGATTGCGCTATTTTTATCGAAGGTGTTTTCAACAAGATTGAGCTAAAAATATTCAGCTCTGATGGCTCCCCCTTTTTGTGCTCCATAGCAGTTTTTAATTGTGTTCTATTTGAATGTAATAGTTGAGCTCGGTATTCCCGCAGTAACCGGTCCGACAAAGTGAAATGCACTTGACTATGTGTATATTCCACCTGCAAAATTAGCAGGCATCACGCTTTCATCATATAAAGTAGAGCTGCAAGTAATAGTGGATTGAGTCAATGTGAAAAGAAGTGTTGAGACTTAGTCTGAATACAAAAAGCGGCCCCGGCCTGGTGTTGCACTTGAGTCTGTAGCATAAATATCTAATGCTGTGATTGAGGACATTGTTAATTCACCTGCACTTTGCACATAAAACATACCGCCTTAAGTTGAAGGAGAGATAGTTAAAGGCACCATGTTTTTCCAAGTGGTAACTTCTACCTTGAGTGTGTCAACATTTAAATTGCAAAAAGCAGCTGAACCTGTGTGTACCATTAACTTTATAGTGGTATCTATGATATTAATTTAAGTTGAAGTGATTGCAAGCTCGGGTGTACTAGAAACATACTAAATATCCATAAACCGTCCAGGATTCTCTGTGTAGAAATTGTCGATAATATTTGATTTGAAATTAACCACATCTATGACTGTATTGGGAGCAATGGGTGCATTATAAGGTTTTCTCAGGTTTAAAGTAACAAATGGAGCTGTAGCATGCTAAGTTAGTCCTCCAGCGTCGGTATTGTACTGATCAAATGTGTTTGATTCTATCGTTGTCAAGCTTGAATGAACCCATATTGGAGATAGATTGCAAAGGTAGCATCGAATATTCTGAATGAGCGAGTTTTTAAGAGTAAAGATTGTTGCTTGATAAGAGTTTTGTGCACTTGATTAAAAATTGAAGATCATCGATACAGACGTTGTCAGTGGACTCTAACTGTAGTAAGCTTAGGTGATTGTCATGTAATCTGTTTCAAATTTTTGAAGAGTTATACTGTTTATGAAAGCAAAGAGCGGGATATCTGTAGTTGTGGCACTTGAAGAGGTTGCTGCAACAGTGACACCAAAAGCAGCTGGTCTATTTAATATTCCGCGCTAATCATTTATGAGAACTTGATTCATCACAATTTGGCCATGAAAATCATTAAAAACGACTATCTATGCTCTTTCAACATCAAAAACAGTGGGATGACTCATCAGCCAATTCTGCATAAATGTCATATTCTAAAAAGACGCTTATGAGCTCCTTTCTATGTATATCAAACTTTTCATCAATTCCGTGGTACTTGGCAAAGAGCCACTATTAGAAACCACATCTTGCATGTTGATTTCGTCACTTGCCGGGCCCATCCCTGTTTGTGGCACTCCGTATGCATTTATTGCCTACAATGAGCTCTCTCCATTTTTCTAAAAGATCTCTCCAGCAAAGAAATTTCTTGGAGAGCTCACTATATCTAATAGGGCTTTACCTGCTGACACATAGTTCTCATTGTAGACATTCATCTGAAAGAGATTGAGATTGAGATCGATATTATAGGTAACTCCATTCCAAGTAACTGTATGATAATCGGTTGTATGAATAGTCAGGTCAATCTGATCATAGGCTAGAACTGTTGCTGCTGAGAAAGCAGTGGATGTAAGCTAATCATTTGCTAAACTAGAAACGCTATCTTTATTTTGGCATTCGAACTTCAAAACAGCTCCAGCACGCTTGCTACATCCTAAATTCTTATCGAATAGATTCTCTTAGAAATGATAGCCCGTGCAAAATGTGTTTCCTGAAGTTGGTGCCTCATTATCTATATTGATGCTGCCGAGAGCTCTAGCTCGTAAAAATATGACTGATGCATCCAGATTACCAGAATTTCCTCAAAATACATTGTGAGCAACTAAAGTATGATAGATAGACCTGTGCAAAATATCGAGGTATATAATACCTTTGATTCCACTGTTGTACTGAAAAATGTTTCCTAGTAGCTCAAAATTATATCCGTGGTTAACTATTGAAAGCACAGATTTAATTTGAAGCTCGGTCTTTGAAGCTCCATATACAGGGTAAGGATTTGAACCGCCTAAGGTATTAAAATTATTCTGCATCGAAGAAGCGGCATTGCAGTCTGCAATCTTAACTTTAATTCCGTCAAACATGCTTCCTCGTACAACAACACTTCCACCAAAACCATCTAAATCAAGAATTTGCCCAACATGTCTCATTTTCAAGGAGGCATCTACCCATATTGGATTAGGTTCAATTGGTTTCAAGTTTCCAAAATTTGTGAATGTTGTGCCATCGATTGTTATCCCGTAGCACTCTTAATTAGAACAATAAGTATTGAACGGACTGGGGATAAGTGGCTGATTTTTTAGCTCAAGCATATCTTGTGGCAACCGATTCTATCTCTCGCTGTATCTTTATTGCCAACTTAAAATATTGCTCTGAAGCAGGGCTGTATTCACGATAGTATTCATGACTGGCATTTCATATTTATTTCTAATGATCGATCCACAAGTGCTGAAATGATCGAACTTTGAATTAATTATCTGAACCTTCCCACCGTTATTGTTCAGTTCAATAAAGCTATTGAACTCGTAGAAAAAGTTGCGAAACTCGACATTCTAACTCAATAAGAGAATGATTTGAAAGAAAGGTTACCTGCAAGAGAAGAGTAGGAGGAGAAGTTAAGAGAGTCGTGGAACTTAAATCAAATGTGAAGAAGCCTGCTCCGATTCCCAGCGTTGCATAACATTGCTCCGTGCTAAAAAAAATTAAAGACACTAAATTACGGTGGTTTGACAAAGGTGCAGGGTGCCGTTGAACCAACTGCAGGGACTATTCCGTTTCCACCAGCATTAAGAGCACAGCATATCGTACTGCTAGAAAGACAGCTCTAAGCACTTGCATATAAAGGATCAACAATACTATAATGCATGCTTGAGTCGATGCCATCGAAGATGACATTTTTGATTTAGAGTCCTGCTCGAACATTGAAAGTCCATTTGTCTCGCAATTTGTATATTACAGTTACTTTTGTTGCTGAATCAAACGAGTCTATTATTAACTAGGTTGTTTGAGCATTAGAGTCCTGTTTCAAAGGTTTGTAGATGATTCTCCCTCTCTTCATGTAATGTGGGCCCACATCCTTTATTATTATGGTTATCTGAGCTGATAGAAAAGGTGCTCCGATTTCGTAAGCTTTCATTATCGCATCTTCAAGATAGTTAAAGCTATCAGCTGATGTTCCAGTTATTGATTGCAAGGGATTTGGATTGACTGTTATCGAATCAACGTACAAGATTGATCCAGTGGATGTACCTGCCTTAAGTATGCATGAGCCATAAGACTTAGTAGGGTCAGTGATTTGCAAATAATAGCCCTTTCTGCAAGATTTGCACTAATTTGAACCACCACCAATGCATTCAAGGCAACCAAGATGGCAGTTGTAGCAGGTAGAGGATAATAGAAGTCCACGTTCAGTTAATGAAGGTGCGCCATATCTGCCCACACCGCAATTAGTAACACAGTCTTATGAACCTGGATCGACATAACCATCTTAGCAGGCTTTCCATGCTTTTCTTTAATTAGACCCTGCAATGAATGTGCACTTTGCGCCTTAAGGATAATACATCTCTCCTGGTTCACATCCTACATAGCGATGATCGAGTGATATAATAAATTTAACAATAGTTACTTTGGCAGAGAGTGTCACCGCTGATTTCATAAGTATCACTGAAAAGGAAGCACACTGAGCACCTCTCGTATTCGACCGCTTCTTAGCAAAAACCTCTCCCTTATTGAGTATCTAATTGACAGAAGATATAGTTATTCAGGATATCCTTACACCTCATGCACTTTTTGAAGAAGGGAAAGAAATTACAAGGGAAGCTGTTGCTGTTCGGACAAATAAAATACTCATCCTAGCACATGGAACAATCTTTATTGAGGGTCAATAAGAGTGAGTCATAAGAGCGGATAAGACAATTTGGATCGGGCCAGGACAGATCCAGAGTAGCTAGGTAAGTGGACGTTGTCTAGGTTTACAAAGGATGATGTTAGGGAACTAGTCAAATAGTAAAAATAAATTTTCTTACAGCATGTCTGAATAGGAGCCCATGTGTTAAAACGACTTCCTAGGGTGCCACATGTGGTGCAATCGGTCCTGACAGTTGGACTACAGCCTGTGCACCATTTTTAATTGTTGCATCCTATAATGTAAACCAAAACTAACCTTACTTATGCATTCAGCAAAGCTTGTAGAGAACTAATGAGGATAGACGTCTTAGATAAAACTTTTGCTAATAACCCAATTCTTTGAAGCGGCACCGACGCAGGTTTCACAGCCATTCTCGAGATTACATGATTGACAAAATTCTCCACACCACTCGCATCTTCCATTATTAGGGTTGTTAACGAAAGATTGATGAGCTTGTGTGCAGTCTGTGACGCAAAAAGTGTATGAATTTGGAAGCCACACCTATTGCAAGGGTGGCGTTGGCAACAGTGCAGTGAAATCACTCTCTGGATAGTTGTTATAGAACCTCGTCCTATTCTGGAGCAAATAGAGTCCATCGAGGCAGCTTGTGCACTGTAAGAAGCTTCCACCATAGGCTGAAGTGGCAATCTAACATGTCTAGCAGCCATAGAGTGAATCCTCGCAGTCTATAAAATGATGAAACCGGCGTTATAATTATTATATATAATTAATATACAAGTTCTAGATTATCCTAACTAATTATATAATAACTTACTTAGACAGACTCCTCCTGATAAGTACTGATGCGGACCACCTTCATTATTAATGAACAAAGAATCGATCTTACATATTGCAGTAGCAAATCAAATGAGATTCAATACTACAAAAAATCTGATAAGAAACGGCATTTTGGATTTGCTTGAGATTAATTTGAGACGTGATCTCGACAGGGGCACCTAATCCAAGTCATCATCTTTCTCTATGGATTCCTTCATTATTTGTTATAAATATTTATACATTCCGCTGAATCGATAAAGTGAGGGGTTTTGGGGTTTTGGGG